>ENA-OQJP01000312-OQJP01000312.1-human-gut-metagenome-genome-assembly--contig:-NODE-312-length-15637-cov-2.073243_pt1 | contig 15637 bp, 15 predicted proteins | sample MGYA00242611_ERZ504778 | MGnify/ENA primary metagenome ERZ504778 (study PRJEB26092, sample SAMD00036349) | human gut metagenome | host: Homo sapiens | study: EMG produced TPA metagenomics assembly of...
GCATCCTCTAAGTGCTTCCTTGCATCGTACTTCCTTCGCGGTTTTCCCGCCCCGTTTTTCACAGCCCTCTACAAGGTTCCTTCATCGGTCAGAGGTGCACACACAGCGTCATGACCGATTGTATACTGGCTTTAAATAGAAAGCCCCGTAATAGGTACGAGCTACTACGAGGCAATCATATATAAACTCCATAAGGAGAATGTTTAATCAATGTCTGGTAACATCCCGTACTTGTTACACGGGTAAAAGTAGAAATGTTTTTTTGCACAATCGGAGAAAAGGAACAATCTTTAATATTTACTTTTCATTACGGGGTAACAACCCCTAATAACCCCTAAAAACGTACATGTTAAAACAATACATCAAAATATATAACTAATAATCAATGTGTTACACACAAAAAATACGTTCTTCTATTAACATATTATTACATCCATAATGACATATTTACGAATGAAAATTATTTAAGAGGTCTATTACCTTTCTGTTCGCATCGTCCACCTTCCGCATGTCAAATCGGATATAGATGTCGGTCGTTGTACTGTTCGCCCAGCTATGCCCAAGCGCGTGGGCTATTACTTCCTTTGGAATATCAAGTTCCGCCGCTATTGTAGCCCAAGTATGGCGGCTCCAGTATGAGGACAAATCAGGGAATAGGGGATTTCTACTCTTTTTCCCGCCCAATCCTTTTCTTTCTGTCTCTCCAATCTGTTTTAACCCTATTCCCATACGATGCAGGAAATCCTTGTAATTTCCGTATTCGTCCATTATATTAAGAAGATAATCCTTCCCTTTGTATTTCTCAATTATAGCCTGCGCTTCCGGTTCTACTTTAATACTGTATAATTTCCCCGTCTTAGCTCTTTTATATTTCAAAAACGACCATTTACCAATGCGGAATGTTTTTGCGTTTGAACAAATCGGCTGCATTTACTCCTATGAGATAGAACATGAGCATGAACATATCCCTATATCTAATCTGGTATTCCTCACATGGGTAATCTCTCAATAACCTAAGTTGTTCTGCTGTAAGGCTGCGTTTTCGGGTTTCCTCTTTCTTTATTGAAAACCTTCTGAATGGATACAATGTTGTGTACTTCCTCATCAATGGCGTAGTTGAATACACTACGTATGTTCCGTAAATGAATAGCGTAGGCATTAACCTTCATCGTCTTTGCCATCCATGCTTCAAAGTTTTCCAGCCATGACTTATCCATGCTCTCAAAAGTACAATAACTATCGTATTCCTCAATCTTGTTTCTTGTGGTTGTATATATAGACTTAGTCCCCTGATTGGTTTTCTTGGAAACGAATTCATCAAGATAATAGAGAAACGTCTTTTGATTTTCAACCTTGCTACTTATAGCGTCCTCTATCAACTTCTTCAAAGCTTTGTCTGTAGTTGATTTCAACTTTTCTTGTTGCTCTAAAGTAAATATTACTGTTTCCGCCTTGTTTATTATTCCACGGGCAACTATATTCCTCGGCTTGTAAATTTTTGTGCACGCACAGAATATTCATTCCCATTCCATTCTTTTTCCGATGCACTTAGCTGCGTAGCTATCATTATTTGTTTGTTGTGGAATACATTCAACTTTATCGGATAAGTGCCATCTTTTTTTGTCTTCTTTTATCAAGGTAGAATTTAACCGTTGCCATATATCTATGTTTTTAGTTTATGCAAATCTGAAAATTTGCATAGGATTTGCATACAAAGGTAGGGTAACAACCCCTAATAGCCCACAAAAACGTACATGTTATATGGCATATATAAAGAAAAAGGCAGCTACTTTATTTGTAACTGCCTGATTTTCAAAAGAGCGGCAAGCGAGACTCGAACTCGTGACCCCTCAGCTTGGGAAGCTGATGCTCTACCAACTGAGCTATTGCCGCAGGTTTCGTTTCCCTTTATTCTGAAAACATCGGCAAAGGTAATGAAATCTTTTAAAAAAGAAAAAACGAAACCGCTAAAAAAATACTCTATTCTTGCCACTGACGCAGAAATCATGTACATTTGCTTTCATAAAAACTTCAAGCAAACCAATGAGACGAATCATACTTATTACCGGTGGAGCACGTTCGGGCAAAAGTACCTATGCGGAAAAGCTGGCGCTCAGCCTCTCGCCCACCCCTGTCTACCTCGCTACGGCACGTATATGGGATGAAGAATTCCGCAAACGGGTGATACACCATCAGGAAAGGCGCGGACCGGAATGGACAAACATAGAAGAAGATAAAGAGCTGAGCCGCCACTCGCTGTCCGGACGCACCGTACTGATAGACTGCATAACGTTGTGGTGCACCAACTTCTTTTTCGACCTGGATGCCGATACAGACCGTTCCCTTGCCGCAGCCAAAGCCGAATTCGACCGCTTTACGGCACAGGATGCCACATTTATATTTGTCACCAACGAGATAGGTATGGGCGGCACATCCGAAAACGAAATACAACGGAAGTTTACGGATATGCAAGGCTGGATGAACCAGTATGTGGCTTCACGGGCAGATGAAGTGATTTTAATGGTGTCGGGGATTGCAACAAAAATTAAGTGTGAATAAGTACGGAATATAAGAATGAAGTATAAGGTATAAAATTATGAAGACATTTGATATAATAGGACCGGATGAAGTTATACGACCGGCACTGGTTGAGAAAATCAATAACCTGACCAAGCCGAAAGGGTCTTTGGGAATGCTGGAAAGCCTTGCGCTTCAGGTAGGGCTCATCCAGCAAAGCCTGACTCCCATTCTGCAACATCCTCAGAATATCATCTTTGCTGCCGATCATGGTATTGTAGAGGAAGGTGTCAGCCTCTCACCCAAAGAAATTACCTGGCAACAAATCAGTAATTTCCTTCATGGGGGTGCCGGCGTCAATTTCCTGTGCCGCCAGCACGGATTTACATTAAAGATAGTGGATGCGGGAGTAGATTATGACCTGCCTTATGAAAAAGGCATCATTAATATGAAAGTGCGCAAAGGCACACGCGAACTATCTGCACGAAGCTGCAATGACCGAAACGGAAATGGAACTTTGCCTGGAACGGGGTGCGGAAGTGGTGCGCCGTTGCCGCGAAGAAGGCAGTAACATACTCAGTTTCGGGGAAATGGGAATAGGCAACACCTCCTCTTCTTCCCTATGGATGAGCTGCTTCACCGGCATTCCGCTAAAAGAATGCGTCGGTGCGGGAAGCGGACTGGACGATGCAGGCATCCGCCATAAGTACGAAGTCTTGAAACAGTCGTTGGACAACTACAAAGGAGACGGTTCGCCGCGTGACACCATCCGCTACTTCGGCGGGTTGGAAATGGTTATGGCAGTAGGCGCCATGCTGCAAGCCGCCGAGCTGAAAATGATTATTCTGGTAGACGGCTTCATCATGACAAACTGTATCCTTGCCGCTGCCAAGCTGTATCCCGAAGTGCTGCATTATGCCGTATTCGGACATTGCGGAGATGAATGCGGGCATAAACTTGTACTTGACTCATTAAATGCCAAACCATTGCTGCATTTAGGATTAAGACTCGGAGAAGGCACGGGAGCTATCTGTGCATATCCCATTATAGAATCGGCTGTCCGCATGATTAATGAAATGGATAACTTCGCACACGCTTCCATCACCAAATACTTTTAAGAAGCCCCTCAAACGGCATCTCTAAGCAGAGAACCATTTTATAGATAACATATATAACTTTGTTGATAGTACCCACATTTTAATTTTATAGACAATACCTATATATAATGAACATACTGGCTGCATTTATCTTCTTCACCCGACTGCCCTTTTGGAAAATCAGGGAAGTACCCGCCGAATGTTTCAAGCATGTAGTACCCTACTGGCCGCTAACCGGCTGGCTGACGGGCGGCATCATGGCAGGCACTCTCTGGCTGACCGGACAGATACTGCCCGTATCCCTTGCCTGGATTATAGCTATCATCGCCCGCCTGCTTGTTACGGGATGCCTGCACGAAGACGGGTTAGCGGACTTTCTGGATGGGTTCGGCGGCGGCACCACCCGCGAGCGTACGCTTGCCATCATGAAAGATTCCCATATAGGAAGCTACGGAGTTATCGGACTGATATTCTATTTCCTATTGCTGTTACAGATGCGCAATCTGCCTCTGAATTTCCTTTGTATCCTTGTCTTCTGCGGCGACTGCTGGTGCAAGTTCTGCACATCCCAACTCATTAACTGCCTGCCATACGCCCGAAAAGAAGAAGACAGCAAGGCTAAAGTCGTGTACAACCGCATGAGTCGCCAGGAATTGACATCCGCCTTCATCTGCGGATTGCTTCCTTTCGTCTTACTCCTGCCGGTAAAGATGTGGCCTGCCACCCTCTTCCCGCTGCTCGCATTCGTACTGCTGTGCCGCCTTATGAAACGCCGCCTGCAAGGATATACGGGTGATTGCTGCGGAGCGGCTTTCCTGCTTTGCGAACTGGCATTCTACATAGGCAGCCTTGTATTGGCATATGTCTATGCAGGTTTTGGAATCGATTTCCTTACGGACTTTGTCTCGGTTCCCTTTTATTTTCACTAAACATTTAATCTGAAGAATTATGGAAGTCATACTTATTCGTCACACATCCGTCGATGTACCGCCCGGCGTATGCTACGGACAAACGGATGTTCCCCTGAAACCGACATTCGAACAGGAAGCGGCCGTTACCCAAGAGAACCTGAAAGCCTTTTTGCCTTTCGACCATGTATATACCAGTCCGCTTACGCGTTGCGTACGCCTTGCCACCTATTGCGGCTATCCGGATGCAGAACGTGACAAACGGATTATGGAAATAAACTTCGGCAGTTGGGAAATGAAACCTTTCGACCGCAACGACGACCCGCGCCTACAGGAGTGGTATGCCGACTATTTGAATGTAGCGGCTACGGGCGGAGAGTCGTTCGCCATGCAGTACCGGCGTGTCAGCGACTTTCTCGATGAGCTGAAAGGAAAGCCCTACCAGCGGGTGGCCGTTTTTGCCCACGGCGGCGTCCTGATTTGCGCACAGATATATGCCGGCATCATCAAACCCGAAGAGGCATTCAGCGCACTGACACCCTATGGCGGTATCGTCAGAATTACCCTTTAGCACTCAGAAGAATGAGGGAATAACGTACATACAGGTAGCGGTAGCAACAACGATGATTACCATTATCCATTCCACACTGCGGTTGATACGCACGGCAATCCTCATGTCTTCGGTTGTCAAAGGCCGTTCATTGTCGCCGATATAAGGTTTCCACACTTCCTCGCCAAAATAGTTGTGAGAACCACCGAAGCGGCAATCCAATATTCCGGCAAGTGCCGCTTCCGGATAGCCGGAATTGGGACTGGCATGCTTGCTGCCGTATTTCCCCACAAAAAACAGCAACGGGAATCTGCCGGAAACCGCCACCATGAGAAAAGCCGTCAGACGGGCGGGGATATAGTTGGCTACATCGTCCAGACGTGCCGCGAAACAGCCGAACCGACGATAGCGTTCATTCCTATACCCTATCATGGAGTCGAGTGTATTTATCATCTTATAGGCAAGCATCCCCGGCACACCCAGCAACATATACCAGAACAGCGGAGCGATTACGCCGTCGCTCAGGTTCTCTGCCAACGTCTCTAATGCCGCCGTACGTACTTCCTGTGCCGAAAGTCCGGAAGTGTCGCGCCCCACAATACGGGCTACCTGCTTCCTTCCCTCTTCCAACGAACGGTCTACAGCCTTAAACACCCCGCAGACTTCTCGCACCAGCGTAGTACCCGCAAGGCAATAAAAGATGAGCAGCACCTGCAAAGTCAAAAGCAGACCGGGAGAATAATGCGCTGCCCAACGCAGCAGGAACAATGTAAGCAGATAAACGCCTGCCACCAGTACCAACGACATGACAGCCCCTTTCAGGAAACGGGCATTCCCCCTATTCAGACGATGCTCACAGAACGAGATGGCCTTTCCGAAAGCCACCACAGGATGCGGCAGCCAGACAGGATCGCCCAACCAATGGTCGAGCAGCCATGCCGTAAGCAGCGGCAGGTTCAGATTGAAAGCAATGCCTAAAAATATGATTATATCTTCCATAAAATGTTTATCACTCAGGTTCTACTATTACGCCGGCTCTACCCCGCCATAAATTCCTCTATCGCCGCCACCAGCCTGTCATTCTCTTCCGGTGTCTGTGTGGCTATGCGGAAAAAGCGCTCGTCCAGCCCCGCAAAGTTGGACGCATCCCGAATAAGTATGCCATGCTCCCCGGCAAGATACTCTTTCAAGGCAGACGCCTTGCCCATGCGAAGCTGCACCAGCATAAAATGCGTCTGCGTATCCCAAACGTCCAATCCGCCTACGGCTTTGAGCGCCTTGCCCAGACGCGCCGTCTCCTGCAAATAAGCAGCCACATCCAACGGTTCGGGCACATCGTTCTCCAACAGGAAAAGTCCTGCTTCAATGGCAAGCCGGTTGACCGACCACGGCATACGGTTGGTGCGCAGCCGCTCCAGCAAACCGGAGCTGCCCGTTACATATCCAAGCCGCAAACCGGGAATCGCATACCTTTTCGTCATGGAATGCAGCAGCAGTACATTCGGATACTCCGCCGCCTCTGCCGGAGAGAAAAGCGGACACAGCGTAAAGAACTCATAAGACTGGTCTATAATAAAACAAACTTGCGGATTATGTTCAATCAATCCGCGCATATATTCTTTACCGGCCACCGTTCCCGTGGGATTGTTGGGGTTGCAGAGCCACAGCATCCGCACATCGTCCGGCAGGCGATACCCGTCCTGCTCCTTCGGCAGTTGATAAAGCGAACTCACCCGGTGTCCGTGCATACGGCAGGCATCCGCATATTCGCTGAAAGTGGGTTGCAGGATAGCTGTATTCGTACCCCGGAAAGTCTGTGCAATAAGGTATATGGCCTCCGTTGCGCCATTCGTTACGCAAACAGCTCCGGACGGCAGCTGACAGCGGGAAGCCATACGGGCTTCCAACGTATAGGGTTCGGGTTCGGGGTAATTGCCTATCTCCCCGATACATTCGCAAAGATGAACTTTCAAACGGGAAAGATTCACTTTGTTGTACACGTTGGAACTGAAATTTGCCGTTATCGGGCGGCTGTATTTATAGGAATCGTCTCCGTGTCCGTCAATCATATTCTATCCGATTTTAATTGTTGTCCGTCAATATCTTGTAAATAAGCGGCAGATTGACATGCTGCCGCACATGGTCGGCGAGTTTGTCGTACTGCTCTTCCTTAAACTGCCGGTAGTTGAACGTTTCCGCTGCTTCCGACAATTTACCGGCAAACGGTTCGAGCAGAAAGTCGATAAACTCCGGATTGTCGAGAATGCCGTGAATGTAAGTCCCCATGCACGTACGGTCCACGATATACCCGTCACATTGCCCGCTTTCCAACCGGTTCAGCGGAGAAGCGGACGCTCCCTCCACCGGTACGGTACTACCCATGTGAATCTCGTAGCCTTTTAGCTGAAAATGGGGCACTGAAGGTTGGTTGTTGAAATTTGAGGGGGAAGAGTTACCTTGCGGAACAACGGCACGGCAGCTTTCAAGAAGTTGGAAGTTCACCTGCCGCGTCACCTTTTCTCCCGTCATTCGTGTACTTACAGGCAGCAGTCCAAGACCGGGCAACCGTTCTATCTCCCCTTCCACGTGGTCGGGGTCGAGCACTTCCTGCCCCATCAACTGATAGCCGCCGCAGATGCCCAACACGACAGTTCCCTCACGATGGGCACGGATGACGGCTTGCGCCACTCCGTTGCGGCGCAATTCATAGAGGTCGGCAAGGGTACTCTTGCTACCGGGCAGGATGATGATATCCGCCTTCGCCAGTTCGTCGGTGTTGTTGGTATAGAAAAGATGCACGCGCGGGTCGCGTTCCAGCACATTGAAATCCGTGAAGTTGCTGAGGTGGCGCAGCAGAACCACAGCTATATTCACCTTACCCTGCTCCGCCTGCAATGATTTGGTGGCAAGGGCAAGCGAATCCTCTTCCTCGATATAGATATCCTTATAATAAGGAACCACCCCGACCACCGGAATTCCGCAAAGCTCTTCCAGCATTTTGACGCCGGACTCGAAGAGACGTATATCTCCCCGGAATTTATTGATAAGAATACCTTTTACATGCTTGCGTTCTTCGGGAGTAAGCAGCATTACCGAACCGTACACACTGGCAAAGACCCCGCCACGGTCTATATCCGCTACCAGAATCACGTCCGCACCGGCATACATTGCCATCGGCAGATTCACGAGGTCTACCTCGCGCAGGTTGATTTCGGAGATGCTGCCCGCACCTTCCAATACGATGGGATTATATTTCTGCGCAAGGCGGTCATACGCCGCACATACTTCCCTGCGCAACTCCTCGCGTCCTTCCTTGCGGAAATAGTCGTATGCACCACGACTGCCGATAGGCTTACCGTTCAATACCACTTGCGAAGTCCGGTCCGACTGGGGTTTCAGCAGTAACGGATTCATGTCTGTATGGCACGGCACTCCGGCGGCTTCCGCCTGCACGGCCTGTGCACGTCCTATCTCCAGTCCTTCGGGAGTGGCATACGAGTTAAGCGCCATATTCTGCGCTTTGAAGGGAGCAGGCCGGTATCCGTCCTGCCTGAAAATGCGGCAAAAGGCAGCGGATATAATGCTCTTGCCCACGTCGCTGCCGGTTCCGGCAAACATCAAAGGATGAAGTTTTTTCATTTGTCGAGCTAATATACGGCATCCGGCACGGTCTGTTTTACCGTTCTCCGTTTGCGGTATCGATTCTGTCATAAAAATATGTCTGGGGCGATGATAGGCATCCAGCACCGTCTGCAACTTACTCTCCAGTTCTCTTGCATCCACCTGTCCGGCAATCAGCAAGGTAAGCGCCTGCCCCAAACGCGGGTCGGGAACAGAAGTAACTACAAATGGTACAGGGATAAACGGCCGTAGTCTTTTCTCCATTTCCTCCGCCTGTATCTTGATTCCGCCGCTATTGATAACGTTATCTTTCCGGCCTGCAATGGTAAAACTTCCATCGGGATAGATGCAGGCAATGTCATTGGTCTGCAAGACCTCCCCGCAAATCAGCGGAGCTTTAATAACCAGCGTACTTTCAGCGGATAAGGACAGTTCGACCGAGGGAAAAGGATAATAATGCTTGGAAGCGGTCTCTCCGTTCAGACGGCGCAATGCGATATGGGACAACGTTTCCGTCATGCCGTACGTAGAATAGACCGCCGTGGGAAGAGCGCTTATTTCCGCCTCCAGACTGTCGTCCATCGCTCCGCCGCCGATAATCAGAATATCCGTCTGCTCCAGCCGCGCCTTTTCTTCGGGAACACGGAGCGTGTTATAAACCTGCAAAGGAACCATCGCCGCAAATCTCAGCGGTTCTTCTATATCCGAAAGAGGATGGCCGGAAGCAGGACGCACTATCAGATTCAGCCCCGCAACCAAAGAACGCACCACCACCATCATAGCCCCTATATAACGAAGGTTCATACACAGCAAAGCGGTATCTCCCGCTTGCAGGTTCAGAAACTCGCAAGTGAGGCGGGCGCTCTGCATCATCCGGTCTTTGCACACCACCAACTCTTTCGGCGTGCCTGTGGAGCCCGACGTATGAACGGTGATAACCGGAGAGGCATCGAACCACTTCTCCAGAAAAAGATACAAATCCCACAAGGCGGGCGGGCAGTTTTCCACTCCCTCCGCCACCAACCGGAATATATCCCCGGCCGTATACTCCTTTCCTTGCAACAGCAAACGCTGTCGTTGTCGGTCGAATATCATCGGATACCTTTAAATATCATCATTACAAAACCATAAACAATCTTTCCTCACTTCAAGAGGCATTTCCACGTTGTCCGTAAAAAGCAGTCCCGTACCCAGCCCCTGAGGCAGCGGATTATCGAAGGTGGCACACCATTGGGCTATTGCATTCAGGCCGATATTCGACTCCAGAGCCGAAGTAATCCACCAGCCGATATGCCGTTTTTCCGCTTCGGCAATCCACTCGTTGCCACCGCATATCCCGCCGTGCAAAGAAGGTTTGAGAACAATATACTGCGGATTGATTGCCGAAAGCAGCTTCCGCTTCCCTTCCGGCGTATTGCAGCCTATCAGTTCTTCATCCAAGGCTATCGGCAGCGGAGAGTCGGCAGCAAGACGCGCCATTTCCTCCCACTGCCCTGCACGGATGGGCTGTTCAATGGAGTGCAGCTCCAGTTCGGACAGGCGTTTCAGTTTCTCCATCGCATCAGCCGGAGAGAAAGCGCCGTTGGCATCCACACGCAACTCTATCTCCCTGGAAGAGAAATGTGCACGGATATGGCGAAGCAGAGCCAACTCATCCTCAAAGCCGATAGCGCCGATTTTCAGTTTGATACAACGGAAACCGGCTGCCATTTTCTCCTCTATCCGGGAGAGCATCGTGTCAAAGTCGCCCATCCAGATAAGCCCGTTTATCGGAATCCCCGCCTTTCCTTGCGAGAAGTCCGTATCGTACAATGCCCAACTGCCCGTCAGGAGATGACGGAACGCCGTTTCCAATCCGAACAGGATGGACGGATAGTCGCGCAAGACATCCGTATCCAGTTCTCCCCCGCACTGTTCCAGCCGCCGGCAAGCCCCGGCAAGTATATTCTCGTAATCGGGAAGTCGTCACAACTCAATGCAGGCAGCGGAGCGCACTCTCCTATTCCCGTCCTGCCCGGATAGTCGGGAGAGGTCAGATGAAGATACCACACTTTCCGGGTCGTATACACCCCGCGGGAAGTCCCGCCGGCTGCTTGAAATGCAGCAACCGGGGGATAATCTCTATCTTGCAGTCCATTACGGGTGTCAGGGGAATTTGGGATACTGCTTGAAGTTAGGCTTGCGTTTCTCCAGAAATGCGTTCTTACCTTCCTGGGCTTCATCCGTCAGATAATAGAGCAAGGTAGCGTTGCCTGCCAGTTCCTGAATGCCCGACTGTCCGTCCAGCTCCGCATTCAGCCCCGCCTTAATCATGCGCAAAGCCAGCGGACTGAGCTGCATCATCTCTTCCGCCCACTGCACATACTCGTCTTCCAGTTGCTCCAAAGGCACTACCTTGTTGACCAATCCCATTTCCAACGCTTCCTGCGCATTGTATTTCCGGCAAAGGAACCAGATTTCACGCGCTTTCTTCTGACCTACCACACGAGCCAGGTAAGATGCGCCGAATCCGGCATCGAAACTTCCCACACGGGGACCTGTCTGGCCGAAGATAGCGTTCTCGGAAGCGATGGACAAGTCGCACACCACATGCAGCACGTGTCCGCCACCGATGGCAAAACCGTTTACGGCAGCAATCACTGGTTTCGGGATGCTGCGGATTTGCTTCTGTACGTCCAATACGCTCAAACGGGGAACGCCGTCCTTACCGATATACCCGCCGCGTCCTTTCACATTCTGGTCGCCTCCGGAGCAGAAAGCCTTGTCGCCCGCTCCGGTAATGACAATCACATCAATATCCGCTTCCTCACGGCAGATGCGCAAGGCATCGCTCATTTCGGCGGTAGTGGTCGGGGTAAACGCATTGCGGTAGCGTTCGCGGTTGATGGTGATACGGGCAATTCCGTTATAGTATTCAAAAAGATATCTTCATATTCCCGGATGGTTGTCCATTCTCTTTTTGTCTGCATAATCTGTATTCTATTTTAATTGATGATAATAATTCTTCAACATACGGGTGTCTTCGTCCTTGTCGGTAAACACTTCCAGTAAGACGGGGCGCTCCGCTGCCTCCGGACTGGTGAAGGACTTCATGGCCTCAGCCAACTGTCCGCCGTTCTCCGCACGCAGGTAAAGGAATCCCCGCTCTTCCGCCCAGCCTTTGGCCGAAGTCTTGTGAACCGCTGTGATAAACTTATGCGAAGACTCCGACATGTCGAGCCCCGGCAATGTATGAAAGATTTCTCCGCCGCCGTTATTCAGTAAAAGGATGCGCAGGTTGGGACCGATATTGGCATTCCACAACGCATTCATATCGTAAAAGAAGCTCAAATCTCCGATAGCAACGAAGTTCAGCTTGTCAGATGCCGCCGCATACCCCACAGCCGTGGAAAGCGAACCTTCGATGCCGCTGGTTCCCCGGTTGCAGCAAACCTCTACGGTGGGCGAAACGGCATACAACTGGGCATAACGCACCACCGAACTGTTTGCCAGATGCAGTACCGATGCTTCCGGCAAGGACTTTATCAACGCCCCCACTGCCGCCATCTCCGAATAAGCGAACTCCGGTTCGGGAACAGCCTTGCAGTAGTCTTCCCAGATGCGGGGATATTCGGGAGTCCGGGTTTCAAGCAGGGCCGCTATCTTTTCCAGAAACTCAAACGGGTCCATTTCTATAACGGTGGTCAAGGAGCCGTAAAGGTCGGTCACCTCGCCATCCGGCGACACATGCCAATGCTCTTTGGGCGGATGCCGGCGAAGATACTTTTTCAACCGTTTGGATACGATATGCCCTCCGTAAGTAATCAGCAGTTCGGGAGCCATCTGGTCCATTTTATCTTCGGGCATGGCATAGAGCGCCGCATCGAAATTCTTCACGGGAATGCCCGGAACCGTCCGGTTGCCGATATGCTCCGCCAGCCATGCAAAATGTTTATACAGCAGTTTGGTATACCGCTTTTCAAACAGATAGATAAGGTTCATCTGCCCCACCACAATCATCCGCTTCCGGTATTTGTTCATGCGGTCGATGAGTTCGTTATAATCGCGGTCGTAGACATTCAGCCCCTGATAGCGGGTGATGACACGCACTTGGGGCAGCGCCTCCGTCGTGAAATTGAACAAAGGCTCGGAAACGGGCACATTGATATGTACCGGTCCTTTTCCGTGATGGTTGGTTTCCAGCAGGGCTTCGTTTATCAGTCGGTTGCAGAACCACTCATCCTCCTCCGTATGAATTTCGGGAAGGTTGACGGATTTCTTGACCAGCGACCGGAACACCTCCGGCTGCGGAAGCGTCTGTCCGTCCATTTGTCCTATCCAAGCAGCCGGGCGGTCGGCGGAAATGACTATCAAGGGAACTTTCTGATAAAAGGCCTCCGCCACAGCAGGGTGGAGATTCAGCAAGGCAGTTCCCGAAGTGCAGCACACCGCAACGGGCTTGCCGCTATTCAAAGCCAGGCCGAGGGCGAAATACCCCGCACTCCGCTCATCCGTCATTGCATGGCAAACAAAGCCCGGGTGATTGGACAAAGTATGCACGATGGGGGCATTGCGGCTGCCCGGGCACAACACGACCCTGGTAATTCCGTACGCCTCGAGAAGCGCTGCCAGTTGGAGTATATTCTTTTTGTCTGTATACATGGTTCAGTGATTAAAGATTAGCGATTTATGGATTATAGGGACATGCTTACCAACCGTTTCATGGTCTGCAACTTCTTTTCCGTTTCCAGCCATTCGTCATTCAGCTCCGAAGAAGCCAGCAGTCCGCCGCCGGCATAGAAAGACAACTGCCCGTTTTCGATGTGCATGCACCGCAGGTTCACGTATAAATCCGTCTTGCCGTCAGGGTCGAGCCACCCGATGAAACCGGAATAATAACGGCGGTCATACCCTTCGTTGTCCAGTATAAAACGGTATGCCTCCTCTTTCGGCAGACCGCACACGGCAGGAGTCGGATGCAGAAGCTCCAGAAGGCTTCCCCAAACGGTTGTTATCTTTCAAGGTGAAACGGAAACTCGTTTTCAGGTGCGACAGTGCTCCGGCATAAGCGGGATACGGACCGCTCTCCGTGGGATGAATGCCCGATGACAGAAGCTGCCGACGGATATAAGACGCCACATAGTCCTGCTCCTGCCGGTTCTTCTCGCCCCATTCCTGCGGCAGTCTGCCATCCTGCAAAGGTTGGGTTCCCGCCAATGCCACGGTGCTCCACTCGTTTTTCTCCCCGGATAAGATAATCTCAGGGGTACTACCCATCCAGACACCTGTCCGGGGCGTATAGCATAAGTATATATAAGAATGAATATAATGCTTGCATGCCGCACGAAACACTGCCGAGGGAGAGAAACCCGGGCACTGCCCGATGACGGATTTACGGGAAAGGACCAATTTGTCAAACTGCTTGCTGCGCAAGGCTTCTATAAATGTCCGGAAGCATGCTTCGTACTCTTCCGTGCAAGCTTCTGAAAATGTTTCCCTGCCTTGACGCAACCGGAAAGCTTCCAGCTCCTCTTCCGCGTACTCGCCAAGCGGCAAAGGCTGTCCCCACTGCTCCGGCTGTATCAGCACAATCGGGCACGACTCGCTTGCACGGAACGGTGCAATGACGAAACCGCGTGCCCTGTCCAAGTCTTTAAGGTCATACAACAGACGGACGCTTCCCGACGCTTGTGTCAGCAAACGGGGAGTGTCCTCACCTGGAATACGATAAACGGCCAAAGGCTGTTCCTGCCGGATCAAGGTATCAATAGCTTTCAGATTACTTATTTCTTTGTCAATCATCTTCTTTTGTAAAAGCATAAAACCACTTGCAGAGTTCAGGTACGCTGCATGGTTTTAATTCGGATGACAAAGATACAAAATCCTTTTTATAGAGATAGAAAGCGAAAGTATCTTTCCTTATGTATTTTCATTGAGTTACAAAAAGTGCCGTCCATAAGATTCTATGAACAGCACTTTTTATATGTTTCCCACCATAATCGGGAGTAATGACAGATGGCATTATGCAGCCATCCCGAACAGTTCTATGCAGCTACCCTGCACAAGGCTATGCAGTCATACTGCACAGTACTGTGCAGCGTGGCTGCATACCAACTCTTGTTTATCCGAGAGGATTTTCTTCTTCACTGCCGGACGAACCGCCTCCGCCTTCGGGCGCTTTGCCGATATAAATGGTTTTGGCGGCGCTATGTGGGGTTTTCAGTAATTTAGAACCGGAACCGGAGAATTGCGTCGTCACTTTCAGTTCGTACGTGCCGTCGGCAAGGCCTGCGGGGATGATGAACGTCAGTCGGGACGGGTCGTTCACGACATAGAGGTCTTCCGTTATTTTTGTTTCCGCACCGGAAGAATCGGTCAGAGTGATGCCTACTGAGGGGTCCGTACCGGCTATTTTCAGTTTACCGCCTGTGAGGGTGAAAGCTCGTCCTGCGGTGGCGCTGGCATCCTGTGCACGGGTGGCGGCATCCTGTACGCCTGTAACGAACATGGCTGCACCCTTCTCGCCAATGATGCCTACGGTAGTATTCTTTATTGTCTGGCGCAAATCCGCTCCTACATTGAAATTCACCACGATAGAGTTCTTTGCGGGATTCCATTGCGAGTTCTCTATGACACCGCGAAAGCTGACGCTGGCGTAGTAAAGACCCGTATTCACGTTGTAGCCGCTCATGAGCAGGCGTTTGATAACACGTTTCTCCAATTCGAATACGTGCTTGATGGTCTCCTCGCGCAGACCTGAGTCCTCGGCTTTCATCTCCGCGATGATACGTGCCTCGTTTGCACTGCCGATGCTGACGGGGACAAGAATCATGTCTTCCTTGTTATCCACCGTAACGGTATTGTCGGCCAACTGGCCATTGATCTGATATTTGATATTTTCTGCCATTGTATGTTTTTTTAATTGTTATGATACGATTGGTTGCAGTGCTTACAGCGACTGCATT
>ENA-OQJP01000313-OQJP01000313.1-human-gut-metagenome-genome-assembly--contig:-NODE-313-length-15600-cov-7.155884_pt1 | contig 15600 bp, 16 predicted proteins | sample MGYA00242611_ERZ504778 | MGnify/ENA primary metagenome ERZ504778 (study PRJEB26092, sample SAMD00036349) | human gut metagenome | host: Homo sapiens | study: EMG produced TPA metagenomics assembly of...
AGTAGGGGGCAGCCAGTGGTAATAGAGTGGTTGTCAGATTACTCAAAGCCCTCTTTAGAGGGCAACCACTAGAGAAAGACCCTTATAGGGTCAGAGCAAACCACCCGTTCTACGGGTGGTTATGATTACTAACACGATATTTCAAGAAGATGCCAAAGATTGAATGGCAATTATGAAGTGACATCGTTAATTCTTATTAAGTACCAAGAGCTTAAACTACAGGCGAAGGCCTTGCAAGTTATTCGATTAGGAAAAGGAGCGAGAAACATGCGAAGTGATAATTTTTCAAAAGGGGTGGCAAGAGCACCACATCGGTCGTTACTAAAAGCGTTGGGTTTTGTGAATGAAGAAATCGGCAAACCGGTCATCGGTATCGCCAATTCGTTCAATGAAATCATCCCGGGCCATATGCACTTACGTAATTTGGTGCAGGCTGTGAAAGACGGGATTCGTGAAGCCGGTGGTATTCCCATGGAATTCAACACTATCGGGATTTGCGATGGCACGGCCATGAATCACATCGGCATGAAGTACTCGCTGGTGACACGGCAGATTGTAGCCGACTCGATTGAAGCGACGGCCATGGCTACACCGTTTGACGGGCTCGTGTTCATTCCGAACTGCGACAAGATCGTACCGGGCATGTTGATGGCGGCAGCCAGATTGAATCTGCCAAGTGTTTTCGTCAGCGGCGGAGCGATGCTCGCCGGGCGACATCAAGGCAAACGGGTAGGCCGTCAGCGATGTATTCGAAGCGGTAGGCAAGGTAGAAGCGGGGCTCATGAGCGAGGCGGAATTAGCACAGCTCGAAGATACAGCTTGTCCGACTTGCGGCTCCTGCTCCGGGATGTACACGGCGAACACCATGAACTGCCTCACCGAAGCTTTGGGCATGGCTCTTCCGGGGAACGGTACGATACCGGCGGTATACTCGGAACGACTAAGATTGGCTAAGCGGGCAGGACTTCAAGTGATGGAGGTTTTGAAAGCGGATTTAAGACCACGGGATGTACTTACCAAAGATGCTTTTGAAAACGCCGTAGCCGTCGACATGGTGCTTGGCGGTTCGACGAACACGGCCTTACATTTACCGGCAGTAGCCCATGAGGCGGGTGTAAAACTAAGCTTGGATGATTTTAACCGACTCGCTGAAGTTACACCGCAGCTGGCAAAATTATCACCATCCGGTTCGTACTTCATTGAAGACTTGTATGCAGCGGGCGGCATTCCTGCCGTACTTCATCGTTTACAGGAAGCGGGCAAGTTACACGAAGATACCAAATCCGTAACTTTGGTTACGCAAGGGGAACTTGCTAAAGTAGCTAAAGTGCTGGATGAAGATGTAGTTCATCCGTGGTCCAATCCGGTGTATGAAACCGGTGGTATCGCCGTTCTGAAAGGTAATTTGGCGCCGGACGGTTCGGTCGTTAAAGCCGGTGCGGTGGATCCGGAAATGTTGGTACACAGTGGTCCGGCCAGGGTATTTGATTCGGAAGAAGCGGCTTGCGAAGCCATTACATCGAATCAAATTAAGAAAGGCGATGTGGTGGTTATTCGCTACGCCGGACCGAAAGGTGGACCGGGGATGCCGGAAATGTTGACCCCAACATCCACGATTACCGGCATGGGCCTTGGTAAGGATGTGGCACTTATTACGGACGGACGCTTCTCGGGCGCTACCCGAGGCGCTTCCATCGGTCATATTTCACCGGAAGCGGCGGCCGGGGGGCCGTTGGCACTGGTGCAGGAGGGCGATGTGATTGACATCGATATTCCAAACCGCAGCTTGTCGGTGCGTTTGACGGAAGAAGAAATGGCAAAACGAAGAGCCAATCTAAAGCCTCATGATTCCGGTGCTACGGGTTACTTGAAAAAATATGCTACATTCGTATCGTCGGCAGCCGAAGGAGCTATTGAAAAATATTAAGCGTTTAATAACCGGGGAAGCTACTAAAAAGGCGCGTTAATCGGCAAGACCTGAGAGACCTGGCCGATTCAGAGAAAAGAAGAGAGAGAACATTTTATAAGGTGTGAGAAACCTTTTATATAGAGAAATTGAGAGAGTTTTGACTAAGACCTGAGAAACCTTAGCCATAGCGAGAAAAATCGAGAGAGAACATTAAATGAGGCGTGAGAAACCTTAATATAGAGAGAATTGAGCAAAAAGGATGGGTAGGATGTTAACACTGTATGATTTTATAGAAGCAAGAGAGCGTTTGCAGACGGTAACGGTCAAAACAAAGCTAATACACAGCACGGTATTTTCAGATGAATCGGGCAATGATGTGTATATTAAACCGGAGAATTTACAACGGACCGGCTCCTTCAAATTAAGAGGGGCGTACAACAAGATTGCTAAGCTTACGAAGGATGAAAAAGCGCGTGGCGTTATTGCTTCCTCCGCCGGCAATCACGCACAAGGCGTGGCGCTCGGGGCTCAACGATTGGGGACTAAAGCAGTTATCGTAATGCCGAAGCCAAGCCTGCTCATCAAGATTGAAGCAACTTGCCAATATGGTGCCGAAGTTGTGCTGGCCGGGGAAGTATATGATGAAGCCTATGCCGAAGCGGTTCGCTTGCAAGAGGAAAACGGCTATGTGTTTGTACATCCTTTCAATGATGAAGACGTCATCGAAGGTCAGGGGACAATTGCTTTGGAAGTGCTTGAAGAATTGCCGGATGCAGATATCTTGCTTGTGCCAATCGGTGGCGGCGGCTTAGTTGCAGGCGTAGCGGCAGCGGCCAAATTAAAAAATCCATCCATTAAAGTAGTCGGTGTCGAACCGGAAGGTGCGGCCAGTGCGGTAGCTGCATTAAAAGCCGATAAAGCGGTGGTGCTTGACAGTGTCAGTACGATTGCTGATGGGGCGGCGGTTAAGCAAATCGGCGATGTGACCTTGAAGTATATTAAAGAGTATGTCGATGAAATCGTCACCGTATCCGATTACGAATTGATGGAAGCCTTCTTGTTGCTTGCGGAAAAACATAAAATTGTCGGTGAAAATGCAGGACTTTTATCCGTTGCGGGGTTAAAGAAACTGAAAGAAAAAGGCAAAAAGGTAGTATCTATATTAAGCGGCGGGAACATCGATGTATTGACTATCGCTTCCATGATTAATAAAGGTTTGGTATTGCGGGGCCGTATTTTTACCTTTTCCGTAAACTTACCGGATAAACCGGGCCAACTGGTAGCGGTATCGGAAATCCTGGCCGGTCAAAATGCCAATGTTATTAAATTGGAACATAATCAGTTCAAAAACTTGGATCGTTTCCACGAAGTAGAATTACAAGTAACGGTAGAAACTAACGGTGAAGAACATATTCGCCGCATTACCGAAGAGTTTGCTAAACAGGGCTACACAATTCGCCGTATTAATACGAGCGAAATAAACGAACGTTAACAGATTTAATTATTTTTAAAGAATTAGTTATGAAAAATTAGTTATACGAAACAATTAAAATAGGTTGCAGTAAATCAAAAAAGAATTATACAGTATTAAATAAAATCTGAGAAAACGTTCGAAGTGATGGCTTGCAAAGACAAGCAAACGATGAGAAAAAATTGAGAGAAATTTTTTAGAAATCTAAAAGAAAAAGTACTGTTTTGAGAAAACAGAGAGAGGATGTGAGCGAATGGGGGACGCCATGATAAACGGGGCGCGCATCGTATTGGAAACGCTTCATCGCATGGGAGTGACCGATTTTTTCGGGTATCCCGGCGGTGCCGTTATCCCGATTTACGATGAGATCTATAAATACCCGAAGCTGAACCATTATTTTGCCCGCCACGAACAAGGGGCGGCACATGAGGCCGATGGTTACGCCAGAGCTACCGGTAAATGCGGTGTGTGCCTCGCGACATCGGGACCGGGGGCGACTAATTTAGTGACCGGGCTCATGACGGCACATATGGATTCCGTGCCGGTGCTGGCTATTACAGGCCAGGTCGGTTGTGCTTTACTCGGTAAAGATGCGTTCCAAGAGTCCGACATTGTGGGGATTACGATGCCGATTACGAAAAATAATTACCTCGTAAAATCAATTTACGATTTGCCTCGCATCTTGCGCGAAGCCTATTATATAGCAACGACGGGGCGGCCGGGGCCGGTGCTCGTAGATATTCCGAAAGATGTTCAGCTAAAAGAGATTACGCGGGATGAATTCGATAAGCTTTATGAAGAGCCCTTCGCTCTCGAAGGCTATGAACCGAATTATAAAGGTCATCCTAAGCAGATAAAAAAAGCGGCCAAGGTCTTGAAAAATGCGAAACGCCCGTTGATTATTGCCGGCGCCGGTGTCTTAAAAGGCCGTGCTTCGGCGGAACTTTTTGAACTGGCTGCAAAAGCCCAAATTCCGGTGACAAATACATTGCTTGGTTTGGGATCATTTCCGGGGAACCATGAGTTATTCTTGGGGATGCTCGGCATGCACGGAACGGCAGCTGCAAACTTCGCTACTGATGAAGCTGATGTAGTATTGGCCGCAGGGATTCGCTTCGATGACCGTATCGCCGGTAATCCGGAAGCGTTTTGTAAAAACGCTTCCATTATTCACATCGACATCGATCCGGCGGAAATTGAGAAAAACCGTAAGGTGGATGTGCCGATTGTAGGTGATGTAAAGCAGGTTTTACAGGCGTTGAATAAGGAGCTGAAGATCGGCGAAGACGAGGCTAAGGTGGCCGCCCATGAGGCTTGGCTCACACAGATTAAGGCTTGGCAAAAACAATATGCGTTGCGTTATAACAAGCAACCTGACGGTACTTTGCCACCGCAGCAAGTGTTAAAAACACTTAATGAATTGCTTCAAAGTGATGCGGTTATCGTCACCGATGTAGGGCAACATCAAATGTGGGCAGCTCAGTATTTTACCTATCGGAAACCGAACAGCATCGTTACATCTGGCGGCGCCGGTACGATGGGGTTTGGCTTACCGGCCGCCATCGGGGCGCAAGTGGGGATGCCAAAGAGCAAAGTAGTCCTTGTGGCAGGCGATGGTGGTTTTCAGATGACGGCTCATGAATTAATGATCATTAATCAGTATAAATTGCCGGTGAAAATCGTACTCCTTAATAATTCCTACTTGGGCATGGTACGGCAGTGGCAAGAGCTTTTTAACGATAAGCGTTATTCCTATGTAGACTTATCCTGTAATCCGGATTTTCAAACATTGGCGGCGGCGTATGGCGTACGCAGTGTGAAAATCGAAGGGGAAACAGATTTAAAATCAAAGTTAAAAGCAGCGCTTGATGCGGACGATGGCGTGCTCATCGAATGTGTCGTAGCGCGCGAAGAAAATGTGTATCCTATGATTCCGGCCGGTATGACGGTAGCGGATATGCGCGGTAAGGAAGGGGTGGCTGACGATGTCGAATGAGCATCAAATTCTGGTGATAACTAAAAACACATCCGGCATCGGCGCTCGCGTGCTGGCGCTTTTTAACCTGCGCGGCTATTCCGTGAAAAAATGACCTCCGGCGTGACGGTTCAACCGGGCTATGCCCGTATGACCCTTACGGTGGATGCCGATTCGGATACACTGGATCAAATCCAAAAACAGATTTATAAAATTATCGACGTAGTTAAAGTGAAAGTATTCCCCAAGACCGATGTGGTACGACGTGAGCTGATGCTGATTAAAGTAAAGGCTGACGACCAGACCCGCTCACAAATCGTGCAGATTGCCAATATTTATCGCGGCAATGTGCTCGATGTGGCACCAACATCGCTCATCATTGAACTGACGGGGGATGAAGAAAAACTACGCGGCTTTATTGATATTATGAAACCCTACGGGGTGCTTGAAATGGCTAAAACGGGCGTGACGGCAATGAGCCGGGGCGAACGATTATAAGCGATAGATTAGGTTAGCCGGGAAGCTGGCAGAGAGAGAGGAACAATTATGGCAGGAACAATCTATGGAGCAACAGTTTATTATGATGCAGATTGCAATTTGGACGCATTAAAAGGTAAAAAAATCACCGTACTTGGTTACGGTTCACAAGGGCATGCCCATGCGCTTAATTTAAAAGAAAACGGCATGGATGTTACCGTAGGCCTTCGTGAAGGCTCTAAATCTTGGCAAGTAGCCGAAAAAGACGGGTTACCGGTTAAAGTGACGGCTGATGCGGTAAAAGACGCTGACGTAGTTATGGTGCTTATTCCTGATGAATTGCAGGCGGAAACCTATAAAAAAGACGTAGAACCGAATCTTAAAAAAGGTGCCTATCTCGGCTTTGCTCACGGTTTTAACGTTCATTTCAAAAAAAACGTACCACCGGCTGATGTGAATGTATTTATGGTAGCCCCTAAAGGACCGGGCCATCTCGTTCGTCGTACCTTCCAAGAAGGCAGCGGTGTACCGAGCCTTTATGCGGTAGAAAAAGATCCGTCCGGTGATACTAAAGAATTGGCTTTGGCGTGGGCGGCCGGTATCGGCGCCGGTCGTGCGGGCATCTTGGGCACAACCTTCCGCGAAGAAACAGAAACCGATTTGTTCGGTGAACAAGCCGTTCTTTGCGGCGGTATCTGCGAATTGATGCAAGCCGGTTTTGAAACCTTGACGAAAGCTGGTTACCATCCGGTTAACGCTTATTTTGAATGCGTTCACGAAATGAAACTTATCGTAGACCTCATCTACGAAGGTGGTTTCCATACTATGCGTAATTCCATTTCCAACACCGCCGAATACGGTGACTATGCAACCGGTACCAAATTAATCACCGCTGAAACACGTAAAAAGATGGAAGAAATCTTGAAAGATATTCAATCCGGTGCGTTTGCCGATGAATTCTTGGCCGATTATAATGACGGCTTCAAGAAATTGTATGCTCGTCGTGAAAAAGCGGCTAATCATGAATCTGAAAAAGTGGGCGCCGAACTTCGCGGCTTGATGAGCTGGATTAAAAAATAAGAATTAAGAATTTAATACTCCTTTAGAGCATATAAAATCCTATGAAAGCAATTTGCGTTCCATTTCGTTTGGAACGCAAATTGCTTTTTTGTTTCAAAAATGAAACGCAAGATGGAACGAAATGTAAAAATACGTTCTAAAATAGAACGAAAAATGGAATGAAAAAATTTGCGTTCTATTTTTCGTTCCATTATAATAGGGAATATAAAGTGGGGTGAATGTATGAAGGAGTCAAAAATATTAGAATATAAAGAAAATACTAATAATAATTTTTTGAAAACGGTTAGTGCCTATGCTAATTTTGGCGATGGGAAAATTATTTTTGGTATTGCCGATGATGGGACTGTTAAGGGTCTCTCTGATTTAAATGGAGATTGTCTGGCTATTGAAAACAAAATAAATGATAGTATTTTACCAAAGCCGGATTTTGAATTGATTGTAAATGAAAAAAATAGAACGATTGAATTATTAGTTAAAGAAGGTGAATATAAACCATATTTATACAATGGTACGGCCTATCGACGTAGTGATACATCTACGGTTAAAGTTGATCAAGTAGAATTGAAACGATTAGTATTAGCCGGAAAAAACATGGAGTTTGAAGATTTACCTTCCTTGGATCAAGACTTAAAGTTTACTTTGCTTGAAAAATTAGTAAAAGAACGATTAAATATTGAAGAGTTTACAACGGATATACTGAGAACGTTGGGCTTTTATACCAAAAAACATGAACTCAATAATGCGGCGGCTATTGTAGCTGATGAAAATCCGTTTTATGGAACGGATATAGTTAAATTTGGCGTAGATATTAATCAAATTTTAAGTCGCCGTACAATAGATAAACAATCGATTTTTAAGCAATATGAAGAAGCGATTGAGTTTTATAAGTTATACTACCGCTATGAAGAAGTTAGAGGCGTAGAGCGGACAGTAGTAGAAAAAATTCCGGAAACCGCTTTTCGTGAGGTCATGGCTAATGCATTGGTACATCGTACTTGGGATATAAATATACATGTTAGAGTAGCTATGTTTGAGGATCGGATTGAAATATCATCACCGGGCGGCTTACCTAATGGCTTGAGCAAGGAAGAATATTTAGAAGGCTATATTTCAAGTTTAAGAAACCCGATTTTGGGAAGTTTATTTTATAGGTTACATTTAATTGAAAGATTGGGAACCGGTATTCGTCGTATTAAAGAAGCTTATAAAGGAAAAGCAATACAACCCCAATTTATCGTTATGGACAACACAATTACGGTTGTGTTGCCGGTAGTAACTGATAGGGAAAGATTAACTGATGATGAAAGGGTTGTATTATCTGCATTTAACGAAAATAGAGAACTAACAACAGCAGAAGTAGTTGAACATTTAGGATATAAGCGTGGTAAAGTAATTCGATTACTTAATTCGTTAATAGAAAAACAATATATTACTAAAATAGGATTGGGGCGAGCTACTCGTTATAAGAGATAAACCGTAGTGAAATAAGTTTAAAAGTACTTATTTTCGCCCTCATATGTTACAATAAAAAAGCGAAACAATGAGTTTTATTCTTAATCACAACTTATGGGAGGTCGTATGCACGAAATCGTAGTAGGTGGCTTATATCGCCACTTCAAAGGCATGTATTATTACGTAAAAGACATCGCCGTTCATTCGGAAACGGGGGAACCTTTCGTTGTGTATCAGCAGTTATATGGTGAACGTAAGACGTACATTCGTCCGTTGTCTATGTTTGCCAGTCCGGTAGACCATGAAAAATATCCTGATGTAACACAGAAAGAACGGTTTAAACTGATGTCGGGCCGTGACAAAGCATAAAAACACATTTAACTGTATAATTATATGAAATATTAATGTGATGGGAGGCATTGATGAAAAAGAAATTCTTCTTTTTTGACGTTGATAACACGCTGGCTGTTTGGCCGGATGGCATTATTCCAAAAAGTGCTCAAATGACGCTCGATACGTTAAAGGCGAACGGTCATCGCGTAGCCTTGGCGACGGGGCGCTTGCAAATCGATGCGAAACGCTTTGCCGATATGGCGAATGTGCATGACTTTGTGGCTGATGGCGGTAAGAGTGTGACCGTTAATAATGAGATATTATTTATGGAAGGCTTGGATAGAGAAGCGTGCCTTAACTACTTGGCACAACTGGACAGGTTGGGGCTTCACTGGGCCGTAACCGATGTGAATGAATTGGTCCGAGTTACACCGTATGAAGAAGTGCTTAACTGGCATCCGGTTTGGGATGTATGCACGACCAAATACGATCCGAATTTTGACTATCGTAAGGTAGAACATTTTTACAAAATTTATGCCTACATGACACCGGAACAGGAAGCTGCCACCGGCGTCGTTCATATGTCGAATGACATCATTCGCTATGGCAATGATTGTATCTTGTTTGAACCTATGGTTAAAGGGGAAGGCGTGCGTCGCATGATTGCCCATTACGGCATGGAACCGGCCGATGTGGTAGTGTTCGGCGACGGCTATAATGATTTGTCCATGTTTAATCCGGAATGGCTTAACATCGCCATGGGGAATGCCCGTGAAGAGCTTAAAGCGGCGGCTGATTATATTACGGCCGATTGTAATAATGACGGCATTTACGAAGCTTGTAAAAATTTCGGTTGGATTTAAGTTGTTGCTCTGTTGATGCCCATAGGGCCGCGCTTCACAAATGAAAATCGAAGAATTTAAAAATTCCTCTAGCCTAATTTAATACTCTGTGCTATAATGAAATGTCGAAAGTACCGCTCATATTGTTTGTGAGCGGTTTTTCATATATTGGAGGTACAGATGAAGCTGACGTATTTTTATACAAATTGGCGACGTTTGTGCTCGGTTGGTTTGTTGGGGATGACCATGCTCGTAACCGCCGCTTGCGGTACGGCTGCAGGCAGCTCGGCCGACCAAAATACAGCACAGAACAGCCAGACCGGTACCTTGCAAGCACCGACGCTTGATAACACGCCGGTCAAAGATCATTATGCCGTGTTTAACACTACGGAAGGCACGTTTAAAGTTCGTTTATACGGCACTAAAACACCGATTACGGTTAAAAACTTCGACTACTTGGTAAAACAAGGTTATTATAACGATTTAACATTCCATCGCGTTATTGACGGATTCATGATTCAAGGCGGCGATGACGGTAAAGGTGGTCCGGGGTATACTATTCCGGATGAATTTGTAAATGATTTACATTTTAACAAAATGGGCCTTTTGGCCATGGCCAACCGCGGGCCGAATACAGGTGGGGCACAGTTCTTTATCACCTTGGGGCCTACGCCGTGGCTCGATAATAAGCATACCATTTTCGGCGTTGTTACGCAGGGCATGGATGTAGTCGCTAAAATCGGCAAAGTACAGACCGATAAAAATGACAAGCCGTTGGCGCCGGTTGTGATCAAGTCTATTACTTTGGAGCCGATTACGGACACTCAAGGTAGTAGCAAATAGAGTAATTATTAGCTGTAAATAGAGCAATTATTAGCTGTAAATAGAACAATAATAAAGATATTAAAGTAGTGCAAACTGTATGAGGGGAGGCAGTTATGAGTCAATTTTACACATACATGGTAGAATGCGCGGACGGATCGTTGTATACGGGCTGGACGGTTGATTTGAAGCAACGTGTGGCGGCTCATAACGGCGAAATTCCGGGCGGCGCCAAATATACCAGAACACGCCGGCCGGTGAGCCTCGTGTGGTTTACCGCCTTTGAGCGCAAACAGGATGCGCAGTCCATGGAATACCAGGTAAAACGCATGCCGAGGGACCAAAAAAGAGCCTTGGTGGCGGCTTTTAAAAAGGCGAATCCTACGGTAATTGAGGACATTCTTCAAGGCGTTTAAGCGAAGAATTTTCTTAAAATAAAGCTCTTTCTATGGTATAATTAACTGATGTATAGTTTAATAAAATTTTTGATAACAAACTGATGTGTCAAAAGTGGAAAGGAGGACTTCGATGAAGCGCGTTTTAGTTGGTGTAAAGAGTATTCAACGGGATGCGGACGGGCATGATACAGTCATTGAAATGGTTTCTCCCGGTGAATATCACGAAAAAATGATACAAAATATATTATGTATAATGAAACCGAATTATCCGGAATGGAAGGCTCCCATACAACGATTAAGTTAAAGCCTCGTTCCATTGTATTAATTCGCAATGGCAAAGTGTCTGTGCGACATGAGTATGTGCTCGGCGAGACACGGCAATCAGTGTATGAAACTCCCTTCGGTGAGCTTCACATGGCGTTTAAAACTCATGAATTGGAGTCTGACTTAGAGGACGGCATTGGTAAAATACACTTAGGCTACGACATTTCGGTCAGTGGCGAATGGCAATATTATAATCAATTAGATATCGTATTACAGGAGGATTTAGAGTATGGAACTAAAGGACAAGCTCAAGCAAGGAATTGAGGCGGCAGTAGCAAAAGCATTAGCTGACGGCGCATTACCGGAAGGAACGTACCCTGAAGTAGTTTTGGAAGTACCGCCACAGAAAGAATTCGGCGATTTTTCTACGAATATTGCCATGCAATCGGCCCGTGTAGCCCGCATGAATCCGGCAGCTATTGCGGATATCATCATTGCCAATATGGACTATGATTGGCTTGAAAAAGCTGAAAAAGCCGGTGCCGGTTTTATCAATTTCTTTGTGAAAACAGACGCTGTTTACGATACGTTGAAATCCGTGTTGGAACAAGGCGTTTGCTATGGTGCTCAAGCTACTCGTGATGAAGATACGATTCAGGTTGAATATGTAAGTGCCAATCCGACGGGCCCACTTCATGTAGGCCACGGTCGCGGTGCCGCGTACGGCAGTGCGCTTGTTAACTTATTGCGTGCCGCCGGTTACAAGGTAGAATCGGAATACTACATTAATGACGCCGGTAATCAGATTGATAACTTGGCGAAATCCATTGATGCTCGCTATATGGAACTTCTCGATATGAAGAGTGAATTCCCTGAAAACGGCTATCATGGCCAGGATATCATTGATACGGCACAGAGTATCATCAACTGGGGTGGCGATTTCTTTGCCGTATTGAGCGAAGAAGAACGTTTGCCGTTCTTTAAAGAATTCGGTTTGACTGAAAAGCTTAATGCCTTGCGTGTAAGCCTTCGCAATTTCAATGTGGACTTTGATCACTGGTTCAGCGAACGATCCTTGCATAGAAGCGGTGAAGTAACCAAAGCTATTCAATTCTTAAAAGACACCGGCGATGTGTATGAAAAAGACGGTGCTTTGTGGTTTGCGTCCACGCGCTACGGCGACGACAAAGACCGCGTAGTTATCCGCGAAAACGGTGAACCTACGTACTTGGCATCGGATATTGCGTACCATCGCAATAAATTTGAACGCGGTTTTAAAAAGATGATTAATATCTGGGGCGCCGACCATCACGGTTATGTGACGCGCGTTAAAGCGTCCATGCAGGCCCTCGGCTATAATCCGGACCGCTTGGAAATTTTGTTATTACAAATGGTGGCCTTATATCGTGACGGCGAACTTGTAAAAATGTCGAAACGTACCGGCCAATCCGTAACCTTGGATGAATTGATTGAAGAAGTAGGCGTAGATGCGGCGCGCTATTTCTTCCTCATGCGTTCCTTGGACAGCCAATTGGATTTTGATATCAACTTGGCAGCCTCAAAGAGCAATGATAACCCGGTATACTACATCCAGTATGCGCATGCACGTATTCACAGCATTTTTAATCAGGTGAATGAAGCGGGCATCAAATACGGCGATTGGGCCGGCGTAAAATTTGATACCTTAACGAGCGAATTGGAACTCGATATTATTAAAAAACTAGGCGCTTACCCTGAAGAAATTCGTGAGGCTGCCGAACATCGTGCGCCACATCGTATTGCTCGTTACTTATACGAATTGGCCGGCATGTTCCATTCGTTCTACAAACAAGGTCGTATTATGGGCGTAGACAGCGATTTACAACAGGCGCGTTTAGGCCTTATCACGGCGATTGCCGATGTATTGCGTAACGGCCTCGGTATTTTAGGTATTTCCGCACCGGAAAAAATGTAAGATTTTTTAAAACTGTCGCAGCGTGCGATAGTGTGTAGATACATTCATAGCTTTGGGAGGAATCATGGCAACAAAGTATATTTTCGTAACAGGTGGGGTTGTTTCGTCGTTAGGTAAGGGTATTACTGCAGCATCCTTAGGCCGTTTGCTTAAGAACCGCGGTATGAATGTAACCATTCAGAAATTTGACCCGTACATCAATATCGACCCTGGTACAATGAGTCCGTATCAACACGGTGAAGTGTTCGTTACCGATGACGGCGCTGAAACAGACCTTGATCTTGGTCACTATGAACGTTTTATCGATATCAACCTCGGTAAACGCTCGAATGTAACGGCCGGTAAAGTATATTGGTCCGTTATTAACAAAGAACGTAAAGGTGATTATTTAGGCGGTACCGTTCAGGTTATCCCTCATATTACGAATGAAATCAAACAAAACGTATATCGCGTAGGTAAAGAAGATAACGCGGACGTAGTTATTACGGAAATCGGTGGTACGGTAGGTGATATTGAAAGCTTACCGTTCCTCGAAGCCATTCGTCAGGTTAAAAAAGAAGTAGGTCGTAACGACGTGCTCTACATTCACGTAACCTTGGTGCCATACATCAGTGCAGCGGGCGAGTTAAAAACTAAACCGACTCAGCACAGCGTAAAAGAATTGCGCAGTATCGGTATTCAACCGGATATCATCGTTTGCCGTACGGAAAAACACATTTCCGACGAAATGAAAGATAAATTGGCTTTATTCTGTGACATCGATCCGGAAGCCGTTATTGAAAACCGCACTTGTAACACGATTTATGAAGTGCCTTTGATGATGCAGGAAGAAGGCCTTGATGACATCGTTGTTAAAAAATTACAATTACCTGATAAGCCGGCCGATATGGTAGCTTGGAAAGAAATGGTAGATAAAATTCTTCATCCTAACAAAGAAATCACCGTGGCCTTGGTTGGTAAATATGTAGCCCTTCACGATGCGTATCTCAGCGTAGCTGAAGCCTTGACTCATGCCGGTATCGCAACGGATACAAAGGTTAATATTAAATGGATTGATGCGGAAGAATTGGAAGAAAACGCATGCAATGTGGCTAAGTTATATGAAGATGTTGACGGTATTGTAGTACCGGGCGGCTTCGGTTATCGCGGGGTAGAAGGTAAGATTCGCACTATCCAATATGCTCGTGAAAACAAAGTCCCTTACCTCGGCTTGTGCCTCGGCATGCAGTCTGCGGTAATGGAATTTGCTCGTAACGTAGCCGGCCTTGAAGCTGCTAACTCTACCGAATTCGACGAAGACTGCATGAACCCTGTAATCGACTTGATGCCGGATCAGGTAGATGTAGATCAAAAAGGCGGTACTATGCGTCTTGGTATCTATCCATGTAAGACTGTAGAAGGCACCAAAGTGCGTGAAGCTTATGGCGAAGACCTCATTTACGAACGTCATCGTCATCGTTATGAATTCAACAATGCATTCCGTCAGGAATTAACGGAAAAAGGCCTCGTAATCAGTGGTACATCCCCTGATAACCGTTTAGTTGAATGTGTGGAACTCAAAGATCATCCTTGGTTCGTAGGTGTTCAGTTCCATCCGGAATTGAAATCCCGTCCTACTAAAGCACATCCGTTATTCAAAGGCTTTGTTGATGCTATTTTGAAAATTAAAGGAATGTAATAGTGAGTAAAACTGTACGTACAGCTCGTTATCAACATATTGCAGCCGATGTGGCCGGTAAAATTGTATCCGGCGGGTATAAGGAAGGAGAGCGTATTTTTGCGCGCTCCGCTCTATCGGTTCACTACGGTGTGTCGCCCGAAACTTCGCGCCGTGCCATCGCTTTGCTGGCAGATTTAGGCATTGTCGAAGTGACTAAAGGGAGTGGCTGTACAGTTTTATCTAAAGAGAAAGCCGAACAATTCCGCATGCAATTTAGCGATTTTGATTCGGTGGACTCTTTGCGACGCGAGCTGACTCAGCAAATTGAGAATCAAACAAAATCCCTGCAGGGATTAAAAGAAACGATACAAAATTAACTGATTCGGTGGGGCATTACCAATATAAAAATCCTTTGCAACCTATGAAAATGTCCATTACGGAGGACTGTCGTTATTTAGGACAGTCCATAGGATCCATTCAATTATGGCAACATACCGGTGTTACCATTGTGGCGATTGAAAATCAAGATAAGACTATGATTATATCGCCGGGACCGTATGCTACCTTTACGGCGGGCGAAGAAATCTATTTTATCGGCCCCGCTGACAGCTGGTTGCGATTGGAACGCTTTTTGTATAATACCGATGAAAATGAGGCTTAACAGTCTGTGGCAGATAATCGGTAACGTTTTAAGGTTAACTAAAGGTTGACTATATAATTTAATAATTTTATTTACAATATAACGCAATAAGCGCCTGACATGAGTCGGGCGCTTTTTTGTATTATATAGGACATTATGACATAAAGTAATATATACTATACTATATTTATAAAAGTCGGCCTATAGGACATTTTGAGTTGGTTTTTAGACCGATGAGACTAGTATTTATCTAGTCTCATCGGTCTTTTAAATTTTTTATTAGATTTTAAAGGGTGGACAAAATGAGTTGGTAAAAAGTCTGA
>ENA-OQJP01000316-OQJP01000316.1-human-gut-metagenome-genome-assembly--contig:-NODE-316-length-15380-cov-2.361240_pt1 | contig 15380 bp, 16 predicted proteins | sample MGYA00242611_ERZ504778 | MGnify/ENA primary metagenome ERZ504778 (study PRJEB26092, sample SAMD00036349) | human gut metagenome | host: Homo sapiens | study: EMG produced TPA metagenomics assembly of...
CTTTATTCAATAGCAGAGTAAATTTGACAGCAGAATGGTATAATAATCAGGCGAATGACTTGTTATTGAACTGTGTTGTTCCATCTTCTACAGGTTATTCTACACAATATCAAAATGTAGGTAAGATGCGCAACAGAGGTTGGGAAGTCACGCTGAATACAGTGAATATCCGAACTAAAAATTTCAGTTGGACAAGTGATTTGAATTTGTCTTTTAATAAATCAAAAGTAGTAGCGTTGGAGCAAGGACAGACTGAAAAGACATTCAGTGCAGGTGATTCCCGTTCAGGTATGGTTACCTACTATGCAACAGTCGGCGAAGCTTTAGGTGAAATGTACGGTTATAAATATGAAGGTATTTATACAGCGGAGGATTTCATTGAGGGAAAAGATGGTAAACTGACTTTGCGTGAAGGAATTGTGAAGCCTAAGTCGGGAACTCCTCAACCAGGTGATATTAAGTATGCAGCCGATGATGTAGACGAAGAAGGGAATCCTATATTTACTAAGAAAAATGTGAAAATCGGTAATGGAACTCCAGATTGTATCGGCGGTTTCAATAATACGTTTACTTATAAAGGTTTTGATTTAAGTGTTTTCTTGAAATTTGCCATTGGCCAGGATATCTATAATGCAAATAAACAGAGCTTAACTACTTATTCTATATTTGAGAATATTCCACAGGAATTCAGTAACTATTACCGTGTAGTAGATCCTTCTACCGGAAAACAAGCAACGCTGTCACGTATGCAGGAAATGAACCCCGATGGTTCTGCACGTATTTGGGGATTGACTAAAAATAACAAGGAATGGGGCTTCTATCCTTCTTCTTATTTTGTTGAAGACGGTTCTTACTTGCGGTTGGCTCAGATTACATTGGGGTATACCTTGCCGAAAACGTGGTTGAAGAAAGCGATGATTTCCAATGCCCGTATTTATTTTACAGCTAACAATGTGGCTACACTTACCGGATATTCAGGCTATGACCCTGAGGTGAGAGCTGCTAAGGATAACGTGGTTACTACTCCGGGATATGACAGTTCCGCATATCCCCGTTCAAGAAGTTATGTTGTTGGTCTTAATTTAACGTTTTAATTAGAAAAAGAATATGAATAGCAAAATATTTAAATGGGCTGGTTTGAAAAAGAAACTGGTTATGGTGGCAATACTCAGTTTTTCGTTGGGTATGAGCATGACATCATGCACTGATTGGCTGGAAATGGAGTCTTATACCTCTGACGATGTTGATTATATATTTGAGAATGAGACTAAAGCGGATTTGTTTGTACAAGGGTGTTACAGAGGGCTTATACACAAGGAGATGTTTTATAATCTTGGTATGGGTGAAACGGTAGTGCATACGGCAGAGGATGGTTTCAGTAGTAAATACAAGGCATGTAATTATGATTTTGACCCATTGGTTCCTACCACTGTTACAACTATCTTTAAAGAGGGATACCGTATTATTGAATCAACAAATGTCGCTATCAGCCGTTTGAAGAAGATGCCCGAAACTGTGAAGCGAAATCAATTGTTAGGGGAAGCATTGGCCATTCGTGCATTCTGTTACCACAACTTGATACGTATCTATGGAGATGTACCTGCTGTATATGTTCCCCTGGAAGAAATGGATGCAAATGATGAGAACCGTTTTTTATCCGAAACGTTCACCTCGTGATGGTATATATGACCAAATTGTTTCGGACTTGCAACAGGCTACAGAATGGTTACCTTGGTACGAGGAGAGCGGTTATACTTTCGACCGAGCGTCTTAACCAAACAAGGAGCATATGCATTGTTGGCACGTATTGCTCTTTATGCAGGAGGTTATTCATTGCGCTGGGATTTGGAGACAAATGATCCTGCAACTTTGAAAATGGCTCGTAGGGATGATGCTACACGTGTTAAGGAATTATATGAAATAGCGAATGATGCATGCTTTCAAATCAAAGAACATGGAAAGAACTCATTGGTACAGGGAAAAGACGGAATGAGTGGTTTCCAATATTTGTGGTATAATCATTGCCAGCGTAAACTTACGGAGACAGAATCTGAAATGATTTGGCAATTGGCAGAATATGGTGACAAGACCAACTCGGAATTCGGACTTTATCTGCAGCCAGGTTCTTATAATGGAACATATGGTTCACGCAAGACATTACAGTTTGTTCTGCCAACTTATTATCTTTCATTTGATAAAAAAAAGGATACTCGTCGGGATGTAACATGTACTTCATATAGTATCTACCCCAAAGATGGCGGTAAAAAAGGACCATGGATTGATACCGGTACTACTTATTCTTCTATACTATTGGGTAAGTGTCGTATCCAATGGTGTGTGGAACCGCAAGCTGCAAGCCAAAGAAATATCAATATTCCGCTTATACGTTATTCAGATGTACTTTTGATGTATGCTGAAACGGAGAATTACTTGAATAACGGTCCTACTCCCGAGGCTGAAGTTGCCTTGAAGGAAGTACGTACCCGTGCCGGAGTGGGTGAGTTGCCTATTCCAACCGATCAGCAAGGTTTTGAGGATGCGCTTGTGCAGGAACGTAAATGGGAGTTTGCCGGAGAATTTACTCTTCGTAGCGATTTAATTCGTATGGGACGTTTGGCTAAGGAGTTGAGACAAGCCAAGCAGGATATGAAAGACTTGTCCGATCGTAAGGGTGCATATGCCAATGTGCCGAAATATAGATTGTATAAATATCAGGAAGACGGTCAAAAGTACGGTGATAAGTTCCTTGCCATAGATTATATTGAACTGACAGATCCTACGGAGATAGCTACAGTAAAAAATATTCCAGAAGACGAAAAGCAGTATAGTGATTATGAAACAGAACTGATTGAAATTGTAGAAGAATCATCGTTTTAATGTAACTTCGCAGGATAAATGGTATCCTAGGGCAATGTTTGAAGCTTTCAGCAGTGAATTCAATATGAAAGGACAAGCTGTTGTCGGATTTGCCAAATCTGCTAGAGGTAAGATACAAGTAGGCAAGATTATTTATCAACAGCCTACCGGTTCGGAGGAAAATGGAGGTTCTTATCCTGCTTGGATTGATAAAGGGGATGGTTCTGATGGATTATTTTATGGTTTTAAGGAGAACTTTTCTGAATTATGTCCGTTTGCTGCAAAATCTAGTGGACATCCTTTGATAGATAATCCAAATCTGACTCAATTGCCTGGCTATTGATAGCAAACTTCTCATAGACTGGAGCGTGGTTTTGTGACTGTGGCATTTATAACGCAGTTTGAGACCACGCTTTTTATTAACCTCTAATATTATTGAAAGTATGAAAATGACGAAGACTTTTCTTTTAAGTATGTTGTTGGCTTGTACTGGATGCACTGAAGAAATAAACACAAAAGAAGTATATGTCAAAGGAGATTCCGGAAAGTTTCCCGATTATGGTGAGGTGCTTGCCTTTCCTGGTGCAGAAGGTTTTGGGCGATATGCTACAGGTGGACGTGGTGGAGAAATATATCGCGTTACTAATCTTAATGATGATGGTGAAGGTTCTTTTCGAGATGCGGTGAGTAAGTCTGACCGTATTATTGTATTTGATGTGGCTGGTATCATAAACCTGAAGTCGACATTGATTTTCTCAAAAAATCTGACGATAGCCGGACAGACGGCTCCCGGTGATGGTATTGTCTTGTATGGTAATCGTGTATCGTTTACGGATGCAGATAATTTAATATGTCGTCATTTGCGTATTCGTATGGGAATTAAAGGTTCTGATGGCAAGGATGCCGCGGGAGTGGCTGATGGAGAAAATATGATATTTGATCACTTGTCTGTAACGTGGGGACGTGATGAGAATTTTTCTATAAACAGTACTACGGCACGTAACATAACTATACAGAATTCTATTATTGGACAGGGATTACAGAATCATTCTTGTGGTGGATTGATGCAAACCGATCTTGAAAATGGAATCACATTGTTTCGTAACCTTTATATTGATAACAAGACTCGTAATCCGAAAGTTAAGGGGCTGAACCAATTCGTGAATAATGTTGTATATAATTGGGGAAGTGGCGCTGCGTATAACATGAGTGGTGATTCTGAAGGTAGTTCGTTGACTTCAATTGAAAATAACTATTTTATTAAAGGTCCTGTGGTTAACTGGCAGAATGTACGTCAGGAAGATGGCAGCATAAAGGTGGAATTGGTTGATATGTCACCAACTAAGCCGTTTATCGGTGGAAATGAACGTTTTAATACTTATTGCGTTGGAAACTTTTATGATGAAGATAAGAATGGTGTTTTGAATGGGGTAGAAATACTTCCTGCAATCAATTGGGAAGAACTTTGTTCTGGTAATCCGACTTTTCTTGCTACGTGTCCGGAAATATTTCCTACTATTTCTCAGCAATCGGATGCCGAAAAAGCGTATGAATGGATTGTGAAATATGTTGGTGCAAGTCTGCCTGTGCGCGATCAGGTGGATGCTTATCTTATCAGCGAACTGACTTCATTGGGAGAAAAAGGGACTATAATCCAAAATGAACAAGATACACAACAGTTTCCTTTAGGTGGTGTAGGTGAAATAGAATCTGGAGTGAGCCTCTTAGATACTGATGGTGACGGTATGCCTGATGAGTTTGAAGACGGATATGGTTTGGATAAGAATAATCCGGACGATGCTTCACAAATGGCAGAAAACGGATATACCAATATTGAGAATTATATATTTACGCTTGATGAAAGATTAGATAAAATTTTTTTTATGATAAATATTGATGAAATACCTGCTATTTGCCGGAGTAATGGCAGTAGTAGTTGGCTGTACCGAAGAAAAAATGGAGGAAGTCTTTATAGAACAACCTAATTCTTTTCATATAAAAGTAGAAGGTGATGAAGCTTTTGCTTTGAATATTCCTTCCGGTGGAAAAATCGGTATTAATGGTAAAGAGGTACAAGTCTTGTCAAAAGGGTTGGTTAGTTTATATGAAGTGCCTGCCGAGGAAAAATATACGGTATACTATCCTTTAAGCGTACAGCTGCAAGAGGAGCGAATGAAGTTTAACATGCCCAAGGACCAGATTTACCGTATTGGCGGAGTTGATGTAGCAGCATGTCCGTATTATGCTGTTGCTGATAATGAAGGATTGGCGGATTTGAAATTGAAACCGGCATTGGGTGCGTTAAAATTGATAATACCTGCCAATCAGGAATTTGCTTCTATATCATCTGTCGTTTTGAAATCAGAATCGGATGATATAATGGCTGGATGTATAGAATTGGGTTTGGAAAGTGGTAATATTATCACTAAGGAAAATATGTCTCGTGAAGTCGTTTTAAAAGGAAATATTGATATAACTGAGAATAATGAGGCTATTATTGTTCTACCTCCGCAAACATTTACTGGGAAATTGGATGTGATGCTTGTGGCTCCGAAAGGAGGAGGAACGTATAGCCTTGATTTAACAGGAAAATCTATAGAAGCAGGTAAAGTACTTACTGCAACGCTTGATAATATAGATTGGGAAATGTGGACTTATTATTATGGTACTTCTAATTGTGTGATAGTACCACCGGGACAGCTTTCTGTTACAGTGAATTGTGCTGCCTATTATACTACTAGTTCTGTTTATGCATATGAGAATATCTCTGCAGGAGATAATTATTTACCGTTGTCTGCTGCACAATTGTGGAATGATGTTTCTTCTGATTTTGTAAAGGGAGTAACACTCTCTTCAGATCGTAAATCATTTACTGTAAATCTTGACGGACGACCAGGGAATGCAGTGATAGCTATTTATGACAAGGATGATCCTAAAACGGAAGATGCTAAGATTTTGTGGTCATTTCATATTTGGGTGACAGAGGTCAAGGAACAGCATTTGGGTATGAACGTAAAGGGAAATAGCTATACTGTACTTGACAGAAATTTAGGAGCGACTTCCGTTATTCCTGGAGAACGTTCCTCTATAGGATTACTTTATCAATGGGGGCGGAAAGATCCGTTTGTAGGTACAGGGGAGTATGGAAAAAATAGTAATGCCAAAATGTACAATGAAGTAGGAGAAGTTGCTTTTGCTACAGTTAAAGGTGGAGAAAGTACAGGCAATGTGAAATATGCCATACAAAATCCAACAAAGTTCATTATGTATTCTCGGAGTAAAAGCAATACAGCTAATCCACCTTATTATTGTGCTTACGATTGGCTATACTATGCTGATTGGGCATTATGGGGGAATCCAGAGGGATATACTTATCCGAAAGCATCCAATCTTACAAAATCTATATATGACCCGAGTCCAGAAGGTTATATGGTAGCTCCTAATGATACATGGATGGGAGCCAGCGATGGTTACGATAAAACTTCAAGTATTTTTGCTGCAGCAGAATGGAGTAAGGGATATGTTATGATGGATGATAGCGGACAAAACTGGTGGTATCCGATAGGAGGATGGCGTAGTCGCAAGAATGGAAAATTAACTGCAGCAGATACTAATGGTTATTATTGGTGTAGTTCTACTGATAGAGAGAAGGCCGCGAATTCTGTACATCTAACTCTTGGTAAAGATGATGTCAAACTGAATTCGAATAATAGTCGTGCTAATTCCAGTTTGATACGTTGCGTCAAGATACAGAAATAGAAATAAAATTTTCATTCTCTACGCTAATGTGAGATAGCTCTAATAAGAATGAAAGTATTTCATTTGAACAGATAAGATAGGGAGGATTAGCTATTATAAAAAATATGGAGCTATAAAATATTTTGTGTAAATGGAAAATACGGGATTCAAAAATGAGTTCCGTATTTTTTGTTTACACAAAACTTTGCATTGTTCGATTTGTTCTTGATAGAATTGACAGACAGTTTTCAGTTCAAATCTTTTGTTTTCGTCATTGAGTAGAGTAGTGGTAGTATATTCTTTCTGTTCAGAGTTGAACTCTAACATTCGTTGTTGTAACTCTGTTTGTTTATCAAGAATGATTTTCTGAATATACTCTTTATTGGGACAGTTTGGTTTTGGCTTATTTCGTGTAAAGTCCCAATAACGGGGTAGGACAGATATGCCTAAACTTTGGTATTTCTTCTTTCCGTCTTTACAGATGCGGAGCATTAATGGGTATTCACCATTTGCTAAGGTTTTCCACTTATAGCATACTACATTAATCGTTGCGTTTATAAGATTTTGGTTGAACTCTTGGTTGAACTCACTCGGTTAAACCATAGCCAAACCGCCATTGTCTAAAAACAAAAATCAGATAGAAATCTTTCGATAACTATCTGATTTTCAGAAGAGCGGAAGACGGGGCTCAAACCCGCGACCCTCAGCTTGGAAGGCTAATGCTCTATCAACTGAGCTACTTCCGCAATTTTAGTGGGCAAAGATGGATTCGAACCACCGAAGGCGTAAGCCAGCAGATTTACAGTCTGCCCCATTTGGCCACTCTGGTATTTGCCCTTTTGCTGTTGAGAACTACTTTAAATCTCTCTTTAAGCAGCTTTGTTTCTCAATTGCGATGCAAAGGTACAACTATTTTTGTAAACTCCAAGCAAAATCTATCATTTTTATTGCAGTAATTGCACATTCATCACCTTTATTACCCAGCTTGCCGCCTGCGCGATCCTCCGCTTGCTCCATTGTATTGGTGGTAATTAATCCGTAAATTACTGGAACATCGCCACTTGCATTTAATTGAGTGATGCCTTGAGTTGCACCCATGCAAACGTAATCAAAAATGCGGTGTTTCTCCACGAACTACGCAACCAATTGCAATTACAGCATCAACTTCGCTGTATTCTATAAGTTGATTGGCACCGAAAGTTAGTTCAAAACTTCCGGGAACGGTTTTTACCATGATATTTTCGTCTTTAGCTCCGTGTTTTTTAAGGTGTCAACTGCTCCTTTTAAAAGAGCGCCGGTGATATTGTAATTCCATTCGGATACTACAATACCGAATTTCATATTCTCTGCACTAGGCACTGAGTTGAAATCATAATCCGAAAGGTTGTGATAAGCTGTAGCCATAATAAATTAAAGATTAAAAATTAAATAAATTGGAACGTATAAAATGAAGAGCACGGATTACACGGCACTCACGGTTTTGACTTCCGTGTATATCCGTGTAATCCGTGCTCGAAATATCTTATAATAAGGTATGAATTACTTCTTTAAGAGCTTAGCTTGTTCGATGTATTTATCAATGTCCATAGCTTGATATGAACGGAAGTATTTATCCTTAATAGAAGTATATGCTTTGATGGCATCGTCATACTTACCCTGCTTAACCAGAATTTCTCCGGCTTGCTTCAGATAGATAGGACTAAGTGTATTATTATCTGCTTCATCAGCTGCTTTCAGCAACATGGAAGATGCCTTATCGAGTTGACCGAGTTGAGCGTAGCAATTACCCATAGCGCCTTTCATTGCAGGAGCTACCATTTGGTCATCTCCGTCAAAGTTCTCCAATGCTTTTACGGCTTCATCGAATTTGCCAAGATGTGCATAGCAAAGACCAGCATATGCCTTGGCAAGATTGGCTGCATCTGTACCGCTGTATTGGTCGGCTATCTTGATGAAACCTACGTAACCGATGCTATCGCCGTTCAGGGCTTCTTCAAAAGCATCAGCTTCAAAATATTCTTGTCCTTTAAAAAGGGCTGCCTGTGCTTTTTCCTCACGAGGTGCTGCATAGAGGTTCTTGTACATTACTATACCTGCTATAATGATGATTATAGCTAAAATAGCACCGATAATTGTCTTTTTGTTTTTGATGAGAAATGCCTCTGATTGTGTAAGTGCGTCTTCCACGTTTAAGGCTTCGTTCGTCTTTTTTTGTTCTGCCATTTCTTATATATTCTTTTTGTTATTATTCATTAATAGCTAATTCGACCCGCAAAAGTAAGTTTTTTATAGCTATCAACGAAATTTAGCGGCATCTTTTTTATTTGTATTCCAAAACCATAGATTTATTTTGTTTTGCGTTGTCTTTCAAGATACAATGAAGATAAGTTGTACTTTGGCAGAATAAAATGAATGCATTCGTTTTATTCTGCTCCCAGTTTGTATTATCTTTGCTGGGAAAAGTAACGATAAACTGTCATATGATACTGAAACGCATATCCATACTTAATTATAAAAATCTGGAGCAGGTAGAACTTGCTTTTTCTCCGAAACTAAATACTTTCTTCGGACAGAACGGAATGGGAAAGACAAACTTGCTGGATGCTGTTTATTTTCTCTCTTTCTGCAAAAGTGCGGGGAATCCTATTGATTCGCAGAATATAAGGCATGATTCGGATTTTTTCGTTATACAAGGATTTTACGAAGCTGTGGATGGTACGCCGGAAGAAATTTATTGCGGCATGAAGCGTCGTCAGAAGAAGCAATTCAAGCGGAATAAAAAGGAGTATACACGTTTGTCCGATCATATTGGTTTCTTGCCGTTAGTGATGGTATCTCCTGCCGATTCGGTCTTGATAAGTGGAGGCAGTGATGAGCGTCGCCGCTTTATGGATGTAGTGATTTCACAGTATGACAAAGAATATTTGGATGCATTGATTCGTTATAATAAAGCATTGGCACAACGGAATACATTGCTTAAGAGTGAGATGCCGGTGGAGGAAGAGCTTTTTCTGGTATGGGAGGAGATGATGGCTCAGGCAGGTGAAGTGGTATTCCATAAGCGGGAAGAGTTTATCAGGGAATTTATTCCTATTTTCCAGTCTTTTATTCGTTTATTTCACAGGATAAGGAGAAGGTCGGGTTAACTTATGATTCGCATGCTCGTGACGCTTCTTTGTTGGCTGTATTAAAGGAGAACCGTATGCGGGATCAGATAATGGGATTTTCTCTGCGTGGGATACATAAAGATGAACTGAATATGTTGCTGGGTGATTTCCCTATTAAACGGGAAGGCTCGCAAGGACAGAATAAAACGTATCTGGTAGCTCTAAAGCTGGCACAGTTTGACTTTCTGAAACGGACGGGTACCACAGTTCCGTTACTGCTGCTGGATGACATTTTCGATAAATTGGATGCGTCGCGTGTAGAGCAGATAATTAAACTGGTGGCAGGTGATAACTTTGGACAGATCTTTATAACAGATACCAATCGTGAACATTTGGATCGTATTCTGCATAAGGTGGGCAGTGATTATAAAATGTTCCGTGTAGAGAAAGGTAACATTTCGGAAATGGTAGAGACCCAGGTAGCGGTTGGTGAGGAAAATGAAGCATGAAACGGAATGATGCAGAACAGATAGGAAAACTGATACGAAGCTTTCTGAGGCAGGAGAGTTTGGAGTCTCCGCTGAATGAACGGCGGCTCATCAACTCGTGGGCAGAAGTTTTGGGACCGGTCATTGCTTCTTATACACGTGAACTTTATATAAAGAATCAGGTGCTGTACGTGCATCTTACTTCTGCTGCCCTTCGTCAGGAACTGATGATGGGAAGAGATTTGTTGGTACGTAATCTGAACCGGCATGTGGGGGCGCAGGTGATTACTAACATTATATTCCGGTGATATGCGTACTTGCTGTTGGCATTTTAATACATCATCTTCAATGTATCTGTGGTTTTAATCTTCAATTCCTTTAGTTCTTGTAAGGCACGTTCATAATAGATAGGAACTTCTAAATCGTTATTGTTGTGCGCATCCATACCGATAATGGCTGTGCATCCTTCATTGGCAGCAATGTGCCAGAAATTCGGGCAGGGATAGGTGTTTAACCCGTGTTCCTCATTGTATGCCACATATCCGATGTTATATTCCAACGGAATGTTAAGCCGGGCTGCGGTCCGACAGATATGTCGGCTGATTGTGGCACAGTGATGATCGAATTTGGGATAAGAGCGCATGAATAAGTCAGGGTGGGCAAGACAATTATACAGACCGCTCTCCATCCCTTCGATAGCGCTCTCTTCGTATAAGTCGAGCATATCCCGATTGTCTGTGTGATGTCCGAAATAAGGGAATTTTTCATCCGTGTGGAAATGGTGGTTGCCGAAAAGGATGTAGTTCAACTGGTACTTTTTAATCTGTTCTTTCAGCCAAGGGATATATTCGGGAAAGTATTCGCATTCCAAGCCTATTTTTATGTCGATTTGCTCCCGGTATTTTTCTCGTAAATATTGCAGGCTTTCTATATACTCCGGCAATTCCTCGGGAAGCATGCGCATATCGGCTACGTAGCTGGTACGGTACTTCCAAGGGGTATGGTCGGAGAAACCAAGTATCTGGAAACCGCCTTTGATAGCGCTGAGAACATATTCTTCATCGCTTCCGACGGCATGCATGCAACGTGTGGTATGAGTGTGGTAGTTTGTTTTCATTGTTGTGTTATGATTTCGTCCATACGGATGTCGAATGGTTCTGCCGGAACTTCTTCTACTATTTGAAACGGAAAGCAAATGCCGACTTTGTATGCGGAAGGTATGCGGGGAAGCAGCCGGTCGTAGTACCCCTTTCCTCTTCCCAGCCGGTTTCCGTCACGGTCGAATGCTACCCCCGGAACAATGACAAGGTCTATTGTGGCATAGTCGGTGAACAATGCTCCCGTAGGCTCCTCGATACCATACGCTCCAATAGCAAGGTCGGCAGGACTTGTATATACGCGAAGTTCCAAATCGTTACCTATGACAACAGGCAGGAGTATTTTTTTCTTGTACTCCATTTTCTGATGAAGTCATGTGTGTGTACTTCGTCCGGCAATGAGTGATATAATAATATAATGCTTGCCGCTCTAAAGACCGGATGTGCTTCGAGAGCGGCAAGTATCTCAGCAGATTGATGCGTAGCGGTAGATTTGTGAAGGGTCTTCAGTAAAGCTATACGCTTGCGCAGTTCTTTTTTCTTTCCATTGGTATTCTCCTCTTCTTGGTCGGCTTGTAGCGGAGCTTTCGGGAAAGCTTCGCCACGTTCCAGGATTTCCAACGCTTTCTTTACAGTAGCGTCACTCTCGTTGATATATCGGATATAGGCTTCTTTACCCAACGTATTGTAGATGATATTGCCGTAGAGGTTCCGTTCTAGTAATTTATAGGAACGGTGTATCAGCAGATTGCGTCTTTTCACTCCTTTGGAATCGGCAAAACGTATGAATTGCTCTACAATACCTTGGCGGCGCAGGTATTTCAGTAAATCCTGTTCATTTTCGAACGCACTCAACTTGGCACGGTTACGGTCGGTGTATTGGAAGCTGAACTGTATAATCAACCCCCTGTTGCTGACCTCTATCAGATAAGAAGATACTCCGGTTGTGTCTTGAGGTACGAATACATCGGGCATAATGCCGCCACCGCCGTAAACGGGACGTCCCAGTCCGGTGGAGTAGCGCAGGTTTTCGTCGAGTTTGATGCTGTCTTTAGAGAAGAACTCTCCATGTTCATAGCGGGTCAGCCAATCCATTTCGTATTTAGAGTCTTTCCCGCTTTCGTAGGGACGCTGGATGCAACGTCCGGATGGAGTATAGTAGCGGGCAATAGTCAGGCGAATGGCGGAACCGTCACTGAAATCAATAGGCTGTTGTACCAAGCCTTTGCCAAAAGAACGGCGTCCAACGATAGTTCCCCGGTCGTTGTCCTGAATAGCACCTGCAAAGATCTCACTGGCAGAAGCCGAACCTTCATCCACCAATACAACGAGCGGTGTCTTTTGGCAGCTACCCGTACCGTTGGCATACTCTTCCATACGCGGATATTTACGTCCTTGTGTATATACAATGAGTTTCCCTTCCGGAAGGAACTCGTTTACCATACGAGTGGCGGCTTCCATGTAACCGCCGGTATTACCACGCAGGTCGATGATGAAACCTTTACATTTTTGATGGCTTAGCTGGGCAATGGCATTCAGCAGTTCTACGTGTGAGGTACGCCCGAACTTGCTGACTTGTATGTAGCCGAAATCATCGTTGAGCATATAAGCGGCATCAATCGTGTTCTGGGGAATGTCGCCGCGTGTAATGGTGAAATCCAACAGCTCTTTTTCGGTGGCGCGCTTTCACTCCTAACTTCACTTGTGTGCCTTTAGGTCCTTTCAGATTGCGCATGGCTTTTTCATTAGTCAGCCCTTTACCAACGAACAAACTGTCGTTAACCATGATAATGCGGTCACCTGCCATGAGTCCTACTTTTTCGGACGGACCGCCTTGTATTACGCTGTTCACGTGTATGGTATCTTCTTGTATGGTAAACTGGATACCGATACCGCTGAAGCTGCCTTCCAGTTCAGAATTGACTGCTTCCAATTTCTGTGCGGGAATATAAGTGGAGTGTGGGTCAAGTTCTGCCAATATCTGCGGCATTGCTTTTTCTACCAGATCGGTCATGTTGACGCTGTCCACATACTGGTCGTCTACCACCCGCAGTAACGCATTCAGCTTGTTGGACGAACCGTTGATAATTCCCAAACGGTTTCCTGCGAAATGTTTGGCATAAAAAGTTCCGATAAGTATGCCCGCTACTACACTGATTGCAATAATGAGAGGTGTGAAACGGGAAGAGTTTTTTGTACCCATAATGATATGTACTATATTTTACGATTTACTATTTGGCTGTGCACGAAGTTATCAACTCTCAATTGACATATATATTACTTCGATACCTGCACGTTTCAGCAGTTCGATGCCGTCTTCCAAACGATATTTTTCGGAGTATACGACACGCTTGATTCCTGCCTGGATGATGAGTTTGGCACATTCTATACAGGGAGAGGCCGTGACGTACATTGTGGCACCGCTGCTGCTGTTGTTGGAGCGTGCTATTTTGGTAATGGCATTGGCTTCGGCATGGAGCACATAGGGTTTGGTGAGATTGTTTTCATCTTCACATACATTCTCAAAACCGGATGGCGTGCCGTTATATCCGTCCGAGATAATCATTTTATCCTTTACGATGAGTGCACCCACCTGACGACGTTGACAGTATGAGTTTTCCGCCCATATGCTTGCCATGCGTATATAACGTTTGTCTAAGGCTTCTTGTTTACTTCTCTTGGTTTCGTCCATATTTCAGTTGTATTTAGCGGGCTGTAAATCCCATGACTTTTGTTGTATTTCCGTCTTTGAAGTAAAGAGTAATATTATGTATATCCCCTTCGTATTTGAACACATTCTGTATACCGTTGATAAATACTTTAGCCAACTTGTCGCTTTCTGTACCAATAACTTTTCCTTTGATGCTTATGGTATGTTCCTTTCCGTCTATTTTCAGAACTGCATCATTGATACTCGAGTTGACGGCATGGACATTAACCGTACCGGTAACTTCTCCGTTCACTTCGGCACAGTTAAAATTAAGAGTGTAGTTTCCTTCTGCCCCGAAAGTATTGAGTTCACGGTCGATTTCTTCTTTACTTTCGTTGCTCCACAAGCCTTGATAGAATTGTTCTTTTCCTTTTTCGGTGGCGATACGAACCAATTTCCAGGTTTTGTTGTTGAAGATTTCCATTACATCATCCTCATTGTTGCAAGCGCCCAAGCCGAGAAGCATGGATGTCATCATCAGGCAACAGACTATTGTCTTTATTTTAATTTTTTCTTTCATCTTTTTATTCCGTTTCTGATTAATAGCGCATCTATGGTAGGTTCTTGTCCACGGAAACGCTTGTAGAGTGTCATGGGATGTTCCGTACCTCCTTTCGACAGGATATTCCGGCGGAAAGAGTCGGCTATTTCCGGATTGAAAATGCCGCATTGCTTGAACAGCGAGAAAGCATCCGCATCCAGCACTTCCGCCCATTTATAGCTGTAATACCCGGCAGAATATCCGCCCGCAAAAATGTGTGAGAACTGGGTGCTCATACAGGTCTCCTCTACAACAGGGAGTATTTGTGCTTTATCCCAAGCCTTCTTCTCATAAGCTTTAACATCCCCTTCGAAAGGGGTATTGCGTGTATACCATGCCATATCCAGCAATCCGAAACTTACTTGACGCAGGCAGGCATAAGCCACGTTGAAATTCGATGAATCTACAATGCGCTGCACCAGTTCGTCGGGGATGAGTTCGCCGGTTTGGTAGTGGCGGGCAAAGGTGTGCAGGAACTCTTTTTCAATGGCAAAGTTTTCCATGAACTGAGAGGGCAGTTCTACAAAGTCCCAATAAACATTTGTGCCACTTAAACTTTCGTAAGTGGAGTTGGCAAATATCTCGTGCAAGCTGTGCCCGAACTCGTGCAGGAAAGTTTCCACTTCATCGAAAGTTAGTAGGGCGGGCTTGTTTTGTGTGGGTTTGGTAAAATTCATCACGATAGATACGTGCGGACGGCTGTTTTCGCCGCTTTTCTCATCTGTCCACTGCCCTTTGTAGCTCGTCATCCATGCACCGGAGCGTTTTCCGGCTCTGGGATGAAAGTCTGTATAGAGTACAGCAAGATATGTGCCGTCTTTATCAAATACTTCGTAGGCTTCC
>ENA-OQJP01000317-OQJP01000317.1-human-gut-metagenome-genome-assembly--contig:-NODE-317-length-15281-cov-7.318266_pt1 | contig 15281 bp, 9 predicted proteins | sample MGYA00242611_ERZ504778 | MGnify/ENA primary metagenome ERZ504778 (study PRJEB26092, sample SAMD00036349) | human gut metagenome | host: Homo sapiens | study: EMG produced TPA metagenomics assembly of...
AGATCGATAGAAGCAAGCTTCCATCTCTCTCCGTTCGACTTGCATGTGTTAAGCACGCCGCCAGCGTTCGTCCTGAGCCAGGATCAAACTCTCCAAGATATCTTGGAGCTATTTGCTAGCTCGTTTTCGTTGTTTGTCTCTAACCGAAGTTAGTGACTAGAATTTATTTGGTTGGTTTCGACGTTGTCGAAACCCGCACTCTGGCTATGTTCATTTCGTTAAAAATGATTACCTTACATTGTTCAGTTTTCAAAGATCTGCTCGCTTAATCTTCATTGCACTTAACGCATTTCAGATTTGCGATTCAGTCACCGTCATCTCTGACATTTTTTATATTGTAACACCGTTGTTTTATTCTGTCAACAACTTTTTTACAAGTTATTTACGAGATTTAAACATTCAGGCTACTCACAACACTCAGTGTTGTTTGTCGTCTTCAACTGACGACTTGACTATCTTACCAAATTAACACAGGGAACGTCAACCCCTATTTTTAAAATTTTCAGTTTTTTCTTCAGGAGGTTCTATATGCTATTAATGGCACTGTTAACGAACATATCTAAGACCGTATAAAAAAGCTGTATATAAAGACTGTGACTAATACACAAAAAACGAGGCTCTCATCTGAGCCTCGTGCAGTTTAATATACGTATGTTATACAGCAAGTCAATTTCGCATGTATTAATATTCTACTTAATATTCAAATTAATATTCTACTAATATTCTACTTTTTCACCCAATTCGAATTCACCTTTAGACGTAATTACACGTTCCCCTTTGACCAAGCCATTTACAATAGCCGTATAATCATCATCGGTTTCACTGGTTTCTACTACGCGAACGTCCACCGTATTATCGGCAGTTACTACATACACGAACTTGCCATCCTTGTTTTCACGAACGGCCTCTTTAGGAACAGCGAGTACCGGTGCTTTGGCTTCTGATTCAATAACCAACGTATAGAACTCGCCCGGCTGAATGAGGCCATCCGCATTCAAGAAGGTCGCTTTTACTAATACGCTTGGCACGCCGGCCGGTGCATTCGTGTCTATATACGTTATTTCACCCGGAATCTGTTTGTCATCAATTTTTAAATATACCTTAATTGATGGTTTAATCGTCGGCTCGGCCAACTTAAGAGCAAAGTTCTGAGGAATACTTAAGGAAGCTACAACCGGAGAATTCTGCTGAATGAGCATAAACGGTCTGCCTTCAATGGCGACCTTTCTGTCTTCATTATAAATAGCGGCAACCCGCCCATTGATTGGTGATACAATTTGAGCCTGGGCAATTTGTGTTTGCAGTTGCGCAATCGCCGCTTGGATGCCGGCCGTTTCCATGCCGCCAGTAGACACATAGCCGCCGCCACTCGTCACAACGGTTGCCTGCGAACGTTGCACAATGGTCTGGTATTCTTTTTCAGTAATGATCCCGTTCTGCATCATTTCACGAGCACGGTTCACATCAGCCGCCGATACTGCGCCCGGTACGATAGTCGTCTCTTGCGGCACAGCCTGTACACCACCACTACTTTGGGCTTCACCGAGTTGTTGAATCAACTGATTCAGTTGCTGCTGCATGGTACTCGTATCGAGCATGGCCACAACCTGACCTTGCTTAACTTCATCGCCCACTTTAACAGCCATCGTCACCACCTGCCCGGAAACAGTCGGTTCAATGGTCGCTTTATTTAAAGCCGTAATATTGGCATCATTATTAATTTTAACCGGCATCTCGCGCATATCCGCCTCGGCTGTTGTTACCTTCGTCGGTCCAAAGCACCCGGCCATAAGACCGGCTACCATAACAATCATTACCATGAATAGCCATCGAAAACGTCGCTGTCGTTCTTCCATAACTAATCCTCCTTCTCCGGTTATTTTACAATCTCTTCAAATTCTTCATTGCCGTGAAAACGCTCAAAATGATCTTGCGTGCGCGCAACTTCTTTTACACTTTTGTCCAGCGCAATGGCCTGGCGTAAATATTGCAATGCTTTAGCATCCTGACCCTGATCCGCATAAATAGTGGCTATGCCATAGACCGACCAAGTATTGGTTGGATCCTTAGCCAATAACGCATCAAACCAAAATTTAGCATCATTCAATTGCCCCTGCAATTTATACAGCATGGCCAAATTGTAATAATTGCTTAAATTATTTGGATTCAAATCATACGCTTTTTTCGCCAAAACCAATCCCCCTGCAGGATCACCGTTTAGCCCCATGGCTATACCTTTCAACGAATAAGCCGCATCAGATTTCGGATATCTTTGCAAAATCTCATCCGCTTTTGCAATAGCTCCGGGGTAATCATTCGACTGCAGTAATTTAGTTGCTTCTTGCAATTCCGTCGTCGGTACCGGCCCTTTCATGGCCGTTGTATTAGGCGACACAGTCTTTGCGGTTTCTACCGAAGACGACTCTTCAGAAGCTAAACCGCATCCTCCCAAAAGCAAGGCTGCACCGAAAAACAAGGCTGTCACTATATGTAATAATTTCACTAATGGCTCCTTTACTATATGCGCCAAACACGCATTAACTATATCCTAAGATTCGATATGCCAATAATTGATTTATAATTAACTTATTTACTTATTTCTATTTGTCTGTTCTTAATTATATACTATTTTGAATATTTTAAAAATCTCTAATGTTCAAAAAAATCGCCGAATATAGCAAAATAGGCCCGTTTAAACGAGTTTTATTTAAAAACTCAGAATCAAACGAACCCATTTATATCGAACTCACTAAAGAGCCCATGTGTTATGTAATTACTCAAACGATACGACTTACAACGATACTTGCAATGCTACTTGCAACGCTGCTTACAATACTACTTACAACGCTTTTTACAACGTTACTTACATGCTACTTAATATGATAGGCATCTTTAAAGGCCTGTAATTGAGCATCTTCCAATTTTAAGCCCGTTGCTTCATAAACAGCAATTGCTTTTTGCATGTTTTCATAAGCAGTCGGTACGATTTTGGTAAAACGCTGTGCAAAGTTTTGCCAATTGTCCAGAATATGACGACCTTTACGACTATCTGTATGCAATACATGTGCTTCAACCAAAGATTTAATGCGTTTTAAATCCTCATTCGTAGCCGCACGCGGCTCTACCAAAGCAGTATTGCACTTGCGCACATCAAAATCAAGAATGTACGCATAGCCACCGGACATGCCGGCCCCAAAGTTACGACCGGTGGGACCTAAGATGAGGACTTCGCCGCCGGTCATGTATTCACAACCGTGGTCGCCCACACCTTCCACCACAGCGGTAATACCACTATTGCGGACGGCAAAGCGTTCACCGGCACGGCCGCTTACATAGGCTTCACCGGAAGTGGCCCCGTAAAAAGCCACGTTCCCAATGATAACGTTCTGGTCTGCTTCAAAAAGCGCCGTTTTCGGCGGATATACCGTCACAACGCCACCGGACAAGCCTTTACCTACATAGTCATTAGCGTCGCCTTCGAGCACCATGGTCATGCCTTTCGGAATAAAGGCGCCAAAACTTTGACCGGCACTGCCAACGAAGCTGAGCTTAATCGTATTCGGCGCTAAACCGTCAGCGCCGTACTTTTTAGTAATTTCACTACCCACGATAGTACCTACTACGCGGTGCGTATTGTTGATGGCCAATTTAGCACGAATCGGTTTCTGCTCTTCAATAGCCGGACGACACATGCGGAGCAATTTGCCCGCATCTAACGTTTTTGCCAATTCATGGTCTTGTTCGTGTTTATGGTAATGGCCGACTGAAATATCCGTATATGGACGGAAGAGAATTCGTTTCAAGTCGACGCGGGATAACTTGTAATTATCATCCACCACTTTTTGGCGTAACAAGTCTACACGACCAACCATTTCTTCTACGCTGCGGATGCCGAGTTTAGCCATAATCTCACGAAGTTCACGAGCTAAAAAGAGCATCAAATGTTCCACATATTCCGGTTTGCCTTTAAAGTTTTTACGTAATTTTTCATCCTGCGTTGCTACGCCGTATGGGCAGGTATTTAAATTACAAACACGGGCCATCTTACAACCTACGGTGATGAGCGGTAAGGTACCGAAGCCGAACATTTCAGCCCCTAAGAGAGCTGCTACGGCAATATCAAAACCGGTCATCAATTTGCTGTCCACTTCGAGGACGATTCGGTCACGCAAACGATTGAGCAGCAAGGTCTGATGCGTTTCGGCAAGGCCCAATTCCCAAGGGGCCCCTGTATGACGCATACCGGTACGACCGGCCGCGCCGGTGCCGCCGTCATAACCGCAAATAAGGATATTATCGGCTTTTGCTTTGGCTACCCCCGCAGCGATAGTACCAACACCCGCTTCGGCGGCTAATTTCACACTGATACGAGCATCGCGATTGGCGTTTTTCAAATCAAAAATTAATTCCGCCAAGTCTTCAATGGAGTAAATATCGTGATGAGGAGGTGGTGATACCAGTTCTACGCCCGGCGTAGAGTGACGGGCTTTGCCGATTGGCGGATACACCTTTTTGCCCGGAAGCTGACCGCCTTCACCCGGTTTGGCACCTTGGGCACATTTAATTTGCAATTCCTTGGCATTGACTAAATATTCGGAGGTCACGCCGAAACGGCCCGATGCAATCTGTTTAATTTCACTGCAACGATTGTCCCCATTAGGCAACAATTTGTAACGGTCCGCATCTTCGCCGCCTTCACCGGAATTGCTCATAGTCCCTAAACGGTTCATGGCAATGGCGATGGTCTCATGCGCTTCCTTACTGATTGCGCCGTAACTCATGGCGCCCCCTTTAAAGCGCTTCACGATAGATTCTACCGGTTCTACTTCTTCGATAGCGATGCCGCCGCCCACCGGGAAATTGAACTCGAGCAAACTGCGAAGTGTTACATGGTAATCATTGCGAATCGCCGATGCATACTCTTTGTAGAGTTCATAATTATTTTCAATACAAGCACGCTGCAATAAATCAATGGTCTTCGGATTGTATAAATGAGGTTCCCCGTCCTTCATAGGACCATAGAAACCACCCGCTTCAAGGGCAGTGTCGGCCGGTTCTTCGAAGGCACGATGATGACGGCTCAATGCTTCCAACGCTACCCCATCAGTACCGATACCGCCGATACGAGTCGGTGTATTCACAAAATATTTACCGATGAAATCGCTGTTAAGGCCTACGGCTTCAAAAATCTGAGCCCCTTGGTAACTGCGCACCGTGGAGATCCCCATTTTGGACATGACTTTTAAAATACCGTTTACCGCTGCTTTAATATAGTTTTGTTCAGCCTGTTCCGGCGTAACATCGCCTAAGCGGCCCTGTTTTTGTAAATCCGCTACCGTTTCAAGGGCAACATATGGATTAATAGCCGTTACCCCATAGCCGATCAAGGTACAGAAATGATGAACTTCACGCGGTTCCCCCGATTCGAGGACCAAACCGATATCGGTGCGGAGTACTTTTTTAATTAAATGATTGTGCACTGCTGCTACAGCGAGGAGTGCCGGAATAGCTACATGATTGGCATCAACGCCACGGTCGGATAAAACCAACACATTATGGTCGGAGCGCGCCGCTTCTTCCGCTTTTTCACAAAGAGCCTGTAAGGCTTTGCGCATTCCTTGCGTGCCTTCGGCCGGGTCAAAGAGAATGGATAAAACGGTGCTCTTCATGCGGCGACAATCTAATTTACGAATGGCGGCAAATTCTTTATTTGTCAAAATCGGGCTATCCAAGTACACACAATAAGTGCCGCTTTTGTGCGGATCCATCATGTTACCGCTGTTACCGAACATTACGCCGGTGGAGGTTACCATTTTTTCACGAATCGCATCGATTGGCGGATTCGTTACTTGTGCAAATAATTGTTTAAAATAACTGTACAACAACTGCGGTTTATCCGATAAAATGGCCAACGGTGCATCAGCCCCCATGGCGCCTACCGGATCTTTGCCATCTTTAGCCATAGGCTGTAACATACGCACCAAATCTTCCTGAGTATAGCCGAAAGCTTGCTGCAATTCTTTCAAGTTGGACACTGTCGGAATTTCATCATCCGTCGCCTGCTCAATGCTGTCCAAGTGAATGATATGTTCTTTCACCCATTCCCCGTACGGTTTTTCAGTAGCAATACGATGTTTAATTCTTCATCCGATACAATACGCTGTTCCTTCGTATCAACGAGGAGCATTTTGCCCGGTTCCAAACGACCTTTATAGCGAATGTTTTCAGCCGCTTCATTGACAACGCCTACTTCGGACGCCATAATGAGGCGATCATTGCCCGTAATATAGTAACGGGACGGGCGCAAACCGTTGCGGTCCAACACACCGCCGATAACGGTACCGTCCGTAAAGCCCATAGCAGCAGGACCATCCCAAGGTTCCATCATGAAGCTGTTAAACTCGTAAAAGTCTTTTTTCTCCTGACTCATGAGCTCGTTGTTTTCCCAAGGTTCCGGAATCATCATCATCATGGCATGCGGCAAACTGCGGCCCGTCATATATAAGAACTCAAGCGTGTTGTCGAACATGGCCGAATCGGAACCGGTATCGTCAACAACGGGGAATACTTTTTTAATTTGCGGAAAATATTCCGAATCGGCTTTGCCTTCGCGGGCATTAATCCAGTTAATATTGCCGCGAATGGTATTAATTTCCCCATTATGGACAATGAAGCGATTCGGATGAGCCCGCGCCCAGCTTGGGAATGTATTGGTACTGAAACGGGAGTGCACCATGGCTAAGGCCGACGTGAAATCCAAATCCACTAAATCAAGATAAAATTCTCGGAGCTGCTTTGGTGTGAGCATCCCTTTATAAACGATGGTTTTGGCGGACAACGAAGCAATGTAGAAATCGCCGCTTTCCGCTTTGCTGAGAGGAATAATCTGTTTTTCCGCTTCTTTACGAATTACATACAGTTTGCGTTCAAACTCTTCATCGTTCATGATATTATCGCCTTTACCGATAAAAATCTGGATGAGCCAAGGTCGAATGGCTGCCGCTTCGGCGCCCACGGCATGGGAATCGACCGGCACTTCACGCCAACCGAGTACGACTTGACCTTCTTCGCGAACAATGTTTTCCAAAATCGCCTTCTGCTTATTGCGAAGGGTTTCATAACGATGGGCAAATACCATGCCTACACCGTAACTCCCAACCGGTGGCAAGGAAAATCCCAACACTTCACATTCACGACGGAAAAAGTCGTGCGGAATTTGCACCAAAATACCGGCGCCGTCACCGGATGAAGCATCGGCGCCACGCGCGCCACGGTGTTCCAAACGTTCCAAAATACGCAAACCGTCATCGATAATATCATGGGATTTACGGCCTTTAATATCGACTACAAAACCCATGCCGCAGGCGTCTTTTTCATAGGCCGCATCATATAAGCCCTGCTTTTGCCATTGCGCCTGTTCCTGCTGCTGAATTTCAATTTGCGTTTTTCCTTGTTGGTGTACGCTTCCTGATTTTTGATATGTCCCTTGATGTGCTTGTCCCATAAGCCCTTGCTCCTTCCAAACCCTATACTCTCTCTTTAGCTGCCCTAGCACGGGCAATTGCTATTTCTATATTAAGACAATCACTTTCGTCCAACGAGTTCATGCCCACAGCCTCCCCAAAGCTATATCAAATAGCTCCGCCGGGAATCGCTATTAGCCTGTACCAACGTCTAACAATCTATGATTATACGCCTTATATCCATTCTATAGAAAATAGATTGTTTCTATTATATACCTATTGTCAAAAAAAATCATATAGCAATATGCCATACATACTGTGCATTAATCTCATGTATACAAGGTACTTTTAAATACAAAAAACCTCTCTGAATTATTTTCAGAGAGGTTTTCAGATTTTCCATACAGCTCGTCAAATGATAACTTCCTGTATTTTTAATCTATTTCAGTTTATAAATTTACATTTTGTTCTATTCACCTACATGGCTTCGCGGGTCGACAAGTCGTACACGCTCACGCCATCGAGCTGCGCACTGCGTTCCGCCGTGCCCTGCTGACAGGTAAAGATCAAAATTTGTTCACTTTGGCCAATATGAGCCAATAGCTTCAAGGCCGCATTTTGTCGACCTTCATCGAAGCGCAACAAAATGTCATCCAAAATAATCGGCAATGATTCCACGCGCTGTGCAAACACGCTGGCCAAGCTGAGGCGCAAGGCGAGGTATACCTGATCGCCCATGCCGCTGCTCCAACGCTCCGTCGGTACCACTTCATCGGATGTGAGCACCGCTTCCACATTGGCCGTGCTGTCCCCCAATTGTAAAGTATATTTGCCGTCTGTCATCAAAGACAAATATTTCGAAGCCTTCGCCATAGCTTCCGGCTGACGGTCTTTTTCATAGTCCATCTGTGCCAGTTCCATGAAATGGCTTACCAAAACTTGGGTCGCCCAGGCTGTCAACGCTTCCTGCAATTCCCCTTCCAACTGTTGTTCTTCCTGCAGCGCCAAGGACAGAGCCTTATCCTGTGATAAGGTGCGCATTGCTTCCTGAATCTGGCCGCGTTTTTCATACAAAGCAGCTAAACGTTTTTGCAAGGCCGCCATTTCCGAATGGCTTCGTTCCGCTTCGGTCTGCCACTTTTCTTTATTGCCCGATTTCAAACGACGATACAAAGCTTCCTGACCGTCTTTCTTCGGAGCAAACAAGGCCAATTGATCACGGCTCTGTTCGTACACTTTTTGCCACTGCACATATTGATCTTGCAACAATAAACGCTGACGATATTCGCCGGCCGTAGCGACCCCGGTCTTTTGTAAAAACTCTTGCTGTTCCAACAACAGTGCCTTTTCTTGGCGGCTCCACTGCTCATATTCTTCATGATAATTGCGACGCTGTGATTCTTTTTGTTCCCAACGGACCTGGTTTTGACGATGGGATTTCAAAAGATTATAAACACGACGCAATTCAATCGGCGTAACCGGAATATCCAGTTCCAATTTTTCCCACAAAGCCGCGCAACGAGATTCAATATCCTTAAGGGTTGCCTCATGTTCTGCCAAGCGTTTTTCATAATCTTTATACTGGTTGAAATCTTCCATATACGTATCGTATTCCTGTTTGAGGGCAAAGAATTGATTGTCCGTCAAAACACGGCTGGCCCCTTCCGGTAACCAACGTTGCCAAGCTTCCATGGCCGCATTACCGGCGGCTTCCAATTTTTTACCTTCTTCCAGCCACTGATTATGTACCTGTTCATAGCTGTGAATTTTAGCCAAGATTAAATTCTGATTACTGAAAGCCGCCCGTTTAGCCGCTACCGAATCTTCCAAATCCTTAATATCGGCCGCTGTTTTGGGTTCCGGTAATTCCAAATCACGAGCCATGGCTTTTACCAGCTCGTCCCAGCGTTCACGCTGGTGCAAAGCTGCTTCGCGAAGGCCCGTAAATTTGCGGCCTTGCTGCCAACCATAGCCAAAAGCACCCGCTGCTAAAAGGAAGCAAAGAATGCCTGCCCAAAGGCCTATATCGGGAAGCACCATCATGAGGACAATGCCAATAACAATGAGTGCGATGGCGCCATAGCGATATAAAGGTGACGGGCCACTTTGGTTGAGTTCATTTTCCTTAGCTATGCTGTTTTCATACTCCGTAAAGGCCTGTTTCAATTGGGCCATGCCGGCTTCCAATTCCTTCAGGGAATTTTCTTCGTCTTTCACCGTGGAGTTGGCAATGTCTGCCGGCTCAACCGGTTTACGACCTTGCCAATTCAAATAATTATCTTGGGCGCTGCGAAGTTCACGGGCCAGTTTTTCACCGGTTGCCCAGTCCACTTTTTCCGGCATTTGTGCATCCGCCCGCCAAGCATTATGCAAAGTACGGGACAAATCCAACTGTTCTTTAACTCGTTTTAAATAGTTACGCCCTTGTTCGCAATCTTTTTGAAGTTGCGTCCACTGGCCCAATTCTTGGAACAGGTTTTCAATCTCTTGACTGTAAACGCCTACCAAAGAATCGGGAGCAAAGTTTTCCGGCACGAGACCCGCTTCTTTACCACTCCAGAGCTTCATATTATTACGACATTCCGTAATCTTTTCGTCCAGTTCATAGAAAGCGTCTTTTTCAAGCAAATCTGTAACCGCATAGGTATTCATCTGCTCTTTCGCATGTTCCGCCCGTTTATATACATCCCAGGCACGCAATACAAGGTCCACGTCCTTGCCATAATCTTGCCATTCTTTAAGGCGCTCCTGCAATTCCTTTTCCGTCGTGGCGATGCCGTCCAACTCCTGTTGGTACGCCGTATACGCCTCTTCATTCTTGCCGAGGTCCGCCATCTTTTCACGGAGCTGTTTCAACCGCTCCATAAGCACATTGATTTTTCGCTTCCCGTTCGCCGAAGCAACCAGTAAATCGGAGGAGGCTTTTTCAATATCCTTCACGGCCGTGCTGAGGCGCTCACCGCCCTCGCCGCCGAAGAAGCGAGCTCGCACTTCCACTTCGGCCAGCACATCCGCCCCTTGCAATTCATCAACGGTAATGGCAAAAATTCTATCATAGGTCTTTTTGTCGAGACCATGCCACCATAGAGCCGCCGGTTCTTCCGAAATCGGCCCTTTGCCTAAGGGATAGAAATTAAGCTTTTTTCCGTCTCGGCCGATATGATAGGACACGCCCTCCCGTTCTACCACAAGATAGCCCGAGCCGTAGCCGTACGTTTTACTTTTTTACCAAACAACAAAAAGCGAAGGGCTTCCAATAAGGAAGTCTTGCCGCTTTCGTTGGGGCCGTAAATAACTTGTACCCCTTCACCGGCCGGTGTGAACGACCATTCGTGATAAGGGCCAAATTCCTTAATATATATTTCCTTAATCCTCATCCGTATCTCCCATGAGGCAACGAGCACCTTCCGCTTCCGCTCGTCGCAATGCGTCTAATAAAACATCATCTGTCAACAGTTCCTGATACATACCGAGCCTTTTACTTTCCGGCCGTTCCGCAATGAGATTGCGAATCGTGGAAGCGCGCTCTACGGCCGGCAGTTTGGCGATTGTATCATAACTGCGCAAATAGTCGCCCACCATATCTTCCATTTCACGACGCGCCGTCCAGTCCGTTACGCCCCGGGTGCGGTCCACAATACTGAAAGGCATGACGAAATTAAACTTATTACGTTCTTCCGCCTGCGCCATTTCAAGCCAAGTTTGGCGCACTTCGTCTTGACTGCAAAGTTCATACAAGGCCCCTTCGCCGGTGAGCACAATTTCGAGGAGCACCTGCTTTTTCAATTTACGCAGCATTTCCTTCTTATGGCGAATCATTTCCACCATATCGCCGGTACTGCCCAGCGCGCCAATATCGATGGTTACCTGCTCAAAGCGAATGGGCGCCGTTTCGTGAAACTGCAGAGTCACACGACCTTTGGCGTTCACATCAACCAAGTAGCAACCTTTAGGTCCCAATTCTTTTTATGAAGGCCTTGAATATTACCGGCATACACCACATAAGGCGTTTCATTTAACACCTGCCGTTTATGAATATGGCCGATAGCCCAATAGTTCATAGGCGACGCCGTCAATTCCCCCAGTGTAGTGGGTCCCACCGTTTCGTGCTCACCGGCTGAGCCTACGGTACCGTGAAAAATCCCGATGGAGAACGGGTCGTCCGACCAAGGTTTCAATTGCTGCGCCACATTGTCGGCTCGGTTTTGATTACTCGTACTGATGCCGTAAATATACGCAGCCACCTTGTTTTTCACATATAAAGGTTGACGCTCACTCTGTGTAGAGCTGAACACATACACGGAACTTGGCAAGCTGATTTTGGCCGCCCAACTTTCCGCCGGGTCATGATTGCCCTGTACTAAAAATACGGGAATCTTATGCTCACTAAGGCGTTCGCATTCATAGGCAAAACGCACCTGTGCTTCCAAATTATGTTTTTCACTATCATAAATATCGCCCGTAATCAGCACGGCGTGCACCTGCTGTTCGATGGCAAAATCCACAATATTCGTAAACGACTGATAGGTAGCACGATTGACTGCTTCGTCCACTTGCTTGCCTAATGATTTCAAATATTTAAAAGGAGTCCCCAAGTGAAGGTCTCCGCATTGTATAAAGCGAAATGGTATCATCTCACATTCCTTTCCAAGCGTTGCCCAATTCTTTTACGGCCGCTTCCAATTCGTTGGTCGGAATCGCACTGAATGATAACAGACAACGTACTTCGTCGTCGCCGTCTGCTTCAATGCGTACATCACAACCGGCCTCACGGGCTTTTTGCAAAAGAGCGTCCGCTCCCTTATCCGTAAAAATCGTAAGACCTATATAAACACCGCCTTCCGGCAGATATACTTTAACGGCATCGCCAAATGTTTGCTGCAACTGTGCCGCTAAAACCTTACTTTTATCCGCATAGTGCTTACGCAAACGACGAATTTGTTTGGACCACTCGCCATCCTTAATATAACGCGCCCATACGAGCTGCTCCATCACACCGGCGCTTTGCCGATACGATGTGAACGATAGGTTAAAAAATCGCTCCACAGCACCGGTGGCAAAACCATGTAACTAATGCGAATAGATGGGGGCAACACTTTTGACGGGGTCCCCAAATAGATAACCCGCTCCGTCGTGGCCATCCCCTGCAAGGACGAAATGGGCCGTCCGTAATAGCGAAGTTCGCTGTCATAATCATCTTCAATGAGATAACTGTTTTGCTCCGCCGCCCAGTGTAACAATTCCTTGCGTCGGCCTACACTCATGACTCGGCCTTGCCTATCGCCATGAGACGGCGTGCAGTACAAGGCTTCCACACCGGCTTTACGCAGGTCTGCCAACAAGGTCTCACTATGCTGGTCCACGGTGATAACGGTAAATCCGTAATCGTTAAAAATATGCGTTACCCCGATGATAACACTGGCATCAACGGCCACCGTGGTGAGGCCGGCACGTTTTAAAAGGGCTGCCAGCATCATGACCATAGCCTGCGTACCGCTGCCGATAATAATATGATCCACCGTGGTACGCACAGCGCGGGCATTATTCAAATACTTCGCCAGCTCAGCCCGCAGTTCCGGTTCCCCTTGCGGGTGGCCGTAGGCCAAAAGCCGTTCCGGTTCACGCAAGATATAACCGATATATCGCTTCCACCGCGTATAGTCAAAACCCTCCGGATCCATGGCACCGGTAGCAAAATTATAGCGAATGGGCACGGCCTGTGTTGCTTTAGCAGTTAGTTCCCTTTGATTGGCTAACCTTGTAAGCTCCATCCGAGTTCCGTTTTGACTCACACCGCTTATGTCCGCTTCGGCTGCCTTTTCATTCAAAATATTGTCAACCTCGGCATCGGTGCCACTCAATTCATGGCTCTTTGCAAAATGAGAGCCGTTGTCCAATAAAATCGGCAAAGGCAACACTTCATAGGGCGAGCGATCATGAGCCTTAATATAGCCTTCCGCGGCCAACTGCAAATAGGCCTGTTCCACCGTAATCTTGCTTACTCCCACTTCACCGGCTAAGGAACGAACCGACGGTAAACGGGAACCGGCCGCATATTGTCCGTGCTCAATTCGAGATTTAAGGTATTGATAAATCTGTTCATATAAAGGCGTGACACTTTTACGTTCAATTGTTAACAGATGCCTCGCCCCCTCACCGACTTTTAAGCCGTGTAAAACAATACTTACTACATTACTTCTTATTTTATCACAGCCTCTTGAAAATGGTAATCTGTCCTATCCATTTTTTGTAAATTTTTTACAAACTGACATTACAATTGTTAACCATATTTATAATTTTCGGTTATTGTTAACTATGATTAAAAATTCATGGTTGACTATCTTAAATCATGTTCGTATAATATAGGCAACGGCTAATGGTTAATATCAAGTAGACCCACAGCCGAAGCTCCCAGGTAGAGCGGGATAAACTAAAGAAATACAGAGGTGTAGGTTCATGACAACAAAACAAACTATTGGCTATGAAGAAATTATTGCGTACGCCCAACGCATCTTAGATGGTGGTGAAATCACGCCAAAGGAAGCTGAAGAATTAATTCATGTTTCCGACGAAGATACAATGATTTTATTGGCTATGGCCGATAAAATTCGTCAAAAATTCAGCGGCAACGAAGTTGACCTTTGTGCGATTGTTAACGCACGTTCCGGCAAATGCCCTGAAAACTGTAAATTCTGCGCCCAATCGGCTCATCACGAAACAGGCGTTACCGTATATCCGTTTATGAGCGAAGAAGATATCGTTGAACACGCTCGTAAAGCAAAAGAAGCCGGTGCTATCCGCTTCTCCATCGTAACCAGCGGTCGTAACACCAACAATCCTAAAGAATTTGAACAGATTTTGAGTGCTCTTCGTCGTATTCACGAAGAAACAGGTCTTGAAATTTGCTGTTCCTTAGGTCTTCTTACTTACGAACAGGCTGTTCAGTTGAAAGCTATCGGTGTAACTCGTTACCATTCCAATATCGAAACGGCACCAAGCAACTTCCCTAACATTTGCAGCACTCACAACTTTGCTGACAAAATGTCCACCATTGAAAACGCTAAAAAGCAGGCATCCGCGTATGCTCCGGCGGTATCCTCGGTCTCAATGAAACCTTGGAACAACGCGTTGAAATGGCTTATGAATTAAAACGTCTCGGCATCGATTCCGTGCCGCTCAATATTTTGAATCCAATCAAAGGCACTCCATTTGAACACAACAAACCATTGCCTCCATTGGAAATTTTACGTACTTTCGCCATGTTCCGTTTCGTATTGCCACATGCACAGATTCGTACAGCCGGCGGTCGTGAAGTTAACCTCCGCGACTTACAGGCCTTAGCATTATCCGGCGGTCTCAACGGTATCATGGTAGGCGGTTACTTAACCACCGATGGTCGTTCCCCACTCCAAGACTTACAGATGATTGAAGACTTGCATTTGGAACGCACCGCGCCTCAACCTATTCAGACTCAGGCTTAATTCGTTAACACTTCATTGCCGGCAACTTCATCACAACAGTTTGCCACCCCACTTCATCAGTGACAAGCTGACAACTAACTTCATCTCCGGCAATGAATGTTTATAAAAAATTTTTCATTAACTTTCTTCAAACACGCTACAATATTACAACCTAAAAAGGACCCTTCACAGGGTCCTTTTTAGATTAACAAAAACGGTCTCACTCCTAAGTAGGCTTATAGGACAAAAAGTGTGTGTGGCTTTTTTAAATTAATCCCAATAAATTGGAAATTCCGTGGACATATGGAACTCATTCCAAACAATGGCATCCCCCCATTGCGGCAAGATATTATCCACA
>ENA-OQJP01000318-OQJP01000318.1-human-gut-metagenome-genome-assembly--contig:-NODE-318-length-15258-cov-2.449475_pt1 | contig 15258 bp, 16 predicted proteins | sample MGYA00242611_ERZ504778 | MGnify/ENA primary metagenome ERZ504778 (study PRJEB26092, sample SAMD00036349) | human gut metagenome | host: Homo sapiens | study: EMG produced TPA metagenomics assembly of...
TAAGTTCCTAGCAGTTTCTTCAGTCCGCGGTGTTCCAGAATCTTTTCTACTACGGGATGTTTATGCCGAAGGCTTTCGAGCACTTCTTCCGAAGTGACGTACTGACCGGTTTTGGTCTTCTTCGCTTTTTCGATGATTCTTAGTTTGTCAAACAGTACCTCGCCTACTTGTTTGGGCGAAGCGATATTGAAGGTTTCGCCTGCCAGTTCATAAATCTCCTGCTCGATGCGTTGCATCTGAGCGGTGAAATGAACAGACGATTGTTTGAGCGCTTCCGTATCCAGCAATACCCCATTCCGTTCTATATTAACCAATACGGGTACAAGCGGCATTTCGATATCATAAAACAAACGTTCGGCATCGTTCTCTTTCAGTTCTTTCTCCAGGACGTTTTTGAGCTTTAGTGTTACGTCTGCATCTTCGCAGGCATAGCGGTAGATATCCTTCGGGTCGAGATCGCGCATGTTTTTCTGGTTCTTCCCTTTCGGACCTATCAGTTCGTCGATGTGGATGGTCTGATAGTGAAGATAGATTTCTGCCAGATAGTCCATTCCATGACGAAGTTCCGGTTGAAGAACGTAATGGGCGATCATCGTATCAAAGAGTGCACCTTTCACTTGCACTCCGTAATTTTCAAGAACGATCATGTCGTACTTGATATTTTGTCCGACTTTCAATGAGTTCTCATTTTCGAAGACCGGACGGAATTCGTTGACGATTTTTAATGCTTCCTCACGATTGTCGGGGACCGGCACATAAAAAGCCTGATTTTCGGTGATAGAGAAACTCATTCCGACTAGTTCGGCGTCCATTGGTTCCGTTCCTGTAGTCTCCGTATCTAACGAGAGAATTTTCGATGTAAGTAACTTTGAATGATTTCAGCTCTTTTCTTCTCTGTATCAATGAGTTGGTAGTCGCAATTAAGCGTTTCTAACGTCTCTAGATTCGATTTTTTGGCTTCGCCTGCCTCATTGCCCGTAAAATTCGCAAATAAATCGCCTTGTATGGCTCCTCCTTCTTCGGGAAAAAGTGGAAGAGGAGAGGGAGCACTTTTTGGCCGTTGCCGTTTTTGCTTCCGGTTTGCCATTGTTACTCCGCCGGCAGAATTTTCTTTTTTCAGTACCCGGTCGATCAGTGTCCGGAATTCCAGTTCTTCAAAAATTTGTCGGAGTGAATCTTCGTCTGCCTGTTCGCGGACGAGCTTGTCCATTTCGAGTTGGATAGGAACATCGATTTTGATAGTGGCAAGGAATTTGGAGAAAGTAATCAATTCCTTATTGGTTTCCACTTTCGTTTTCAAGGCTCCTTTCAGTTGGTCGGTATGTTCCAGCAGATTTTCGATACTTCCGAATTCGGCGATTAGTTTCTGGGCAGTCTTTTCACCGACACCGGGGACAACCAGGGATATTGTCGGAGGCATCGCCCATCAGTCCGAGCATATCGATTACTTGTGCGGGCGACTGGATATCGAACTTCGCTTTCACTTCTTCGATGCCCATCACTTCAAAACTCCCGTATGTTTGGGGCGATACATGAATACGTTGTTCGTCACCAGCTGGCCGTAGTCTTTGTCGGGAGTCATCATATAGGTGGTGATGCCCTGACGTCCGGCTTCTGTGGCTAGAGTTCCGATCACGTCGTCGGCTTCGTATCCTGCCACTTCCAGAATTGGGATGCGGTAGGCGTGGATGATATCCTTTATAATAGGTACGGAGAGGCGGATGGCTTCCGGAGTTTCTTCACGCTGGGCTTTGTATTGCTCGAAAGCTTCGTGGCGGAAGGTCGGTCCGGAGGGGTCGAAGGCTACTCCTATATGTGACGGATTCTCCTTTTTCAGCACCTCTTCGAGGGTATTGACAAATCCGAGGATAGCTGAAGTATTGAACCCTTTGGAGTTGATTCTGGGATTCTTGATAAAGGCGTAATAAGCCCGATATATCAGTGCATAAGCGTCTAAAAGAAATAATTTATTGTCTGACTCCATAGATTTAATAATTTTTCATGGTAAAAGTACAAAAAAATACCGTATTAAGCGTTTTATTATTACTTTTGTGCTCAAATAGTATTGTGAATGGATAGTATCTCTCTCATCAAAACCCCGATAGAAGCGGAACTGGAGGATTTTAAAGCTCTTTTTGACACCCCTCTTTCCGATTCGAATGCATTGCTCGACAGCGTAATAACTCATATACGCAAGAGGAATGGTAAGATGATGCGTCCTATTCTTGTCTTGTTGGTGGCACGCCTTTATGGGGCTGTGACTCCTGCCACCCTTCACGCGGCGGTTTCTCTGGAATTGCTTCATACAGCCAGTTTGGTGCACGACGATGTAGTTGATGAAAGTACCGAGCGTCGCGGCCAGCTTTCGGTAAATGCTGTATTTAATAATAAGGTATCTGTACTGGCGGGTGATTATCTGCTGGCTACAAGCCTTGTGCACGCGGAACAGACTAATAATTATGAGATTATCCGTCTGGTGTCTTCGCTGGGGCAGAAACTTGCTGAAGGAGAGTTGCTTCAACTTTCGAATGTAAGTAATCATAGCTTTTCGGAGGAAGTTTATTTTGACGTAATACGTAAGAAAACAGCGGCTCTTTTTGCCGCTTGTGCCGAGGCGGCTGCCTTGTCAGTGCAGGTGGGTGAGGAGGAAGTCGCTTTTGCCCGTCTGTTGGGCGAATATATTGGTATCTGTTTTCAGATTAAGGATGATATTTTCGATTACTTTGATAGCAAGAAGATCGGCAAGCCGACAGGTAATGATATGCTGGAAGGTAAGCTGACGCTGCCTGCCCTGTATGCATTGAATACAACGAAAGATGCGTGGGCGGAACAGATAGCGTTCAAGGTGAAGGAAGGTACGGCAACTCCCGATGAAATCGTACGTCTGATTGAGTTTACCAAGGATAATGGCGGTATTGAATATGCCTGTCGTATGATAGAACAATATAAAAAGAAGGCCTTTGATTTGCTGGCTACCTTGCCGGATTCAAATATTTGCCTTGCCCTGCGGACTTATTTGGATTACGTGGTCGATCGTGAGAAATAACTACTCCCCACTGTTTCTGAGCAGAGAGTAGCACAGGATTAATTCCTCCCAATCTTCAATTTTATTCGATTTCATCGCTCCTCCGATGAGGAAACTTTTGTCTATTTCTTCCGGTGTGCGGAGGATTTCGGAACATAACGTGCTCGCCTGTTCGATGTATTCCCATGCTTGTTCTTTGGTGATGTAGCCGCAGTCTTTGGCAGCCCGGGCCAGCCCGACAACTTGTGCCATATCCCATCCGATCACTCCTCTCTCTAAGTCATTAATCCATACAATCGGCTCTCCTCTTTCTTCTATATACTCTTTGAATTTGTATAGATTTCTGCCCTGTTGAATGAATCGGTCTACTCCGTAGAAGCGTTCGCGGATGGTGTTTTCAAACTGGTTTAGGTTTTCGGTAGAGAGTAAATAGGGGACCATAATAGAATAGGAGGCTCTGTCGCCTTCGTTGATGAGGAATAGGAATAGCTGGCAGGAAGAAATTGCATCTGTGCAATGGAACTTATCTGATAATAGTTTACTTAGTTTTTCCGGGTGTACTCCGGTTTCTATACAGTTAAGATAGAAGCCATCCAGTGCAGCCTCCATATAACCGATGCGCAGACCTTGTTTCTTTCTGGTGCCGAGTATCAGATTTAAGGGGTTATGGTTAAAACGTAAGTTCTTTGTGTGTGACTTCATTTTATACTTTTTCGCTTATGGTTAACTAAAAAAAGCGTGAGAACTGCTGCTATATGTCTTTTCCTGGGGCTTCGGCAAGCCGTTATGATGACATAAAAGCAACAGTCTCACGCTCCGTTCGATATATAACAAAAGTATATACATGAAGGTGCGTGAGACCCGTTTGCTTATTACCACTCATAACTTTGAATTTTGCCGAATTCCAGGAATCAGGTAATAAAAGAAACGTTCTCTAATACAGATGATTAACTATGTTAGCATAGCTACATCTATGACAAAGATAATGAAAATAATGGTTTTGTCCATAAGTATCTTTAGTTTTTATTATATAAAAAATACCGCGCTTCCTTCCGTAGGAACGGAAGGTGGAGCGCGGTACGGCATACTTGATTGCTAATGTAATTCCTTAGAAGAATTTGATTTCTTCGCCCTTGATATCGGAGAGAAGCAAATTGGCCAAACGGCTGGTCCCCAGACGAAACAACCGGTTGTTCAGCCATTCTTCGCCTAATATTTCTTTCACAATAGTGTAATAAATGATTGCATCATGGACGGTGTTGATGCCTCCTGCCGGTTTGAAACCGATCTTGTTGTTTGTTTTCTGATAGTACTCCTTGATAGCTTCGCACATCACATAAGCGGCTTCCGGGGTAGCGGCAGGCTGTTGTTTTCCGGTCGATGTCTTGATGAAATCCGCACCCGAATACATGGATAGGATAGAGGCTTTCTTGATGTTGGAGGCGGTTTTCAAAGCACCTGTTTCGAGGATTACCTTGAGGTGGCGTTCCTTGCAGACTTCTTTTAATTCCTGAATTTCTTCGCACATTGTTTCGTAGTCACCGCTCAGGAATTTACCGATAGAGATAACAATGTCTATTTCGTCCGCACCGTCGGCGATAGCCAGTGCCGTTTCCGCTACTTTCACTTCGATGAAAGTCTGAGAAGAAGGGAATCCGCCCGAAACACAAGCGATATTGATGCCGTCCACTTGCAGTGTATTCTTTACAATATCCGCGAAATTGGGGTATACGCAGATAGCAGCGACGTTCTTCATATCGGGGAATTCATTGTCGAACTCATTCACTTTTTCGGTGAAATGCATCACGCTTTCATCGCTGTCCGTGCTGTTCAGCGTGGTCAGGTCGATGCAGTTGAACAGGAGTTTCTTGACTTCTTCCGTATTGTTTTCCGGCACTTTCTTTTCAATCAGGTCAGCCACCCGAGCCTGTATGTCTGCATCGCTCAGATTGGTGTTATACTTTGCCAATGCGGCATCATACTTGTTGGATTGTGAGCTATTCTCTTCCATGATCGTTCAGTTTTGGGTTATTGATATGTCTTTTATTATCTCGTTTCGTTTTCTTTTCCAGGCTTTCCCGGAAGGCTTTGGTGACGTCTACGCCTGTCTGGTTGGCAATACACAGGAGCACCCATAAGATGTCTGCTATTTCTTCGTCAAGGTTGTCTTTCTCGCCTTCTTTGAAAGACTGGTCGCCGTATTTGCGGGCCATGACACGGGCCAATTCTCCGACTTCTTCAGTCAGTACGGCCATATTTGTCAATTCGCTGAAGTAGCGGACACCGTATGTCTTTATCCATTTGTCTACTTCTTTTTGAGCTTCTTCCAGGGTCATAATTGCTGTTGGTTTATGATGATTAGTTTGATGTTTGGAGCCTGTTTATCGCTCTTCGAAGAGCTTTACCGGCTTTTTCATCAAGGTTTTACTCTTTATTTTTGGTGTCCATACATATAGTAACAGGACCGTCATTTAAAAGTTCAACTTTCATGTCCGCTCCGAAAGTTCCTGTGCCGATTTCTTTTCCCAGCGCCCCGCTCAGGTCTTTGCAGAACTGTTCGTAGAGTGGGATAGATATCTCCGGCTTGGCGGCTTTGATGTATGACGGACGGTTGCCCTTCTTGGTAGAAGCGTGCAACGTGAACTGACTGATGACCAGAATTTCGCCTCCGTCTTCCAGGATCGACTTGTTCATTACTCCGTTTTCATCGTCAAAAATACGCAGATTTACTATCTTTTTGCAGAGCCAGTCTATGTCTTCCTGTCCGTCGGATTCTTCAATGCCGACTAATATCAGCATCCCTTTTCCGATGGAAGACTTGCACTGTCCTTCGATGGTTACTGATGCGTGGCTTACTCGTTGTACAACTATTCTCATTGATATTTTCTCTATTCTATTGAATGTTACGAAAGGCAAATTTACGAAATTAAGAAGAAAAAACGATGAATTGGAAGGAAATATTATAGGATATAAGTATTAAGTATTAACCGTAACTGTCATTCGGAAGCGTGTCTGTCTGTTGTGCAGAAGCATATCTATTAGGATGACAGATGTATTTGTCTCATAACCTGATTCAGTTTGCCTTAGAACCGTACAGGAATGAATGCATAATAAGCTACCGGGAGAAGTATAATATCTAATACATGAGCTATATATACCCTGTATATTGGATCTATATGTCCTGCACGTTGGAACTATATCCCCAACAACCAGTCATTTCTGATGCTTGTTGGAGTCAGATCAGGTAAGAAGTGAGTCTATTCATTACTTAACCCTTTTTTTACAGTCTGAGCCTTTACTTCTCCTATGACCTTTGCGATCTCTTCAAGGGATGCCTCTTTGATTCGTTTTACGCTTTTAAACTCCTTCAATAGGGCTGTTTTTGTCTTTTCTCCAATCCCTTTGATGCTATCCAGAGCCGATGCAACCTGTCGTTTGCTGCGCTTGTCGCGGTGGAAAGTAATCGCAAAACGGTGTACCTCATCTTGAATCTGTGTCAGCAAACGGAATAAAGAACTTTGTTGCTTAATCCCAATCGTCTGTGCGGGAAACCCGAAAAGCAGCTCTGAAGTGCGATGCTTATTATCCTTAGCCAAACCGGCAATCGGAATATTCAGATGCAGTTCATCCTCGATTACTTCTCTGACGACTTCCATTTGCCTTTACACCATCGGTAATAATCAGGTCGGAAGGGAGAATTTTCTTCAATGGCGCGCTGATAACGTCGTCTGACCACCTCTTTCATGGAAGCGTAATCATCCGGTCCCACGACCGTCTTAATATTGTATTTACGGTAATCTTTCTTCGATGGTTTCGCCTTTTTTGAATACTACGCAGGCAGCTACGGCATCCGATCCTTGTATATTCGAGTTATCGAAACATTCAATCTGCAAAGGCGGCTTGTCTAAATGCAATTCGCTTTGTATCTCTTTCAGCAGACGCATACTGCGCTGTTCCGGATTCAGTTTCTCGGCTTGTTTCAGCCGGTCGGCCTTATATTGCTTCACATTTAGGATAGAAAGATCGAGCAGTTTTTTCTTATCTCCCCTTTGAGGAACGGTGAAAACGACATTATTCAACTCCAGATCAAGTTCGAAAGGAACAATAATCTCCCGCGAATGGCTTTTGTAGCGTTCCCGCATTTCGATAATGCCTAAGGTCAGTAATTCTTCTTTCGATTCATTCAGCTTCTTCTTATATTCAAAGGTGAATGCCTGGTTAATGGCGCCATTAGTGATGTGCAGATAGTTGATGAAAGCCGAATTTGAATCGTCTTCTTCAATGGAGAAGACATCGATATTGTGCAGGACAGAGCTTACCACCTCCGATTTAGACCGGTAATTCTCTATCAGCAGATACTTCTCCTTAATCTTCTGAGCTTCTTCAAACTTCATTTCGCTAGCCAGATCCTGCATCTTTTCTACCAACATACGGCTAATATCCTGCGTATTTCCTTTCAAAATCTCCTTGATTTCATCGATATTTTTCAGATAATCCTCGTGCGATTGCAGTCCGACGCATGGTCCGGCGCACTTCTTGATGTGATACTCCAGGCAAACCTTGAACTTTCCCGCCCGTATGTTCTCCGGAGAAAGGTTCAGGTTGCAGGTACGCAGCGGATATAGATGCTTGATCAGGTCGAGCACCGCATACATGGAAGGAAGGTGGCTGTAGGGGCCATAATAAGAAGAACCGTTTTTGATAATCTTTCGAGTCCTGAAAATGCGTGGAAAGTATTCATTCTGCACGCAGATGGAAGGGTAGGTTTTGTCGTCCTTCAGCAATACATTGTAGCGGGGCTTGTATTTCTTGATCAGATTGTTTTCCAGCAATAATGCATCCTCTTCGGTGTTAACAACGATGTAGCGGATGTCGGCAATCTTGCTGACCAATACCCGTGTTTTGCCGGGTTCATGCTCTTTGCTGAAGTAAGAATTAGACCCTTTTTTTTAGGTTTTTAGCCTTTCCAACGTATATAATAGTCCCTTCTGTGTTCAGGTACTGATAGACTCCCGGCTTCTCGGGCAGGTTGGCTACAATACCTCTCAGATATTCATTCGTTTTGGCTTCCGGTTCTGTATTCATAATCGTTATAGATGAAATAGCGGGAAATAAAAAAGGGCGTAGATTCTCTACGCCCTGCAAATATAAGCAATTTGTTTATAAAGTCAATACGGATTCTACTTCTACGTCATCTCTGAATACGGATTTGCCATTCAGGTCTTTCAACTCGATAATGAAGTTTCACATATACCTTTTTTCGGCTTCAGTTTCTTCACCAGCTCGCAGGCTGCTTTCATGGTTCCTCCCGTTGCCAACAGGTCGTCGTGTAGTAAAACTACGTCGTTTTCATCGAGTGCGTCCTTATGAATCTGCACAGTGTCCGTGCCATATTCTTTGTCGTAGCTTTCTTCGATCACCTCTGCGGGAAGTTTGCCCGGCTTGCGGATAGGAATAAAACCTGCGTTCAGTCGGGTAGCCAGGATAGGCCCCATGATGAATCCTCTGGATTCTATACCTACTACTTTGGTGATACCTTTATCCTTGTACATTTCGAACATGATGTTCGATAATTCCTGCAAGCACCAAGGGTCTTTAAACAGGGTGGTGACATCGTAGAAAAGGATTCCGGGGATCGGAAAATCAGGAATTTCCCGAATGCTTTTAATTAGCGTTTCTTTGCTCATAATCATTGGTTTATCTCGTTTCTTTAAATGATTTGTTTCACGTGAAACGTTGCCGCTTATCGGCCGGAAAGTACCAGCAATACGTTGATGTCGCTTGGTGATACTCCCGGAATCCGGCTCGCTTGCGCAATCGTTTCCGGATCAATCTTCATTAGCTTCTGACGAGCTTCCGTAGATAGCGACTGGATGGAAGCATAATCAAATTTGCCTTTGATCTTGATGCTTTCCAGGCGTGCCAGCTTTTCTGCTATCATTCGCTCTCTGTCAATATAGCCTTGATACTTGATCAGTATTTCTGCCGCTTCCAGAATCTCTTCTTTACGGTCGGAGTCTGCAGCGGTTGCTTTTTCTAATTCTCTTTGGAAGGCGGGGACATGTTCCGCGATATTCTCAATCGTGATTTGCGGACGATTGAGAATTTCGATCAGCTTACAGCCTTGACGAAGGGGAGTTGTTCCCAACTTTTCGAGGGCATCATTAATTAATGCCGGTTTCATCGAATAGTTCTTTGCGAAATTTACTATCTGCTCTAATGCCTCCTTCTTGGTCTTCATTAATTGGTAGCGATCCTCCCTTGCCAGTCCGAGGTGATATGCTCTTTCGGTCAGTCTCATGTCGGCGTCGTCCATGCGGAGAAGAATACGGTATTCGGCACGTGAAGTAAACATACGGTATGGTTCGTCTACTCCTTTGGTCACCAGGTCGTCTATCAATACACCGATATATGCTTCGTCGCGAGCCAGTGTGAAGGCTTCACCACCGTGACAGTTGATGTGTGCGTTGATTCCGGCGATCAGTCCTTGTCCTCCCGCTTCTTCGTAACCGGTTGTTCCGTTCACTTGCCCGGCAAAGAACAGGTTTTTGATAATCTTCGATTCCAGCGAATGTTTTAATTGGGTGGGGTCGAAGTAATCGTACTCAATCGCATATCCGGGACGATAGATGACGATATCCTTGAATGCCGGTACTTTTTTCAGCGCGGCGATCTGAATATCCATCGGAAGAGAAGAAGAAAATCCGTTCAGGTATAATTCCTGTGTTGTTTCACCTTCGGGTTCGAGGAACAGTTGGTGCTGCTCTTTGTCGGGGAAGTGACAATCTTGGTTTCGATGCTGGGGCAATAGCGCGGACCGATACTTTGAATCTGTCCGTTGAACAGGGGAGAATCCGGCAGCCCTTTGCGCAGAATCCGGTGCACTTCTTCGTTGGTATAGCAGGTCCAGCATTGCAGTTGCTTCAAATGGCGCGTACTGGTATTCATGAATGAGAACTTGTGGAAGTCGCATTCTCCGTCTTGTGTATCCATCAGATCGAAGTGGATGCTGCGTGCGTCGATTCGTACCGGTGTGCCGGTCTTCATCCTTCCGTAGGCAATGCCATGTCGGGCGATGGATTCTGTCAGCTGGTAAGATGCGGGTTCTGCCATTCTTCCGCCGGGCAATTGGTGGCGGCCTACGTGCATGAGTCCGTTCAAGAATGTTCCTGCGGTCAGTACGATACATTTCGCTTTGAATGTGACACCCCAAAGAGTGACGAGTCCGACTACTTCACCGTTTTCAACGAGCAATTCACAGACGGTATCCTGCCAGATATGAAGGTTGGGAGTATTTTCCAGTTTCTCACGCCATGACCAGATAAACTTGGCACGGTCGCATTGAGCGCGGGGACTCCACATGGCGGGACCTTTCGAGCGGTTCAGGATTCGGAACTGGATAGCAGTTTCATCCGTCACCAATCCCATCTGTCCGCCCAGTGCGTCTATTTCGCGTACTATTTGTCCTTTTGGCGATTCCTCCTACTGCCGGATTGCAACTCATCTGTCCGATCTTGTTCATGTCCATTGTGATCAGACAAGTTTTGGAACCTAAATTCGCAGCGGCGGCTGCCGCTTCACAACCAGCATGTCCGGCACCAATTACAATTACATCGTACTTAAAATCCATTCTACCTTATTTATTATCAAACGCTGCAAAGTTACGGAAAAGTTGCGAGAGTTGTATCTTCTGCCGGTTTTTGCTTCCGAAATTTCGGGGAGGAGGCAGGGCGGGCGCAAAAAATCGCCGTAATTTTGGATTGGAAATATGCAAGATGTAACGTTTCTGGCTTCTTTCTTTTATGTCAAGGCTTCGATCCCTTTCAAAAAGAGATGTAAATGCTCTTTTTCGACATTCTAGGCTTACTTTTTGTCACTTGGAAAAGTGTGGGGCCATGTGATGAAATAGAAGACAAACGGAGCGTTTGGACAGATTTTGTGTCAAATCAGCCTTCGAATGTATGTTTTATACCCAACCTCAACTCTTTCTCTTGACATAAATCAAAAAATAAGGTAAAACATGTTTTTTAGCATAAGAATTCTTGTTGTTTTCCAAAACACCTCTACCTTTGCAGTGTAGTTGTGAAACTACTAAGATTTTTAGGTATTAGAAAATAAGGTAATAACAAAAGAGTAGTATTAGTTTATAAAATTAAGGTATTAGATTTTAAGATTAGTTTTTAGGAAAAAGATTGTTTTGATTAGGTATTAGGAAAAAAGTAGTTTTCAGGTAACAGGTAAATTGAGATGCAGAAAAAAGAATCCCATTTATGGGGGATTCTTTAGGTGGGGCGGAGTTATTCGCTCTTTTTTATTTTATGCCCCTTTATTCTATTTTTTATATGAGGGGTGAACTTACATACTGAAAAAACAGATATATTTGTAAGTCATATCTATTATAACCAGTTTTTGCAGTAATTTGAAGAGAGTCTTTTATTGTTTGATTAATCTTGTTGCCGTATGAGCGATAAAGATGATTTGATAGTAGCAGGTGTCAACCAGAAAGATAAGGGAATCTGGAGGGACTTTTATGATCGCTATTATGCGGCCTTGTGCTCATATGTCGAGAAAATCCTGTTCCTCACCGATGCCGTTGAAGATCTGGTTCAGGAGGTGTTTATATCCGTGTGGGAAGGTAAGCGTACTTTTTCCGACTCCCGTGAGCTGACTAATTATCTTTATCGTGCCTGCTATAATAATGCACTGTTGTATATCCGCAACCATCAGATTCATGATTCTATATTGAATGGCTTGCCTCAGGAAGAAGATTTTGAAGACGAGGAAATGCTGTATGCTTTGACTGTGAAAGAAGAAGCTATCCGACAACTTTATTTCTATATCGAGGAGCTTCCCGCCGAACAACGCCGTATCATCCTGCTAAGAATAGAGGGACATTCATGGGATGAAATCGCATCCCGGCTGGGAGTCAGCATCAATACGGTTAAAACTCAGAAAAGCCGTAGCTATAAATTCTTACGCGAGAAGCTGGCAAATTCCAGTTATTCTGTACTTCTTGCTCTTATATTTTATTAGAAACCGGGCTGTGCATCCTTGCTTTTGTGGGGGTGAAGTGACTGTGATGTGGCTTATTTAAGTGGATGAGCCGGTATGTTTAACAGGTAAACAAAGCTTGGTTAGCATTTTTAGTAAGCTATATGTGTTCGTTCCATGTCTGTGTCTTATTGCATTGTATATCAATCAGCTAAGTCCGAAAGTGACGGATGATGATAAAATATGAGTTTCAAACTCCTTGATAAAAGCTAAAAAATACATCATTTTAATAGCGGTAACGGAAAAAACAAATATTTTTTAAGATGCCTAATTGTCATTTATTGATGGCTGAATTTTGATTCTGAAAAGGAAATGATTTGTTAAATATGTCATTTTTGTTGCTGAATAATGTCATAATGATAGTTTTTCATTCTTTTCCGTTTTCGTACGGAGAGTGTCTCATAAAAAATATCATCTTTTTGTCACCCATTTATGGACGTTATGTATAATTATAGTAAAGCAAAGATAAAATCCTCATTAGAAATAGATAAAATTATGAAAAAGTTAGAAAACACATATCAAGATGCCTCTTTGATAAAAAAGGCTCTTTTGGGAGATGCAAGCGACAAAGAGCAGCAGGTGTTGGAACAACGTTTATCTATGCATCCGGAACTGAAAGCCGTGTATGAGAAATTGCAGGATAGTGAGGAATTAAAAGATGCTTTTAATAAGTATAAAGAATATTCATCGGAAAAGGCTTACGAGCATTTCCTTCAACAAATTCAACAAAAAGAGAATTCGTCCGGTGGAAAGATTCGTCGTATCCGGACATGGTGGTATGCTGCCGCAGCAGTGGTAGTACTGGCAGTAGGAATTTCTTTTTATGCCGTGAATCATTATCAGGCAGTGGAGGAGTCCCAGACACGTATCGCGCAAATCAAGCCGGGTAGCAAACAGGCAGTGTTGACTTTGCCCGATGGAAGCACTATTGATGTACAAAAGAAAGATATAAATGTAATAGTAGACGGCGTCCAGGTGAAATACAATAAAGGGGTGCTGTCATATCGACCGACCGTTACAACACAACAACACGAAGAAGAAAACGTCGATGAAAGTCCGGTGAAGTCAAATGAACTGGTTATACCACGGGGAGGGGAGAATACTGTCCTTCTTGCTGATGGAACCACTGTTCATTTGAATGCCGGTTCTAAATTGCTTTATCCGGTCCGTTTTGTCGGAAAGCGCCGAATTGTGACACTGGAAGGTGAAGCCTATTTTGATGTGAGAAAGGATGAGGAACATCCGTTTGTGGTCCGGACTCGTTTCGGAGAAGTAACGGTACTTGGTACGGCATTTAATATTAATGCTTATAATGATGCGGATGCATGCTATACCACTCTTGTATATGGGAAAGTAAATTTCTCGACACCCGATCAGAATACAATTACGCTGGCGCCGGGTGAACAGGCAGTCGCCTCTTCCCGTGGCATTGAAAAGCGGGTGGTGGATGTCAATGAATATATCGGCTGGGCACAAGGTGTATATGTTTTCAACAACAAACGGCTGGGCGATATCATGAAAACCTTCGAGCGCTGGTATGATGTTCATGTCTATTATGAGAAGGAGTCTCTGCGCGACCTGACTTATAGTGGTGACTTGCAGCGATATGGCACGATCAATACTTTCCTGAATGCATTAGAACTAACGGCGATATCTACTATAGAATAAACGGAAGAAATATATTGATATATGAGAATGAGTAATATTGAGTTTTGATTTAAAAATTATGAAAAAAGAAGAGTCTTTATGCTATGTCTTTTTGCATTGAGTATGGTTCTCAGTGCATGGGCACTTCCACCTGATGAGAAGAAAGTGACACTTGATTTGAAGGATGTGCCGATGGAAACATTTTTAAACACGGTAAAACAGAAAGCTGGAATCAACATGCTTTATAACTCTCAGATGTTTAAAGGAGTTGAACCGGTGACTGTAAAAGCTACCAACGAGCCTTGGAAGGAATTGCTGGACCGCGTTCTTTCACCTAAAGGTTTCACTTATGCTACCAAAGATGGTATTGTGGTCATCAAGAAGAAAGATCAGAAGACACGTACGTTGGAAGGTAAAGTGGTGGATGAACAGGGTGGCGAACTACCGGGAGTTACGGTTTTGATACTGGGAAAAGAAAGAAATATCGGAACAATGACTGATGCAGACGGTGCTTTTTCTTTAGGACTTCCTGAAGGAGATGTAACAATTCGTCTTTCCTTTGTAGGCATGCAAACTTTGGAAATACATACTGGCAAGCTCAATCTTGATAAAGTGCATACCTTTAAGTTGAAACCCGATTCAAAGCAATTGGAAGAGGTGGTGGTAACCGGTTATGTAAAGATCAGCAAAAATAGCTTTACGGGTACTTCTGTGACGGTTACGGCAGATCAGTTGATGTCGGTTTCCAAAACAAATGTATTAGGAGCTTTGCAAACGTTCGACCCTTCTTTTCGTATTGCTGAAAATAATTTAGCAGGTTCGAATCCGAATAATGTTCCGGAGTTATATATCCGTGGACGTTCCGGTATTGGAACTACTCAGTTGGATGCGCAAAGCCTTTCTAAAACATCATTGAAGAACAATCCTAATCTTCCGACTTTTATCATGGATGGTTTTGAGATTAGTGTGCAGAAGTTGTATGATATGGATCCTAGCCGTATTGAGAGCATTACTATCTTGAAAGATGCTGCTGCTACGGCTATGTATGGTTCTCGTGCAGCTAATGGTGTAGTTATTATTACAACGGTAACTCCGAAAGCTGGTAAAGTCAATATCGATTATAACTTTACTGGAACATTGGAATATCCTGATCTGACCGATTATAATATGATGAATGCGCGGGAAAAGCTTGAAACAGAGGTTGCGGCAGGTATGTTTAAAGCTAAGCCGGAAGCCGGTGCAAGTGAGCAAAATCGATTGGATCAAATCTATAATAGAAAGTTGAATAATGTAGTTCGTGGAGTAGATACCTATTGGTTATCGAAACCGCTTCGTACTGTATTCAATCATAAACATAGTTTGTATCTAGATGGAGGAACGGATGACCTGCGTTGGGGAGCTGACTTTTCTTACAATTCAGGAGATGGCGTAATGAAAGGTTCTTATCGTGATCGTATGTCGGGCGGGTTATCTTTATCTTACCGTTTCGGTGCTTTTCAGGTAAAAAACTATTTTCTTATACTTATACTAAATCT
>ENA-OQJP01000319-OQJP01000319.1-human-gut-metagenome-genome-assembly--contig:-NODE-319-length-15213-cov-2.173141_pt1 | contig 15213 bp, 17 predicted proteins | sample MGYA00242611_ERZ504778 | MGnify/ENA primary metagenome ERZ504778 (study PRJEB26092, sample SAMD00036349) | human gut metagenome | host: Homo sapiens | study: EMG produced TPA metagenomics assembly of...
CTTGGACTTTATGGCAAGGCAATTAAAGAAATCCCTCTCTTTGGAGATTGAACGTTTCAATGCTTCACAAAAGAGACGGTTCAGTTTTTATGTTTTAGAGGTCTGAGAGCCTATCTTTCCGCAATAAACGTTGAAAATTAGTAATTGGCAAATAAACACCCAGTTTTATACCCAATAATGTAAAGCCGGGTGTTTTTGTACTATTTAACCAAATTCCTAAATTCCTCTTTTAGCAATTCAAAATAATGGCAATCTGTAAATACTCCATTCTTGAAACAGGCATTACGATGTATGCCACATTTACGAAAACCTATTTTCTCTAATACTCTCATCGATGCTATGTTGCCAGCATAAACATTTGCACAAATGCGCATCACATCTGTATGATGAAAATAGCAGCTAATAGCCAATGCTAACATTTGGGTCATAATCCCTTTACCCCAATATGGTTCAGCAAGCCAATAACCTAATTCTGCATTGTAGCGCTCTACATCTATACCACGAGCAAAACTTATATTACCAGCCGCTTCTTGATTTACTTCGATACAATAATTATTTTGTTCGTTTTGACTTGAAACGAACAGGATGAATTGTTGCGCATCGTCTTCAGAATAAGGATATGGTAGGCTATCACGGCAATTATCCCATATCTTTTTATTATTAAGATATTTAGCTAAAGTGGAAAAATCGTCTTTAGACCAACTTCTTATTTTGTATTTATCCACATCCATTTCTTTATTCAATTCATTTACCATTATAAATTCGCTGTATGAAAAAATTACTTAGGAAATGTTTCTGTTATTTGTTTAGCAACACGTTTTTATAGCACCTCTAAATGTCTGCTGATACGCTGAATCCTAAGGTTGTATATGCGCCACGGCATGAAGCTATCGGGCGACCAGTGAGATAATCTATGAAATTTACAGTTACGACAGATTCTTCTTCTAAAATATCTACTCCATATTTTACCATAAGCAACTTTGATTGTTGATTCGGAGAAAGTTCGCCAATACGTATATCATTGACAAGTTTAAGACGGGAACTCTCTATGGCATCAAATAGTTGTATTTCATATTCCATCAGTTGAGCCGGAATATGATAAGTGTCGTTGTTGATAATTGAGGCATATTCATACCTCGACAAGTCCGCCTTTTGTGATATTACACTTTTAGAGGTTGTACAAGATGATGCTACTATACCAATTAAAAGGAGGAATGTGACTATTACTTTATTCATTTTTTTATTGTTTAGGTTCAACGTGTAGATAATACTTCTCTTGTGTCAGGTCATTGGGGTCAGTGGAGAGTTGATGCAACATCAGTATACGGGTAGTCTTGTTTTCCCAATACAATTCAGCTTTCACACCCTCTTCGGGCAGGCATTTGAACAGGTTCTCTTTTCCACCAGCATTTTGCCCTTCACCAATGTTATTCTCCATCAGTGTTTTGATGGCTTTTTGCGCTGCTGCCGGGAAGTCTGAATCCGAGAGTTGCTTATGGTTCACCGGGATTATTTTAGAAAAGGGGTTATGATCCTTTGCCACGATGTCATACACCTGATACTCATAATCTGTGTCCAGCAGGCAATAGGTTGTAAGGTTCTGTGGGCTCTGCAACACGATTGTCCCCCATTCAATCCCCAAGAAATCACGTTCGTACAGTCTCACAGCGAGCGAGGTCTCATATTCAACCTTTCCTTTGCGATAGCCTTTCAGGTAATTTTTGATGGTACCGCTTTTGAAGAAGTGCGAACTCCATTCCGTAGCAAGATGTGTTTCCGTCCCTCCCTCCGTTGTATTGCTTTCATAGACTCTGAACGTATGAGGGAAACCCTCGGCACTCCAAACAATAGAGTCGTAATATTGTGTAAACTCAGGAAAGCCCAGCGGGGTGTAATTGTCGTTTATATCCGTGATTCTGAACGTCACCAGATCGAGCGGTGCCGGGAATTGGGTGTCAAGGTGCATAAACGGAGTGAAGTATGCCTTTTTCATCTTGAACTTGGCTTCTTCGGGCAGAGGTTCCGGCTCTGGATCGGGTTGCCCTTCGTCCTTAAAGGTTCTAGACAAACAGATAATTGTACTTGCTGTTCTCTTTCCATCATTTGTCGAGATTGTAATCTCCTCGTATGCATCCGGGGCTTCCGAAACCTGACGGGGAAAATGAATCTTCAACTGATTGGCTTCTACCTTGAGCGTTGCCCATCCACAATCGTATGTGTAAGAACCGCCCGAAATAGGATTGAGCATATCGAAATTCTCGCAAGTCATCACGATATATCCCTCATTACCGTTTGCCTTGAAACATTCTTTAGGTATCCAACCTACGGTGCCACCTTCATACTCTACACTTTTCGGTGTCAGAATCTCATACGTCCAGAGCATCGGTCCACCGGGTAAAATATCATCCTTGTTGCAAGCCGTAAAAAGCAAGCAAACAAGCGTCATAAATGGCATAAGCAATTTATTCATATTCGTAATAATCCCTATGGCTCTATTGGGTTATTAAATTTATAATGAAAGAACGTGAGCCACCTATGCCACGTCTAAGTGAAGGTCGTAGGAAACCTTTGATGCAGATGAAACAAGAACGGCCCACGCTATATGCGTGAGAACCACTATGCTATCTCTTACATCAGTCTGAAAATTTCCTACGTTTTCACCTACAAGATAAACATAACGTTTCTTCTTTTCTCTAATGTCTTGGAAAGAGTTGCCTTTATCCGAATACAAAATTAGCTATTTAATTGATCTTTTGTATTATATAGAACGGAATTATAACTTGAATCCTCTACTTTTTCTGGGGTCTTCTGCAGACTGTCGTAAGCCAAAGTTTGCATTGCTGCCATATCCTCGTCATTGATTTCCAGTTTGATGTTGCCGTTTCCGTTTTGGATAATTGCCAATAAGTCTGTCATAGCCTTCTTAAAACTATCGGTTGTAAGGCTCCTCGTTCTGGCAGTATTATAAACGAAAAGCCACTACCCCGATTAGGATAGTGGCGCAAATATATAATGAAAATAAATCGTAAAACAATGATATTCAGTTAGATAAGTTTGTAAAATCCAAAAGCGAATTAAACGAGTTTTAATCGGATAGATAGGTTTTCAATTCTTCGATGGCATCATGGTCTTCGCCAACGTCTTTTATCAACTTTTTGCCGTTTCCAAGTGGCGAAATGAGATTTTTGTATGCTTTCTGAATACCTCTTTCATGAACGATTTCTTGTTTATTAAACTGGTTGTACAGGCATTTCTGAAAGTCTTGATGGGACACTTCCGCATGAAACGGTATTCCACTAATGCGATAAACAACCGTGCTATATCTGTTTCTGTGGCATGGGTTTTCAACCGTGTGCCAATTTTTCAATTAGAATGTCATGCCTTTCTATCAGAAGTTCGGGTAGCGTGCGTGGGTCGGCTCTGCGTCATGCGGTATAGGTCGCTCACTCGACAGCCTATCAGTGTTTGGAATATAAATATATCCCTCTGTATTGCCAGTTGCGGAGTGGCTGATAGGTCGGCATTGAAAATTTTTGTCCTTTTCTTCAAGTGTTATGTAATGAGGTGTACCGTATGTACATTTTTCTATCGGGAATTTGTCGAAAGGTCTGTTGTTCAAGCTCCGTCCGGATATCTTGCAAAATCCGTAATCGTGTTACACTTATCCGTAATTTGTATACGGTAGATTTTGTTGTAACGGCATACTTTTGCATAGTGAATGTAGAGTACTAAATATTATTAGAATTAGATCAAGGAGAAAGAGTTATGAATGACAGAAAGATTTTAGTGGCGTACTTTTCATGCAGCGGCGTAACTAAAGCTGTGGCAGAGAAATTGGCTGCAATTACTGGAGCAGATCTGTATGAAATTAAGCCGGAGGTTCCTTATACGGAGGCTGACTTGGACTGGAATGATAAGAAAAGCCGTAGCTCGGTGGAGATGAGAGATGCTCTCTCGCGTCCTGCCATTTTCCGGACGTTGTTTCATCCGGAAGAGTACGAAATTCTGTTTGTAGGCTTTCCGGTCTGGTGGTATATTGCCCCTACTATAATTAATACATTTTTTGGAAAGTTATGACTTTGCCGGTAAAATAGTTGTTCCGTTCGCTACATCGGGAGGCAGCGGCATAGGAAATTGTGAAAAGAATCTTCATAAAGCATATCCGGATATCGTGTGGAAAGATGGAAACTTTTAAATGGACAGATAACGCGGGATCTGGTTACGGAATGGTTTGAAAAAATTAGGTTGTAAATTAAATGGAGGTATGAAAAATGTATATAGAAAATATTAAATTCACCGAAAGATATAAAAGAATTGTCAGTTGAACAACTAAGTGTGCTGGCTGAGGAAGTAAGAACTGCGTTAATCAGGAAATTAAGTGAACACGGTGGGCATATCGGCCCGAATCTTGGTATGGTGGAAACTACAATTGCACTGCATTATGTTTTTAACTCTCCCATTGATAAAATAGTTTTTGACGTATCCCATCAGAGCTATGTTCATAAAATGCTTACCGGAAGAATGGCTGCATTTCTTGATCCGGCTAAATATGATGATGTTACCGGATATACTAATCCGGATGAAAGCGAGCATGATTTCTTTACGATAGGACACACCTCAACATCTGTTTCACTGGCAATGGGACTTGCAAAAGGACGTGATCTCACAGGTGGCAAAGAAAACATCATCGCTGTAATCGGTGACGGTTCGTTGAGTGGGGGAGAGGCTTTGGAAGGACTCAACAATGCGGCAATGCTTGGCTCTAACATGATTATTATAGTCAATGACAATGATCAATCCATTGCTGAAAATCATGGAGGACTTTATAAAGGATTGAAAGAGCTTAGAGACACGAATGGGGAGAGTCCTGATAATATTTTAAGGCTATGGGGCTGGAGTATTATTACCTTGGAGATGGGCATGATGTGTCAGCACTCATAAAATTATTTACGTCAGTCAAAGATATAGACCGTGCAGTAGTATTGCATATCCATACGATCAAAGGTAAGGGATTGAAATATGCAGAAGAAAATAAAGAATACTGGCATGCAGGAGGTCCTTTTCACATCGAAGACGGTTCTCCCAAAGGACCCGGATGGCCGGTGAATGAAACTGTCAGGGAGTCTGTTTTAGACTTGATTGAAAAGAGGTCGGATGTAGTTGCAATTACTGCGGGAACACCGTCTGTAATAGGATTTACGGAAGACTATCGGAAGCGTGCCGGCAAACAGTTTGTTGATGTAGGTATTGCGGAAGAACATGCTGTTGCAATGGCAAGTGGTATTGCCAGGAATGGAGGAACACCGATTTTTGGAGTTTTCAGTCCGTTCTTGCAAAGAACGTATGACCAACTTTCGTCAGACTTGTGTTTAAATAATAATCCGGCTGTAATCATGGTGTTTATGGCTTCAGTATATGGGATGAACAGTAATACTCATTTGGGGATCTATGATATTCCGATGATTTCACATATACCCAATCTGGTATATCTTGCTCCGACGAGCAAGGAGGAGTATCTTGCCATGTTTAAGTATGCCACTACACAGAAGGCGCATCCCATTGCTATCAGAATTCCAATGATGATGCCTGAGACGGGAATTGAGGATACCACGGATTACTCTTTACTAAATAAATATCAGGTCGTACGAAAAGGTTCAAGTGTTGCGATTATTGCACTTGGAGATTTCTTTGAACTGGGCGTACAAATTGCCGATAAATATAAAATCCTGACGGGTAATGATGTAACACTGATAAATCCTAAATTCATCACAGGTATTGATGAAGAGCTGCTGGAGTGCTTAAAAACGGACCATGAACTTGTGCTTACTCTTGAAGACGGCATAGTGGAAGGAGGATTCGGGCAAACAATTGCAAGTTTTTATGGTTTATCGGATATGAAGGTTAAAATTATGGAATAAAGAAATCATTCCCCACAGATTTTCGGCCTGAAGAACTGATGAGAGAGAATGGATTATCCGTAGAGCAAATAGTAGAGGATATAAAATCCGTATGCAGAGAGCACGTTATGTGAGAACACTCACCAATCTGTGGAATAAGTAAAAAGGATGAAAATTCAGAATAAAAGAGATATTATGAAAAAGAATTTGGGTGCGACGCTGGCTTTATATCCAGCATAGGTTGTTGTCGTAGAAACAATGGAGGAGTTACGTGATGTAGTTCCTCCATTATTATCAGAAAAAGTTTCTAATTCTGTGAGAGTCTGTAATTATTCGGAGCCACTCCGGTAATTCTTTTAAATAAACGGCTAAAGTATCGTATATTGGGGTATCCCAGTTTTTCCGTAACTACACTTACCGTATTATTAGAGTCGAGCAGCATGCTTTTAGCCATTTCCAAACGTTTTGACTCGAAATATTCATCGATATTTTTTCCACTTTCAAATTTTAGCAGGTCATTGAAATAATGAGATGACAGTTGAAGTATTTTTGCACAGTATCCCAATGAAGGCGATGTATTGTATTTTAATTTTCCGGATAGAATATAATCTTTCAACAATACATCTGTTTTCTTCATAATCTTTTTGTTAGCTTCGCAACGTGTGATAAACTGACGTTCGTAGAAACGGTTGCAATGATCTAATAACAATTCTATGTACCGTGAAATCAGAATTTGGCTGTGGCAGTCTATCGCATGACGAAGTTCCTCTTCGATGTTGCATATGCATTCTACAGCCTTGGCCTTCTCCCGTTGAGATAGGTGGAGTGCCTCCTCCGGATTGTAAAAAAGAAGGAGTAATCTTTTATATGTTCTCCCAAAGAGGTTTGAGAAATCAAGTCCGGATGAAATGCCAGCAGCCACCCTTTTGAGGGAAGTGCTTTGCTTTTGTTTATTTTGATAGATTCTCCCGGCGTGAGGAATACCAATGATGCATTGGAATAATCATAGTACTTGCGCCCATATAAAACATCATCAATCTCCCCTTCCATCATCAGGATGGTATAAAAATCAAATTTAATAATTTGCTGTTCCAGATTGGTCTTTGACAGGTCGATTACACTTACCAGCGGATGGAGTGTTTTGCAGCCCAGGCAGCAGTTGCATTGATGGACGGTCTCTATATTTAATATTCTTTCTTTCATAGGAGTCACTTATTTCCTGCGAAGATAGGATGTTCCGGCCAATATTGTTCTTCCTTCTCACTTATATCCGTAATCAAGGTTATGATATCTGTAATTTGTGTAAGAAGAGGTATGTCTTGCCATAATTTGCTATCATTGGGATAAAAGTGGAATGCTACGATAGATAGCTTTTGGAGTCTTTTCTGTTAATGAGGGTTAAATCTGCTTTTCTGAACAACTTAATAAACAATATTAGTAACACAGAGGTAAGTGACTGACATAGAAGTACCTTATTGCTAGATGATTATAAACTACTTACCTTTGTATCATCTCTCAAACACAGAAAAGGAGATCTTTTTTAATACTATTATTGATTAATAAATAAAGGAGTTATGAAGAATTATCAAAAAATGAGCGTAGCACAAGATGCACGTGTAGAGTTGCATGACAGTCTTGCCCTGACGGGTGCCGAAGTATCTATCAATCATCTTCCGGCCGGTGCCGGAGTCCCTTTTGTTCATTCACATAAACAGAATGAAGAAATTTACGGCATCCTTTCGGGGAAGGGCTTTATCACTATTGATGGCGAAAAGATAGAATTGCAGGCTGGGGATTGGCTCCGTATTGCTCCGGATGGAAAACGTCAGATTTCTGCTGCATCTGACAGTCCTATCGGTTTTATTTGTATTCAGGTGAAAGCAGGCTCCTTGGAAGGTTATACCATGACTGATGGAGTCGTACAATAAAAAATAGTTGATAAAACCGGTAAAATGAAGGGCTGTGTCCATGATGAAGAGTCATGATGGCACAGCCTTTTTAGATATTTTACGGAGTATGGCTCCGAAACGTGAGCAACTGTAGGGATTGGATATAATGGAAGTCTATGGCAGTAGAGAAAATTCGGATATTAATATTTTTAGCTGTGGTAAGATCTTTAGGTAAAAACAAAAAATAGAAAGTAATTTTAGTAACTCTCCGGCTGGTTTCGTCCGGAAATTCTGTACATTTGCTGTGTAGGGCATAGATTGCGGGTAATGTGGTAATGTAAGGTGATCATTAATTTCTTATTAAACAGAAGGAAAAAAATATGGAAAATGTTATTCAGACACAATATTATCAATCGCCATGTGGAGAACTGATATTGGGGGCATATCGGGAAAAACTTTGCTTATGTGATTGGAAGATAGAAGAACGCAGGATCATCATCGACAGAAGAATCAAAAAGAGTTGCAAGCTTCTTATAAGGAGGGCATATCTGAAGTAATCACACGAACGATCGGTCAACTGGATGAATATTTTGCCGGACGAAGAACTACATTCGATATTCCTTTGCTTCTTGTAGGTACTGATTTTCAGAAAACTGTTTGGAATGAACTGTTGAACATCCCTTATGGAAAAACAATCTCTTATGCAGGGTTGTCTCAACAGTTGGGGAATCCTAAAGCTATCCGTGCCATAGCTTCCGCCAACGGAGCGAACCCTATCTCGATACTTGTTCCTTGTCATCGTGTGATCGGCAGTGACCGTAAATTAGTAGGGTATGGCGGTGGGCTGCCTGCTAAGAAGATCTTGCTTGACCTGGAGTCTTCCGATAGGTTATTCTAACTGTTCAGGCTTATGAACGACTGACCGCATTATTAATGAAAGGCAGTCTAAAAAAACTGATTAGAAGAGTAACTTAAGTTCTTTGGCAATTCTGCAAGCTTCAATGGAGTTCTTTACCTGAAGCTTTTCCAATATATTTTGTCGGTGTCGGCTGACGGTATTTTTGCTTATAAACAGTTCCCGGGCGATCTCATGACTTGTTTTCCCCATATCGATCAACTGTAATATTGTTTTCTCCCTATCGGATAGCAATTTGCTGCAATCTTGCTTTTCCAGTTCTATGACCTGTCCGTTTGTCGAGTTGATCACTCTACAACTCATAGTAGGGTCGACCGACAAATTGTAAAGACACAGAGCCAGCCACATACTGTCGTTTGAGTGGGTAGCTACATAGAACATCCTGTGTAGGATAGGGATATATTTCCCGGAAGGATCACGCATACGGAGTTTACTCATAAGAAAGTAATCTGCACGTTTTTTGTGTGGAATCTGTTTCAGAAAATGGTAGAAACGAAGTTCCTGTACATACTTTTCCGCCAAGTCATCCGGATGGATATATTTAAAGACTTCTTTTTCCCAGATTGATTCAAGATTTTGATTGTCTCCTTTTCGGGCTATGCCCAATGTCTCAGCTGTTCCTCCATAATAGATATAGCTGATATTGGTATGCATATCACTTAGAACGGCGATTGAATTTTCTATTCGTGCATAGTTGTATGCGATTCGTTTATATTCATTCAGTTCTTCCGGCAGCTGTTCGTTTTTGCAGAAGGGTTGAGTCAGGAACTCTTTGTTCAGTTTGTCAACAATGTCCATATAGGGAAAAGAAATGGTTATTAATAAGCATTGTGTACTTAGATACAAGCTTTTACCTTTGCAAAGGTAATCATAAAACATAGTTATTTATGGAAAGTGAAAAAGAAAAAATGGGTACAGGCAGGCTTTACGATGCTAATTATGATACAGAATTGATAGCCGAACGTCAGGCTTGCAAAGAGTTGTGTTATACCTTAAATCATTTGCCTCCCTCGCAGATAGCTGAACGGGAGGCCATTATCCGTCGGCTGTTTTACAAGACGAAAGAACGTTTTCTGTTGGAACAGCCTTTTTATTGTGACTATGGCTATAACATTGAGATTGGTGAAAATTTCTATGCCAATATGAACTGTGTCATTCTGGATGAGGCTAAAGTAACGTTCGGTGATAATGTCTTTATCGCTCCATCCTGTGGCTTCTATACCGCGGGTCATCCTTTGGATGTGGAACAGAGAAATCGAGGGTTGGAATATGCCCGTCCCATTCGTGTCGGAAATAATGTGTGGATTGGGGCACAAGTGTGCGTATTACCGGGCGTGACGATTGGTGACAACACAGTGATAGGTGCGGGAAGTGTAGTAAATAGAGATATTCCTGCCAATGTGATTGCTGCGGGTAATCCTTGTCGCGTGATTCGGGAAATTACGGAAGAAGATAAAACAAAATATTTATTATAGAATAAACATAATCAAAAAGTAGAAATGAAAAAAGTATGTTTAAGCCTGCTTATGGGACTGATGGTACAAATGACCTTTGGGCAGACACTGGAAAAAATGCAATGGTTCAACGAACCGGACAATGGGACGATAAAAATAATGTATTGTCCATGTCCGTTACTCCGCAAAGTGATTACTGGCGTATTTCTCACTACGGTTTTACAGTAGATGACGCACCTTTCTATTATGCCACTTATGGCGGTGAATTTGAAGCGAAAGTCAAGGTTGTCGGAGAGTATAAAGAACGTTTCGATCAGGCCGGTCTGATGCTCCGTATCGATCATGAAAATTACATTAAAGCGGGTATTGAGTTTGTCTATGGGAAATTTAATTTAAGTACCGTTGTTACTCATAAAACGAGTGACTGGAGTGTGATAACGTTAGATAAAACGGTACCTTATATCTGGATAAAGGCTGTCAGGCGGCTGGATGCAGTAGAGATTTTCTATTCATTTGATGATAAACTTACACGCTGATGCGTAATGCCTGGTTGCAGGATCATATTCCTGTGAAAGTTGGACTGATGGCGGCTTGTCCCGATGGTAGTGGATTCAATGCTAAGTTTGAATACTTCCAGGTGAAGCATCTGCCGGACCAGCGCAGAGTGGAATGGCTGAAGAAGAATATGAAGTAAGATCGGAATAAGATTCTTTTATATAATGAAAGGGCTACAATCTCAAGTATAGAGGCTTATTATAACCGATGATATCTGGAGGTTGTAGCCTTTTCATTGAAGATAATAAAAAAATGTGCAAAAGAATCTTATTTTGTCATTTCGCGAGGAGAGATACTCATTTGCTGTTTAAACACGCGTGAAAAATATTGTGGTGACTGAAATCCACATTGGAAACATACTTCTTTTATTGACATATTTGTATTTCGTAACAATTCAACGGCTTTATTGATTCGTGTCTGATTCAAATAGTCTAATGGAGATAGATTTAAATGTTGTGAGAACATACGTCTAAGTTGTCTTTCACTGATACCTATATGCTCGGCAACATTTTTAACATTGATGTTCGAATAGTAGTTCAGACGGATATATGCAATAGCTTTTCTTAAAGAATCATTTGTGCAGGTTGGTAGGTAGGCTTCATCCATATGGCGATAAATAAGAATTAGTAATTCGGCATAATACATCACTACCAGATACTGGTAATGCGGGCTTTTTACTTCTAGTTCGTTAATGGTGCGTTGTATTGTACGTACGATGCGTATGTTATTTACTATTTTTATTAATCTGTTTTCCTCCGAAAACAAAAGAGCGGAAGTGTGGGAGAGGTCGTTTGCTTTGAGGCTGACATTCAGGTTGAAAAGAGAAAATATATCCGGTAAAAATTCCAGTTGCATTAGGGTTGCTCCTTCTGAACCTGCCTCAAATAGGTGGTTGACATTTGAAGTGATAATCATAGTTTCTCCTTCACGAAAAGTTACGCTTTCATTGTCTAGATGGAGAATACAACTTCCTTTCTTCACATAGTTAATTTCAATGCGTTGATGTTTATGAGGCCCATACGTCTCTGAAGGGTAGAATGATATAAACGAAAAACATCTGCCAGACGTTTGCTTTTGAGATTCTCTGTAATATTCTCTAATAAACTCCAAATAGAACACTGTTGTGTAGAAATGTCTTTCATAGTTCTGTATCTGTACTATATATAAAAATGTAAGAGGTCGGCAAATTTATATAAAATCGAAGTGAAAAAATAGATATTGATACTTTTTTTTGTGAATTTAATAACAACTATTCCTTTTTGTCCACTTATTGTTTCTTTCCTGTCCTAATAATACAAACCCGTGTTGTCAGTTTTTAGCGTTCTACATATTGTTACTATTTAACTTTGCAACAGCCTTTAAAAAAGTTATAACCTTTAAAAAATGAAACAATGTTTAGAAAATTAAGATTAGTAAGTATGCTGTTGTTCCTTATGGGGCTTTTTGGTTCAGCAACTTATTCGGTTGCCCATCCGGGTGTAACCGATGTGAAAAGCACACAGCAGGCCGTTACTTGTACCGGCATAGTAAAAGATGTGACAGGAGAACCGGTTATCGGAGTATCTGTGGCTGTTAAGGGAACTTCCACTGGAACAATTACCGGTTTGGATGGCCGTTTCTCTTTTGCGAATGTGAAGAAAGGGGATATTATCCGGATTTCCTATGTAGGCTATGTCACTCAAGAGATAAAATGGGATGGTAAGCCTCTTAATATTATCATGCAAGAAGATAGCCGGGCTTTTGGATGAAGTGGTGGTAGTGGGTTACGCTGTACAAAAAAAGGTGAACTTATCCGGATCCGTTGCTACTGTCTCCACCGAACAATTGGAAGACCGTCCGGTAACCAGTGTGGGGCAGGCGCTGCAAGGAACGGTAGCCAATTTGAACGTAACTATAGGTAGTGGCAAGGCAGATGATGCTCCTTCTTTTAATATTCGTGGTACTACTTCTTTGAATGGTGGCGAACCGTTGGTTGTAGTCGATGGTGTCATTTCAAGCAGTTGGGCATTAAATCACATGAACAGTAACGATATTGCCAGCATTTCGGTATTAAAAGATGCTTCTTCTTCAGCTATTTATGGTTCGCGTGCAGCATATGGTGTAATTTTGGTCACTACCAAGGTTGGTAAGTCGGATAAGTTGACCATTAATTACAATAATAACTTTTCTTTGCGGCAAAACACGAAGACACCGGAGGTTATCACCGATCCGTATCTTGTGGCTCAAACAAAAAACATCATGGGGCGTCCTTTGTATAATATGTTTAATGAAGAGCAGTTGGCGTATGCCAAGAAAGTATCGGAAGATCCATCGGTTTCGCCCTATTTCTTGAATCCGAATGGCACCTACAGCTATTTCGGGAATACGGACTGGGTGAACGAGGCTTACAAGAAGAACGGATTCTCGATGAACCATAACGTAGATATCTCAGGCAAGACGAATAGGGTAAATTACTTTTTCTCTGCTGGATATAACTTTACGGATGGCATGATTAAATACAATCCTGATAAATTTCACCGATATAACCTGCGTTCTAAACTGAACTTTAAGATTACCGACTTTTGGAGCATCTCTAACAATACGAGCTTCATTATAAAAGACTATGAACGACCTACGTCATTGGGCTCGAGCTATTTTTGGGAAATCAATCGTATCAGCCCTTTGGAGTTATTGACAAATCCCGATGGTTCGTGGACAAAAAAAGGAGCACAGGTTCTTGGAGTGATGCAGGAGGGCGGACGTGCATCTGAACAGGGCTCAAGTATAAAAACTCAGTTCGCGACGCATCTGGATATTATAAAGGATGTGTTGTTTGTGAATGGAAACTTCTCATATAACTTCGATAAAAACAGAAACAGATGGCACTACCTGCCGGTTGCTTATTATGAAGGGCCTGAGATGGCGCCTAAATATTTCAATGAAGTGACAAGTGCCAATACCCAATCAAATGAGACAACGCGTTTGACGTTTGATGCTTATGCCACGTTCTACAAAATATTTAATGAGAAGCATGCGATCACCGTAATTGCCGGATTCAACCAAGAGGAATATCGTTATGAAAATGCTCAGCTGGGACGTAAAGATTTGATCTCCACCTCTCTTCCCACTCCAGGATTGGCGACGGGCGATATGTCTGTCAGTGAATCGATTACTACTTGGGCTCTTCGGGGAGGATATGCGCGTTTCAATTATACGTTCGATGATAAGTATATCGCTGAATTCAACGGACGATATGATGGAACTTCACGTTTCCCTAAGGATTCTCGTTTTGTATTTAGTCCGTCGGGTTCGGTTGCATGGGTGGTTTCCAGAGAGAAATTCTTCAAACCTTTTGAAAGTATATTCAGTTTCTTTAAGTTACGCTATTCTTATGGTATTTTAGGAAACCAGGATGTAGGTGCTTATGCATATATCGCTACGATGGGATCAGGTAAAATAGCTCAGATTCTTGATGGAGAACAACCCGTATACGTAAATGTGCCAGGATTGGTATCTGGAGGATTGACTTGGGAGAAAGTGTCTACTTCTAATGTTGCTGTGGACATGAACTTTCTTAATAACCGACTGACTTTCAGTGGGGATTATTATGTGCGACGCACGAAAGACATGTTAACCACAGGAGAACCTTTACCCAACGTATTGGGAACCTCTGTACCTAAAGAAATGTTGCTGACTTAAAGACCGAAGGTTGGGAAATCACATTGGGGTGGAAAGACCGGTTTAAATTGGGTAGTAAACCGTTTGATTATCAATTTGGATTTAATCTGGCTGACAGCCGTGCTTATATCACTAAATTCAGAAACACGACCGGTACGTTAAGTAGTAATTACGAGGGCAAGGAAATTGGAGAAATATGGGGATATACTACCTTGGGTTTCTTCACTTCGCAAGAAGACATCGATAACCATGCTGACCAGTCGAAACTGGCATCTTATGCGAGCTCGCGTCCGATAGCTCCGGGGGATTTGAAATTTGCGGATTTGGACGGTGATGGTGAAGTGTATAGAGGTGCCAACACGTTGGATGATCATGGCGACTTGAGAGTGATTGGTAACTCAAGATCGCGTTTCACTTACGGCTTTACCGCGGGTGGAAATTGGAACGGATTTGATCTCAGCCTTTTCTTGCAAGGGGTAGGCAAGAAAGACTACAATCCATCGGGCGACCTGTATTTCTGGGGAGTCTATGCACAACCATGGACCAATATCACCAAAGGAAACTATTACGATCGTTGGACAGAAGAGAATCCTGATGGTTACTTTCCTCGCCTGAAAGGATATGTGGCCGAATCATCATCAAAGGAAGCTGGGCTGGCACAGACCCGCTATTTGCAGGATGCTTCTTATATACGTTTGAAAAACCTGACTTTCGGTTATACGTTGCCTGCGCAATTGATGAGTAAGGTCGGGATCAACCGTGTGAGAGTTTATTTCTCCGGTGATAACTTGCTTACGATTTCGGGTTTGTATAAACATTATAAGGTAGATCCGGAAGGGTTGGGT
>ENA-OQJP01000320-OQJP01000320.1-human-gut-metagenome-genome-assembly--contig:-NODE-320-length-15198-cov-7.470241_pt1 | contig 15198 bp, 16 predicted proteins | sample MGYA00242611_ERZ504778 | MGnify/ENA primary metagenome ERZ504778 (study PRJEB26092, sample SAMD00036349) | human gut metagenome | host: Homo sapiens | study: EMG produced TPA metagenomics assembly of...
CGGACTGGTAGTCCTTTTTCAGCTCTGCCTGCAAACTGCCCTCGATGTCCTTGAGACATTCCAGCAGCAGGGGATTGAAGGTGCCGCACTCGCCGCCCAGTATCATCTGCACGGCCTTTTCGTGGGGGAAGGCTTTTTTGTAGCAGCGCTCACTGGTCAGCGCGTCGTAGACGTCGGCCAGCGAGACCAGCTGCGCCCCGATGGGGATGTCGTCGCCTGCCAGGCCGTCCGGATAGCCCCGGCCATCCCACCGCTCGTGGTGCCAGCGGGCGATGTCGCAGGCCGTCTGCAAAAGCGGTTCGGTGTCGAAATTTTCCAGTCGGTGGAGCAGGGCCGCGCCCTCGGTGGTGTGGGTCTTGATGACGGCGAACTCCTCCGGCGTCAGGCGGCCGGGCTTGTTCAGTATCTTCTCGTCGATGGCGATCTTGCCGATGTCGTGCAGGACCGAGGCGAGGGTGATGTTGTCCTGCTCCTCGGAAGAGAGGGAGTATTTATCGGTCTTGCGCAGCAGCTGGGCCATGATCTTCTCGGTCAGGATGCGGATGTGGCGGACGTGGGAGCCGCTCTCACCGTTGCGGAACTCCACGATCTGGCTCAGCACATTGACCAGCATCGTAGTGTTGTGCTCCTGCTTGCGGGTCTGGGCCGACACCATCCGTACCAGACGCCGCTGCTTGGCGTAGAGCCTGATGGTATTGAAAGCCCGGCGGTAGACCGTCCGGGCGTCGAAGGGGCGGTTGATGTAGTCGGAGACGCCCCGCTCGAAGGCCCGGCGGATGATGTCCTTGGAGTCGTCGCTGGAGATCATGATGACCGGGATGTCCTCGATGGAGTGGTCACGGTTCATGGCCGACAGCACATCGAAGCCGTCCAGTACCGGCATATTGATGTCCAGCAGCACCAGTGCGACGTCGCCCGGGTTGTGGCGCAGCTGCTCGAGACACTCTTCGCCGTTGGAGGCTTCCAGGATGCGGAAGTCGGTCCCCAGTATCTCGGCCAGCAGCATCCGGTTCATCGCGGAGTCGTCGGCGATCAGGATCTGCTGGCGGCTCTGCTTGGGCAGCAGGGTGCCGGGGCCGACAGCACCGCGCTGGAGCTGGCCACGATGACGGTGTTCTTGTGCTCCTTGGCCTGATACATCAGGCGGCTGGCACAGTGGACGGCAGTCTCCATGGTATCCTCAGCAGTCTGCAGTACGCCGCCGATGCTCAGCGAGAGATGGATGTGAGGGTAGCCGGGGACGCTTGTGGTCTGCACCCGGGCGCGTATCTGCTCGAGTTTGGATCTTATCTTCTCGATGGGGCAGCCGGGCAGGATGAGCAGGAATTCGTCGCCGCCGTAGCGGATGAGGGTGTCGGTCTGACGGATGCAGTCCCGGATGACCGCCGCCGTCACCTCCAGTGCCAGGTCGCCGGCCTGATGGCCGCAGGAGTCGTTGTAGATCTTGAAATCGTCCAGGTCCATGATGGCGACGCCGAAGGGGCCTTCGAAGCCCTGCACGACGTCCTCATAATAGCGGCGGTTGAAGGCGCAGGTGAGGCTGTCGTGGTAGAGCTTGACGCCGTAGCCGGATGCCTCGCTCATCAGTGCTTCGCTGTCCTCCGGGTCGATGGTGGTGCGCCCGGGGGTGCGCTGGACGAGCTCGAGGACATAGGGCCTGCCCTCCACCTCATAGTAGCGGGCCGTGATGTGGGCGATGTCGGTGCCGCAGGATTCCAGACGGCAGGCTTTGCTCTTGGTCGCCAGCGCCAGCTTGGCCGCGCAGTGGCGGGAGAAGGCGCTCTTGTTCCGGCAGGCAAAGCAGATGTCCGGCCCGGAAGGGTCGGTGCGTGTGCCTTCGTGGATACTGCTGACAGTATCTGCGTCCAGAAGACGGACGTCCGTATAGAGTTCGCGGCAAACCTCGAGACGGGCCTGCATCTTTTCTCTCGTCATAGAAATTGATACCCCAAACTTTTCGATTCAGAAAGAGAGGCTTCGGCAAAAAATGACCGAAGCGCTCTTTATTCTTTCATTATACTGACTGAGATACAAAAATGAAAGGGAATTCAAGCAAATACTCCTGCTTTTTCCGCTCTCTTTTCCACTTCTTTGCCAAAAAGCAGGATGAAGCACACAAAAGACAACGAAATGCCCGGCACAGAGTAAGCAAAATACTCTGTGCCGGGCGGAGATGAGAAAAAGTTTCTTAGTGGTTGGCGGCGCGGTAGATGGCGATCATGTCGTCGAGATCGAGTTTTTTGGCCGAGCCGAGGGCGGAGCCGGAAGCCTCGAGGCAGCGGCGGGCCATCTCGTCGATCTGCGCGTCGGTGGGGGCGATGCCCAGCTCGTGGAAGCTGGCGGGCATCCCGATGCTGTGGTAGAGATCCACCATGGCCTCGATGCCTTTCAGGGCGATCTCCTCGTCGGTGCCGTCGGTGGTCACGCCCATGACGTTCCGGGCAAAGCGGACGAAGCGGGGCAGGCAGTCCTTGTAGACGTACCGCGCCCAACTGGGCCAGAGGGCGGCGAGGCCCGCGCCGTGGGTCACGTCGAACATACCGCCCATCTCGTGCTCGAGTTTGTGGGACATAAAGTCGCCTCTGGCGATGCCGCAGCCGGTCAGGCCGTTGTGAGAGAGACTGCCCGCCCACATCACCTCGGCCCGGGCCTCGTAGTTGGCCGGGTCGGTGTGGAGGATGACCGCGTTCTTCATCACGGTGCGCAGCAGGCCCTCGGCCAGCGCGTCGGTCAGCTCCATATTGCCGCCATTGGTGAAATAGCGCTCCATGGTGTGCATCATGATGTCGGCGCAGCCGGACTCGGTCTGATAGTCGGGCAGGGTCTTGGTGAGCTCGGGGTCCATGAGGGCGAACTTCGGGCGGCTGATGTCGTCGTTGTAGGCCCGCTTCTGGTGGGTGTCCACCCGGGTGATGACGCTACTGTTGGATGTTTCGCTGCCCGCCGCCGCGATGGTCAGGATGCTGGCCACCGGCAGGCACTTGCTGGCCGTGCGGGTGTGCTCGTACAGCTCCCAGACGTCCTTTTCCGGCTCGGCCAGGCCGTAGGCGATGGCCTTGGCCGTGTCGATGACGCTGCCGCCGCCCACGGCCAGCAGGAAGTCGATGCTGTTCTCTTTGCCGATGCGGATGCCCTCGTAGACCTTGTCGAGGTGGGGGTTCGGCACGACGCCGCCCAGCGTCCAGCTGGAAATGCCGGCCTCGGCCAGAGAATTTTCGGCCCGGTCCAGCACACCGGAGCGGACGGCGCTCTTGCCGCCGTAGACGATGAGGACGCGGGTGCCGCCGTATTCGCGCACCAGCGCGCCCAGACGCTGTTCGGTGCCTTTGCCGAAGATGACCCGGGTGGGGGAGTAGAACTCGAAATTGCTTGCCATAGTGGTCTGCCTCCTTGTAAGTGCTGCTTTCTGAGCAAAAGTATACACGAAATAGATTCGAAAGTCTACAGGCCCTGCGCCTGCCGCCGCAAAATATTCGGGACAAAACAAAACCCGCATCCTCCCGGCAGGAAAACGGGAGGATGCAGGCTTCATTGGAAAACATCAGACAAAAAACCTGCCGACTCGAGGCGGTTGCAAGCCCTCAGTCGGCAGGATGCTTACTTCTTCGGAGTCATAGCCTCTTGACCTCGATTTCTTCATTTTTCGGTCTGTACCGGACGTTTCATAGAAGATTCTCCTTTGAAACGGTGAAGAACGATTGGCAGGGGAATGAATTTCTTAGTACATTGGAATGACCCTTTTCTTAACTGTTGGAGTGCGGGATACGAATCACAGAGATGAATTTCATATTACCACATTCTTTCGAGTTAGATTTGCGAAGGGAGTGTCATTACTTAGTACATCGGAGTTTCTCCTTTGGAGTTATTCAAATAAGACGTTCCGTACAAAAGCTTTCTTCATTGGGATCACCTTCGGCGGATCTATTTGAACGCGAGGGATTTTATTTCACAGACTGTTCTGTTATTCGCTTTATTGATGCTCAAGAACGGCTCTTGTTGTTGTGTTTTTATACGGGGGAAGCATCCCGTTTGTGGTGAGCCTCTGTTTTGCTTCTCAGCGAACCCCGACAGTCTGTGCGTACTGTGCGGGTTCCATATCGACCATCGGTCTTCGCTCCTTTCTGCTTAAAGTCAGCGGGGTTAGCTCTCATTTGAGCTTCTGCTGTACTTCTCTGGTTTCTGGCTTTATTATACACGCGCGGGCGCGGTTTGTCTATTCGCAGAATGCACAATAAATTGGACATAATTTTTCAATAAACAACTAAAAATTGTATTGTTCGTACAAGCGGGCGACAGGAACAGCCTCCCTGCGCAGTCTGGACGGCCCGCAGGGCCTTTTGTGGGAAACCTCTGCACAAGAACTGCCAAACTTCTTCCGTGCTATCTTCCGCCGCGGTGGACAGAACGCCCGGTGAGCCTGTATCCTATATTATAAACAGGTAATATTACTTAATAAAGATAAGCTTTTAATTAAGAAAATTTCATGGATCGCACACTTGACGGCCATATGAATTTTATATACCCGATATACATGGAACGTATAATTTTGCCGGGAGCGTTTCATATTGCCTCAAAAAATGAAACAAACCACTAAGAAATGACTAAGAAATTGGTTGAAATGGACAATTTGAAAGCGAAATATTGTGCAAGATGTACGATACTTTCGGCACAAGCGTGAAATAAGATATAACAAAAAGTAGAATATCGACCAAAGGTCTTATCAAACAGCACCAATCGTGCTATGATACCAGACGCAAAAGGGCTGCGCTGAGCGCGGAAAGAGGGTGTGTTTCCATAAAAACAAACGCACCTTCTTTGATTTTTAGCACAGCTGCTTTAATAAAAGAAACGAAAGGAGATAGAGTGAAAACGAACGATACCTTTACGCTTCAGGATAAGACTCTGCTCAGAAAGGAGGCAAAGCGATGAACGCATTGACTGCGGCCCTGAAAGAAGAGCTGAATGTGGAGATGGTCTCCCTCGGCGGCCTGCAGGTGCCGGAATCCGTGGTGGTCAGCTGGGGCATCATGCTGTTTCTGGTCATCGTCTCCATCCTGCTCACCCGGAACCTCAAGGTGGACCACATCTCCAGGCGGCAGGCCATCCTTGAGCTGGTCGTCACCACGATCGACAACTTCTTCACGGGCCTGCTGGGCGAGCAGGGCAGACGGTATGTGCCTTACCTCATGACGGTGGCTCTCTATATCGCCTGTGCGAACCTCATCGGCGTGTTCGGCATCAAGCCCCCCACGAAGGATCTGAATGTCACCGCTGCGCTGGCGCTCATGAGCATCTGCCTCATCGAGTATTCCGGCATCCATGCCCGGGGCGGCAAGGGCTTCCTCAAGAGCCTCACCGCCCCACCCCCATCATGACCCCCATGAACATCCTCGAGATCGCCATCCGCCCCACCAGCCTGTGTATGCGACTGTTCGGCAACGTGCTGGGCGCTTTCGTCATCATGGAGCTCATCAAGCTGGTGATCCCGGTGTTCGTGCCGGCCATCTTCAGCCTGTACTTTGATTTGTTCGATGGTCTCATCCAGACCTATGTCTTTGTCTTCCTCACCTCGCTGTTCATGAAAGAGAGCATTGGCGGAGAAGAGTAAACCTCTCAAAAGCCTCTCCCCTTGGGAGAGGTGTCATCGAAGATGACGGAGAGGGCAAGGATGCTGACAAAAAGCAGAAAACACAGCGATGACCTCGCTCTGACGAAGAAGGTTCTTATCGCTGTATGGAAGCTCTGAGAAAGGCGGCTTGCCCTCTCAGGCGCATTCGCGCCAGCTCCCCCAGAGGGGGAGCCTCAAGAAGAATATTGATTTATAAAGGAGAAATAATTATGAACGGACTCGTAGCTCTGGGCGCTGGCATCGCAGCGCTGACTGGTATCGGCGGCGGCATCGGCATCGGCATTGCCACCGGCAAGGCAACGGAGGCCATCAGCCGCCAGCCGGAAGCTTCCGGTAAGATCCAGACCAACCTGCTGCTGGGTGCAGCTCTGGCCGAAGGTACTGCAATTTTCGGCTTCGTCGTTGCTCTGCTCATCATCCTGTTCCTGGGTTGATAACGGAGGCATGACGAATGCTGACTCTGAATCTGAACCTTCTGTATACAGTCGTCAACATTCTGGTTCTGTTTTTGCTGCTGCGCAAGTTCCTGTACAAGCCCGTCATGAACATCATCGCACAGCGCCAGAAGCAGGTGGATGACGCACTGAACGCCGCCGAGACCTCCAAGCAGGAGGCCGCTGCGGCCCTGAACGACGCGCAGGCAAAGCTGCGCAATGTGGACACCGAGGCTGCTGCCCGCCGCACTGCCTACGAGCAGCAGGCCGAAAAGGACAAGCAGCAGCTGCTGGCTGACGCCCAGCAGCAGGCCGACGCCATCCTGGCCGAGGGCAAAGCTGCCGCCGAGGCCGAGCGCCAGCACAAGCTGCGCCAGGCTGACGCCCAGACCACTGCACTGGCCCGCGCCATGTGCGAGAAGCTGCTGGCCCGCAACCTGAACGAGCAGGACGACGCCCGCCTGCTGGACGACCTGTTGGAGAAAGCGGGGGCTGAAAATGGCAAGTGAATTCAGCACCGAGTTCTTCTCGGCCAACCGCATCGTCAAAGCTGACCTCCGTGCCGCCCGCACCCCCCGCGAGGAGGATCTGGAGCGCATCAAGAAAGAGGTCGCGAAGCTGTACGACGCCACCGAGGTCATCCTGAACGTCACGGTGGACGACAGCCTCCTCTCCGGCTATGTGCTGCAGATCGGCGACCGCGTCTTCGATAACTCCGGCCGCCACGCCATCGACCAGATGATGGCCGACAAGCCCTCTCTGGCCACCCTCAAGACCCGCATCGAGGACTACAAGCCCGCCGCCACCAGCGAAGAGGGCGGTGTGGTCATCTCCTCCGCCGACGGCATCGTGGAAGTGGAAGGCATGGACCGCGCCGTCTACGGCGAGATCGTCACCTTCGAGAATGGCGCCAAGGGCATGGTGGAGAGCGTCGAGCCGGGCCGTCTGGGCATCATGCTCTTCGACGGCGCTGAGACCGTCGGCGTCGGCACCATGGTCACCCGCAGCGGCAAGCGTGCCGGCATCCCGGTGGGCGACGGCTTCCTTGGCCGCGTCATCGACCCGCTGGGCGAGCCCATCGACGGCAAAGGCCCCATCGAGGCTGTGGGCTACAACCCCATCGAGAAGCAGGCCCCCGGCATCCTCGAGCGCCAGAGCGTGGATACGCCGCTCCACACTGGCATCCTCGCCATCGACTCCATGTTCCCCATTGGCCGCGGCCAGCGTGAGCTGATCATCGGCGACCGCCAGACCGGCAAGACCTCTATCGCCACCGATGCCATCCTGAACCAGAAGGACACCGGCGTGCTCTGCATCTACGTCGCCATCGGCCAGAAGGCTTCTTCCATCGCCCGCGTGGCCGAAGACCTGAAGAAGCACGGCGCGATGGGCTACACCACCATCGTGGCGGCTACCGCTTCCGACAGCGCCCCGCTGCAGTACATCGCACCCTACGCCGGTACGGCTCTGGCCGAGTATTTCATGGCGCAGGGCAAGAGCGTCCTCATCGTCTACGATGACCTCTCTAAGCACGCGGTGGCCTACCGTGCCATCTCCCTGCTGCTCCGCCGCTCTCCGGGCCGTGAGGCTTACCCCGGCGACGTCTTCTATCTGCACTCCCGTCTGCTGGAGCGCTCCTGCCGCATGAGCGACGCACTGGGCGGCGGCTCCATCACCGCACTGCCCATCGTTGAGACCCAGGCCGGCGACGTGTCCGCTTACATCCCCACCAACGTCATCTCCATCACCGACGGTCAGATCTTCCTCGAGAGCGCTCTGTTCAACGCCGGCAACCGCCCGGCTGTCAACGTGGGCCTGTCCGTCTCCCGTGTCGGCGGCGCAGCCCAGACCAAGGCCATGAAGAAGGCCAACGCCAACCTGCGTATCGAGCTGGCTCAGTACAAGGATATGGAGTCCTTCGCGCAGTTCAGCTCCGATCTGGACGCCGAGACCCGCCATCAGCTCGAGCACGGCAAGGCTCTGACCGAGATGCTCAAGCAGCCGCTCTATCAGCCCAAGACCGACGCCGAGCAGGTGGTCACCCTTGTGCTGGCTTCCCACGGGATGCTGGACGAAGTGCCTCTCGCTGAGCAGCGGGCGCGCACCGCTGCCTTTGTTCGCCAGTTCCATGCAGATGTGTCCGGCACGATGGATGCCATCACGGCCACCGGCAAGCTCACCCCCGAGCAGACCGACACCATCCTGAACGCATGGAAGGCCTACGAGGGAGGCGAGAGTCATGGCGTCCAGTAAGCTGCTGAAAGAGCGCATCGAGAGCATTCAGGATACCCGCAAGATCACGAACGCGATGTATCTGATCTCTTCCTCCAAGCTGCGCAAGGCACGCAAGAACTACCAGAACGTCCTGCCCTACTTCACCCGCATGAGAGACACCATCTCCCCGTGTGTCCCCCATCTGCCCGATGAGCCGGTGCATCCGTTCTTCCACGAGCGGCAGAGAGAGGACGGCGAGCTCCGCCGCGCCTATCTGGTGCTGACGGCAGACAAGGGCATGGCAGGCTCTTTCAACCAGAACGTGCTGAAACTCCTGCTGGAAAAGGCTGAGAGGAACGACCGTTTCTATGTCATTGGTCAGGTGGGCTACCGCGCCCTCCGCAAAGACCCCCGTCTGGTGCAGGAGTTCCAGTACGGCGCGACTGCCCCGTCGCTGCAGCGCGCCCGTGACATCACGGTGGACGCCATCGACGACTTCAAGTCGGGCAAACTGGATGAGATCTATCTTATCTACACCAAGATCCAGAACGCGCTCACCAGTGAGCCGGTCATGGTGCGTCTGCTGCCGCTGGACCGCGAGCATCTGCAGCCCGCCCCCAAGGGTCTGGGCGACCCCCGCAGCGAAGTCGAGCTGGTGCCGGACGCATGGACCGTGTTCGAGCAGACCGCTCCTATCTATATGCACGGCATGATCTTCGGTGCCATGACCGAGAGCTTCTGCGCGGAGCAGAGCGCCCGCATGACCGCCATGGATTCGGCCACCAAGAGCGCCAACGATATGATACGCGACTTGCAGCTGGAGTACAACCGCACCCGCCAGGGCTCCATCACCCAGGAGATCACCGAGATCATCGGCGGCGCGTCTGCGGTGAAATCACAAGAATAACTTTTCCGCATAGCCTCCCCTCGCCAGGGGAGGTGGCACGACGCCAGTCGTGACGGAGAGGTTGACACATCTATAGCAATTCAACTTTTTAATGCAACAGCAACAGCGTTGAATTGCATATCGCAAATATGCTGTTTGGATGTTGCACTAATTTCTTGACTTGCGATAATAAACGAGGCAAATCTATGATACAGGGAAAAATTATTCGCGTGGCCGGCCCTGTGGTGGACGTGCAGTTCACCGCAGGCCGACTGCCTGCCCTGCAGGAAGCGCTGACCGTGACCGCAGAAGGCACCGAGCGCACGATGGAGGTGGCGCAGCACGTCAACGAATCGACGGTGCGCTGCATCATGCTCTCGGCCAGCGAAGGTCTGGGCAAGGGTATGGAAGTCACCGCCACCGGCCACGGCCTGACTGCCCCGGTGGGCGAGGCCACACTGGGCCGTATGTTCGACCCGCTGGGCCGCCCCATCGACGGCAAGGGCTCTGTGGACGATGTGCCGCACTGGCCCATCCACCGCAAGGCCCCCAGCTTTGCAGAGCAGAAGCCCGCTACTGAGATTTTGGAAACGGGCATCAAGGTCATCGACCTGCTGGCCCCCTACGCCAAGGGCGGCAAGATCGGTCTGTTCGGCGGCGCAGGCGTCGGCAAGACCGTCCTGATCCAGGAACTTATCCACAACGTGGCCACCGAGCACGGCGGCTACTCCATCTTCACTGGTGTCGGCGAGCGCTCCCGTGAGGGCTGCGACCTCTGGGGCGAGATGAACGCCTCCGGCGTCCTGAACAAGACCGCGCTGGTCTTCGGCCAGATGAACGAGCCCCCAGGAGCCCGTATGCGGGTGGCGGAGACCGGCCTGACCATGGCCGAGTATTTCCGCGAGGAGACCCACAAGGACGTGCTGCTTTTCATCGACAACATCTTCCGTTTCGTGCAGGCCGGCTCTGAGGTCTCCGCTCTGATGGGCCGTATGCCCTCGGCTGTCGGCTATCAGCCCACGCTGGCCAACGAGCTGGGTGCTCTGCAGGAGCGTATCACCTCCACCCGCGACGGCTCCATCACCTCGGTGCAGGCCGTCTACGTCCCCGCCGACGACCTGACCGACCCTGCCCCCGCTACCACATTCGCTCATCTGGACGCTACCACCGTCCTGAGCCGTAAGATCGTCGAGCAGGGCATCTATCCCGCCGTGGACCCGCTGGCTTCCACCTCCCGCATTCTGGAAGCCGACATCGTGGGCGAGGAGCACTACCGCGTGGCCCGCAAGGTGCAGGCAACGCTGCAGCGCTATCAGGAACTGCAGGACATCATCGCCATTCTGGGCATGGACGAGCTGGGCGAGGAAGACAAGCTCACCGTCACCCGTGCGCGTAAGCTGCAGAAGTTCCTGTCCCAGCCCTTCTCGGTGGCTGAGAACTTCACCGGCCTGCCCGGCAAATATGTGCCGCTGGCCGAGACGGTCAAGGGCTTTGCCGCCATCGTGGACGGCAAGTGCGACGACCTGCCCGAGTGGGCCTTCTTCAACGTAGGCACCCTCGACGACGCCCGCAAGAAGGCAGCGGACAAGCTGGCGGAGGAAAAAGGCGGTGAGGCCTGATGAACAGCTTCATCCTCAACATCACGGCTTCCAGCGGTGAGTTCTATCAGGGCAGCTGCGAGAGCATGGTGCTGCCCGTGAAGGACGGCGTCTATGGTGTTCAGGCCGGCCACAGCCCGGTGCTGGTGGCTATCCACATGGGGATGCTCAAGTTCACTGTGGACGGCGAGACCCGCGAGATTCTGGTCGGCGACGGCATCGCTGAGGTGACGCCCACCTTCGTGCTTCTGCTGGTGGACAGCGCCGAGCGCCCCGAGGACATCGACAAGAACCGTGCCGAGGCCGCCCGCATCCGCGCCGAAGAGCGCCTACAGCATAAGCAGAGCATGCACGAGTATTACCAGACCAAGATCGCTCTGGACCGCGCCATGCAGCGTCTGCAGACCGCTGCGAAGTATAAGCGTTGACACTTCCTATCTGAACGATATTTTTCCATTTTCTCCAAAGCAGAGGGCCTGCCCTTGCCGCACCTGCGGCGGGGCGGGCTCTTTTTTGCGTCCCGCTCTTGACAACGGAATCACGAAGTGATATGATTTTGGTATCAAAAAGAAGCGCTTCCGGACTCATAAGGAGGAAACTGTTATGGAAGAAAAATTTTGAATACCCGCAAAAACGGCATGGCTATGCTGCTGCTCACCCTGCTGGGCTATGTGGCATCTATTGCACTGTTCATTTACAGTGTCACCCTGCTGAATGCAGACCGGATGCTTCTGGGCGTGCCGCTGCTGATTTTGTCCATTGCATATTGGATCGCAGGCATCTTCCTGTTCTGCGGTCTTAAGGTGTTAAAGCCCCAGGAGGCGCTGGTACTTACCCTCTTTGGCGATTATGTGGGCACCCTGAAGGGCCAAGGCTTTTACTGGGTAAATCCCTTCTGCACCGCCGTCAACCCGGCGGCAGGCACCAAACTGAGCCAGAGCGGGGACGTGACCAGCAAGGAGAGCGGCGCAGCCGCCCTGCTGAGCGTCAGCGGCCAGAACAGCCAGCTCGCCTCAAGCAGCGTAAGCAAAAAGATCTCCCTGAAGATGATGACCCTCAACAACTCCCGGCAGAAGATCAACGACTGTCTGGGCAACCCGGTGGAGATCGGCATCGCCGTGATCTGGCGGGTCACCGACACTGCCAAGGCGGTGTTCAATGTGGACAACTACAAGGAATACCTCTCCCTCCAGTGTGACAGCGCCCTGCGGAACGTGGTGCGGGTGTACCCCTACGATGTGGCCCCCAATGTGGACACCACCGGAGACGGCGTGGCCGACGAGGGCAGCCTGCGGGGCTCCTCGGAGGTGGTGGCGGCCCGCATCCGGGACGAAATCCAGAAAAACGTAGCCGAGGCAGGCATCGAGGTGGTGGAGGCCCGGATCACCTATCTGGCCTATGCGCCGGAGATCGCCGCAGTGATGCTCCAGCGCCAGCAGGCCAGCGCCATCATCGACGCCCGCAAGATGATCGTGGACGGCGCCGTGGGCATGGTGGAGATGGCACTGGACCGGCTGAGCGAAAACAAAGTGGTGGAGTTGGATGACGAACGGAAAGCGGCCATGGTCTCCAACCTGCTGGTGGTGCTCTGCGGCAACCGGGACGCACAGCCCATCGTGAACAGCGGCAGCCTGTACTGATGGCAGAGCCCAAAAAGCAGATCCCCCTGCGCCTGAACGCAAAGCTCTATGAGGCCCTTGCCGCATGGGCTGAAGACGATTTCCGCTCGGTGAACGGGCAGATCGAGTATCTCCTCACCGAGTGTGTGCGTCAGCGCAAAAAGAACGGCCGGTACGTCTCCGATCAGATCGACCTGCCGCCGGAGCTGGATATTGAATGACCCTGCTCCCCTCCGGGGGCAGGCCTTGCAAAAACGCCGATGGTATATCGGCAGGGAGGATGACTATGACAGTAGGTATGGTACCCGGGGCAAGCATCGCAGGCATGGTGTTTTCGCTTGTCGTCTCCTTCGCACTTCCCATAGGCCTCTTTGTTTACGCAAAGAAGAAGCTGGGTGCGAAGACTGCACCGTTCTTTATCGGGTGCGGCGTTTTCTTCGTGATGGTGCTGATGCTGGAAGCTGCCATCCATCGCATCGTGTTCCAGCTGGCCGGAGAAGCGCTGACCGGAAGCGTGATCCTATACGCAGTCTATGGCGGCCTGATGGCAGCTCTTTTTGAAGAGACCGGTCGTTACATCGCCATGAGGTTTCTGGTGAAGCCGCTGGATTTTCCGAATGCCTTTATGTATGGTGCCGGACACGGCGGCGTGGAGGCAATGCTTCTGTGCGGCGTGGCATCTATCAACAACATCGCAAGTGCCGTGATGATAAATTCCGGCACCATGTCTGCACAGCTGGCGACTCTTGACGCAGAGAAGGCGGCAGACACGGCAGCGGCTCTTTCGGCGCTGTGGACGACACCGAGCTTGACGTTTTTGCAGGCGGCGTAGAGCGGATCATTGCGGTGGTGCTCCATCTGAGCCTGTCGATTCTGGTGTTCCAGTCCATCCGCAAAAAGGCCCCCATGGAGCTGGTGCGGGCCTACCTGTTCCACTTTGTCATCGACTCGCTGTCCGTTCTGCTCAGCGCAGTGGCATCTGTCTGGGTGGTGGAGCTTGTCGCCGCACTCTTGACCGGCGGGGCTGTCCTAATGGCAAGGTATGCCTGCATGGAAGAGTGAACGCGCGGAAATATTCTTGATATGTAGTATATAAAAAGTCCCCTCTTCGTCATTGGAGCAAGAACCGTGACGAAGAGGGGACTTTCGCTTTCTGTTACTTTTTCTCGTGGTCGGCCCAGCCGCTGGACTGGATGACTTCGCCGTCCGGGGTACACCAGAGGGCCTCCACACCGTCGAGGGACTCGATGAGCTTCTGGCCATCCTCAAGGGACATACAGAACAGGCCGGTGGTGAGGCAGTCGGCTGCGCCGGAGTCGGGGGAGAGGACGCTCACGCTGTCGAAATAACGGGCGGGCCAGAGGGTATCCGGGTCGATGAGGTGGTGGTAGCGCACGCCGTCCACGACGTAGTACCGCTGGTAGTTGCCGCTGGTGACGAGAGCCATGTCGCTCATGTTGACACCGGAGACGTAGGAAGAGCTGGCAGTGTAGACGTCCGAGGCGTTCCACGGGTTTTCCACGCCGCCCGACCACTGGGAGCCGTCGGGCTTCGTGCCGATGGCGCGGAGGTTGCCGCCTACGCTGATGAGGGCGCTTTTCAGGCCCCGGGCCTCAGCAGCCTGTGCCACCATCTCCACGGCGTAGCCCTTGCCCACACTGCCCACATCGAGGGACATATCCGGGTCGGAGAGATAGACGGTCTTGGCGTTTTCGTCGATGACGAGGTTGGAGATGTCGCAGTGCCGGGCGGCGTCATCCAGCGCCTCCTGTTCGGGCAGCTTGTTGTCCGCCTCGTTCGTGTTGGCTTCGGCGGCCTCGCGGTAGTCGTGCCAGATGCGGAGGACGCTGCCCATGGCGATGTTCAGCTTGCCGTTTGTGGTGTCGTACATCTGCCGGGCCAGTTCCAGCATCCCGAGGATCTTATCATCCACCTGAACGGGTGCGACGCCGGCGTTGTCGTTGATGGTCTTGACATTCACCACGCCGTCATAATCGTTGTAGATGTCGTAGAGACGGTGGTATTCCAGCAAATCGGCGTGGAGGGCGTCCATCTGGCGGGTGAACTCCTCCTCGCTGTCGCAGTAGGCGATGACCTGCGTGACAGTGTCGAAGGCATCATAGAAGATGGTGCTGTACCGCTGGGCGTCGGCGCTCACGCCCGAAGAGGCGGGCTTCTGGGCCGAGCCGCAGGCGGTGAGGACGCCGAGGCAGAGCGCCCCGGTCAGCAGAGCGGAAACGAAACGCTTGATGCTCATGCCTGCTCCTTTGCCGCAGCGGTGAAGGAGACATGCTCTTCCGACAGGTGGGCCAGCAGGTCGCCGAAGACCCAGTTCTTGTTGGACGGGGTGACCACGGCCTTGAGGGGGATGTTCACCTGTGCCTGCTTCATGAGGTCCAGCAGGGTGTCGAGGTCCTTTTCCCTGAAGTTCGCCAGAATCAGTGCGGGAGGGTAAGCGCCCGGTTCCAGCACGAGGGTGCGGGAGGCTTTCGTCTCCACCTCGCCCAGCAGCTGGGCGACGGTCTTGCCCGCGTCGGCAGGGGAGACGGGAAGCAGCTTCATGCCGAAGGCGGGAGCCATCCCCTCGAGGATGCCCCGGTCGGCGGCGGACAGGTTCCAGCCCAGCGCCAGCGGGACGCCGGCGTTCTGGTTGCGTGCGATATGTGCTTTCATAGTGTGAACCTCTTTCTTTCAGAGTGAAGTTTTTGTAAATATACTATAGTATAGCACAGATAACAGGAAAAGAAAACGACTGCCGACCCTTTTTGCAAAGCGGGCAGCAGTCGAACAAGAAAGACGCTATTGTATTTTGTCAAAA
>ENA-OQJP01000321-OQJP01000321.1-human-gut-metagenome-genome-assembly--contig:-NODE-321-length-15064-cov-2.057910_pt1 | contig 15064 bp, 21 predicted proteins | sample MGYA00242611_ERZ504778 | MGnify/ENA primary metagenome ERZ504778 (study PRJEB26092, sample SAMD00036349) | human gut metagenome | host: Homo sapiens | study: EMG produced TPA metagenomics assembly of...
TCTCCGACTCAGATGTACTGTCGTATACGGCGTGAGCGGTCTCACCGCTTCGAATACGTTCGCCTTATCCTGGAACATGTTCTGCAGACTGTTCAGGACGAGCCCATTCTCTCTTTCATCACTCACCTGTAAGTAGAAAGAGATCATCCCATCCGTTTGATCCTTACCGTCGCAATCGATGATGAAACGATAATCCAGGATACAGTTTGGATCGAAGAGCTTCGATAGACGATCTCGCAACGATCGACGCCTTTTCGTTCCGGACAATGTCTTTAAAAACATCCGCATCGTATCTGCCTGGAACTGATGATCATATCTTGGTAATATCTGATATAACATTCCGCCTTCCTCCTAACACCTATATCTCTTTAAGAGGAGTAAGCATCCGTTCTCCATATCCCAGGATATCGTCCGGTGTGAGCCATTCCGGTTTCTTTTCGGGAGGAAAACTCTCATACAAGGCCTGCATGATCTCAATCTGCTCCCATTCATCATTGGCCCAAAGGTCCTTGGCATTTCGGTTGCCATATCCCAGATAATAGTTACAGTCCTCCACCATCCGGGAGAGGAGCTGATAGCGGAACGTCTCATCATGTTTCAATATTTCTTCTAGTACCATATCTTCACCTCATCTCAATAAAACTCGTTTCGATCGACCATGTTATGAAACGATACGATAGCATCGGCGTCGCTTACGAAGTCGAAACTTTCTTCTACCGGTTCACCATCCGGAGATTTGATCCAATAGGTCAGTGTACCGAATGGATCCATGCCGGAGCGCAGGATGTATCCCTGATATTCATCCACGAGCTTACCGTCTGCCTCCATGATCATCTCCAATTCTTCCACATATATCTTTTCTGTAAAATGGCCATCCCCGAGGATGCCTTCCACATACTTGCGCCACCTTTCTTCTACTTCCTTCATCATGATGTACCAATATTCCTGATATAGAGTCTGATACTGTTCCTCGTATTCCTCACTTTCCATAAGGGCACATCTTTCCAGGGCATCTTTCCAATATCCTTCGCTCTCTTCCATCTTTTCCTGTAGTTCATATAAGCGATGGATGATGTCTGCTTTCCTTCCTATCATATCGGATCCTCCTCTTACTTTTCATAGAAGCCGTTTCCCAGGCTGCTCTCTTCGATCATCTTATAGATCTTCGCTTTCCCATCGCTCCACTGCACACGCATCCGGACCAGATACCGGCTCGCATCGTTCCTGTCCGCATGCTGCATCTGTGCAGTGTAGATGACATATACTTCAAAGTCATCATCCGTTATCCTGTCGATAGCGCTGTCCATCGATGTGATCTGTGTTTCTGTCGTTTCTTCTTTTTTGATACGTTTGCTCTCTCTTCGCATGGCCGCCAGCTCTTCCTTACTCAGATCCGGTACCAGTGACTGGTACAAGTCATCGCTGAGAAGTTCCTTGACCGGTTCGATACGATCCAGGAAGATATCACTGCTGCGGCCTTCGGTCTTCACTCTCACGAAGCGTTCTGCTGCGCTCTTACAGGCCTCTTCCACATCATTGGGAACATCCGACTGAGGAGATGGCTCCGTTGTTGGCTTTTTCTGTATCGTGGTACTGCTCTGCTGCGAGTTCTCCCTCGTTTCCGATGGCTGATTCATCCATAATATCGTTGCTGCAGCCAGTATGAGCAATGCTGCAGACACGATCGTTTCTTTCCATATTTCACCTCTGTCCATTATTTGAATTTGATGTATTTTTCCGGATCCACACTGCCTTCTGTCGTTGCGATCACAGGGGTTGAGAAATGCATCTCCATATGTACATGGGATGCTGTCGAATTTCCAGAATGTCCCTGGCTGCCGATCCGCTGTCCTTTCTTATGCTCTGTCCTGTCTTGACGTCCACATCCTTCATATGGCAAAGCTAGGATATAGAGTTCTTTTCCTTTATACTTCATTTTCAGTTGGATAAAGTTTCCGGCACCTGCATAAGCACCACCCGGACACATATTCCCAAGGTATCCGCCATCTGCAGGACAGCTCGAGGATGCCTGATATACCTTCGCATCACCGGGAGCGTAGATCGATGCACCATAGGAGCCATCCAAATCGACACCATAATGGAAGTCACCGATCGATGGTCGATTCCCATACCCACTGGTGAGCGTATAGCCCTTCAATGGTGGGATCAATGTCCCATCCCCACTGATAAAATCCAAGGCGTCATAGTAGGACATCACCTTATCGGCATAAGGAGGATCTCCATAGACGCTCCATCCGGTCTTTCCCTTCATGATATCGGAAAATTCCTGAGCTGCTTCCAGTGTCCATCGTCCACCTTTTTCACGATCGATCCATTCGATGAATCCATTTCCGAAATTATATCCACCTAATGCCACCCGGATGCGACCTTCATCGGATGCATCCTTGACCTTCGCCCTTTTCAGGCAATCCTGCAGCTCTTTGATACCGCAGCGGATCGAGTAATGCGGATCCTTGATCCCATTGGGTATCTGCGGATATTTTTTGTTGAACGGCCCTTCCGATGCCTGCATAGGATCACCGCCAGTCCCACCGGATTCCACCTGCATCACTGCTAGGATCAGATCCACATAATCTTCCATGCCTTCCAGCTTGGCGATCTTGGACACATAGGGACGATAATATTCGACAGAGGAACTGAGATTGTTTTTGGGCGTCTCATTCCCATCTCTCACACCACCGCCAAGGAACATCAAAAAACATCATCATGATAATGATAAGGGGAAGGAAAAGGAGAAGGAGCTTCTTAATCGCCTTCATTCAGGAGGTTCTCCTCTTCCTGCGGCAGTGTATCCTCTTCCGGTTTTGTTGAAGCCTCATGTTCTGCTGGCACATCCTGTTCGTTTATCGGTCCGCTCTCTTGTCCTCCTTCATCGACATCCATTCCTGCAGGCACACTGTTTGGATCATCCGGCTGCTGCGTAGCTTGTGTAGGTTCTGTGTTCATTTCTACATCTGGGCTGTCTTCAGTAGAAACTGACGATGTTTCTTCCGTTGCATCTTCAGGATCCGTATGTTTCGCAGCTTCTGTAGGAATAGGATCATCATCCGAGCGATCTTTCAGATCATCTTCTGTTTCAGGATCCACTGTTTCCGGAACTCCTTCCACATCTGAGAGATCCGGGGCTCCTGCATCCTCGATAAGATCATCGTCATCGTCCATATCGATATCCGACATATCTTCTTCCGCTATATCCGCTTCATCGCTCAGGTCTTCCTCTTCCTGCGTTTCTGCGCTCATGTTCTGTATGTCAGCTGCATGTTCTTCATCGAATGGTTCACCATCATCTCCCGGATCCGTTTCCTGTGCCCCACCATCGATGTCTTCCTGTGTCTCAGAAGTCATTTCATCAGATCCTTCTGTTTCACTCTCTGCTTCTGTAGGCGCACCCTCACTACTTGTGGCCGGACCAGCCAGTTCGCTGTCACCATCTGCAGGTGCTTCCTCATGATCCGCAGAGTCCACATCATCCGGTATATCGTCTGCATACATATCGGGATCTTTTTCATCTCGCAAGGCGTCGTCATCATAGCTGCTATCATATGGATCATCATGATCACGAAGATCACTATCATCACTTTCTCCATAGCCACCTGTGCCACTGCCGTTTCCTTCACGCCCCCATCAAACGCATCACTTTGTGAAGCAGAGCCTTTCAGCTGTCGGTACGTCGACATCGGAGAGGTACCCAACAGCATTCCTTCTGCCACGATCTTTCCATCTTCCATCAGCTTCGACATGATCGTCGGTAGATTCTTGATCACGAATCTGAGCAGGACGATGAGGATCACATCGACTGCCAGCATGAGCAGGACACTGTAAGCGGATATCTTCGTGCATAATTCTACCAGGAAGAACAGTGCCATACTGAACAGGATATCCGCAAAGATCGTGACCATGCACCACATGAGCCTGTCTGTGAACCATTGGCGAGCTTTGCGTCCATGCTTGAGTAGCCACCAAATGAGTTGATATACACTCAATCCCAGAACGATATATTTTGCGGCCTTTACAGCACCTAAGCCGATACAGATCGCTGCGATGACGATACTGATCGCACCACGATGTACTAACAAGACGAAGGAGAGTCCCAAGACCCGCATTGCGGAACCACCATCATGCGTAATCACATGATTTCCGAACTTGTCATATTCATCCTCCGCATTGTCTTGTGATGGATCGTTCAGAAGGCGCTGGACTCGCTTTTCTACCTTTTCGATCGCATCCTTATCGTCCGATCCGGCGATCTTCGCAAGATCTGTCGTACCGAAATGTCGGACCATGAACGGCTGTTCTGCAAGATATCGAAGATGTTCTGCTTGTTCATGATCTCCGGATCTTCCTCTTTTCTCCGAATACGAACGTTTCCGTCAACATCTGTGTCGTCACCTCTTCAAAACCATTCGCTATCTTGCGTCCATTCTGACCGATGAAGGTGATGAAGGTCATCGATAGGAAGGCGGTAAGTACGATCTGTACGATCTGTTGCCATCGCACGATCCTGGTAAAGTCTTTGATGAGCTTATACAGGATAGAGGACAATGCAGCGATCAGGAGCACTTTATTGATCCAGGAATCAGGATCGCTCCAATCGAAAACGACCTTGTCGATCATATCAAAGATCCCCTGTATGACGGTCCCCAAAAAGCTGGAGGATACCAGGTTATAGATCGTCAACACGAAGAAGGAGATCACGAACCCGATCATTTCCAGAAGCAGCGTTATCAGATTCATGAAACATGTGACGATGGAATCCCCATCAAGCAGGTTGAGCCCTTTGGTCTTCGCTGTCATACTGGAATTATAGAGATTCTTGATATAATCCCGGTCCATTTCTTTTTTCTCGTATCTTTATCTAAACTGAGGATCGCATCCGAGAGAAAATCCGAAGTATTGGTATCTGCCTTTCTTTATCGTTCTTCTCTGCTGTCGTCTCTCCGGGAGAATTACCGTTGCCGATCGCTCCATCCATAGATTCCGCATGGATCCCTGTCGGGACCAGCAGCAGGAACAGTAAGCTCAGGACGGTAAGGCACTTACGCCATCTCATGACTTGCCCCCTGTTCATCGATATCCTTGAAGGTGCGGAAGGCATCCGAGAACATCGGCAGGATCGCCATCTTCGTCAGGCATTTGCGGTTGTTGTAATCACAGTATAGAAATTGTGCTGCTTTGCCTGGTCGACGCCTTCCTCCTTCGTTCGATCCTGCAGGATAGCGGACAGCGTGGAATTGCCATCCAGATCGAAATGGCACAGGATACGCTGGATCTCGTCCTTGCTCTTCATATTGCCGATGAAGAACTGTCCGGTATTGTTGATGATGGAATCCGGAAGATCGCTCCAGTTCTGCAGGATGACCAGCATATCACACAGCTCCGATCTTGCGATCAGATTGTTGTTCACCAATACGGACATACCACCCGGGACTGTCGAATACAGTTTTGCCTCATCGAACAGCATCGTCTTCGCTTGTCCTTTGTACATACGCAGGAACATGTTCGTGATCTCATTGACCTTTCCCAGGATGAGGGAGAAGATCCGATGTTCCAGATTCCCGGAATCATAGCTATAGGTGAGCGAATCTCTGGAATACACCGGCATCTTCGCGAACGTGATCAGATTGAAGGGGCGATCGAGACGGAACACCTTCGAGATATCGGTATCATCGTCCCCGAAGAACAGGCGAGCCATCGGATCATTGCGCAGGGAATACAGGCTGCGTGCAAGCTTAGGATCCTTGTTCATCATGACATACGACCAACCTTCGCATCGTGATCCGTGTGATCTTTCCACGATGGAGCGCTTCGCTCAGCTCCATATATGCTTCATCGACCTGCATCAGATCGACCTCCTGCTGTGGATTGATGGCACGCACCAGGGCGATGATATCATTCTTGGCCGCTGCCAATGCATCTAAGGGAGAATCCGGATGTAACAGGAAGGCGTCGAACATACCGTTTGGACAAGATGGATCTCCGATGATGAGGTGAGAGGTCAGATCACCGAAGCGATCCAACAGCTTCACGAGCTTGTGACGGTCACCTTTCGGATCGACTAATAGCAGCCGGTGCCCATAGAAGATCATGGAGAGGAGTGCAAAATAGTTGGCGATCTGTGATTTCCCGGAACCGGTCTCTCCGACAAAGGCCACCGTAGAGGAACCTGTCTGCGTCAATCCCTTGATCGGAGCCTCGATATCGATCCGTACCGGCAGGGCTGCAGGTCTCGTATATGTGAGCACGACTCCTTTGTCTGCTTCTCCTATGTATAAGCCACCGAAAAATTAAAATGCGCAAAGTACAGGACATCGGTCAGATTCACATACCGGTAACAGCTATTCTTATATGGAAATAGGTGTTCCGCAAGCTGTTCCTGTTCCCCGATCGCATAGGTCAACTGGATCCGTTTCCCTTCGAATCTCTTCTGCAGCTTGTCGCTGCGCTTCATCAGCATGTCCTGCGTATTGGCACGGATGCGCAGCATCATCTGCCAGCGGATCTTGGAATCTTCGATGGATGGATCCACATCTTCTCCGATCTTCGCAAGCTCGAAGGCTTTCTGTGCTTCCTTGTCCTTTCGTCCGCTGCTCTGCCAGTAACGGCGTGCATTCTTATGGATCTCCTCACGTTTTCCGGTCATATTGCTCTTGAAGGTCTGCGTATGCTCCAGATCGAACTTGATGATCGTGTCGACAGGGAAGGTATAGAGCTGGATCTCATTGACTGCCACATTCGCACGATACCCATCCTCCAATCGATCCTGGATGAGTTTATCTGCGATGAGCACTCGAGAATACAGCTCCCGGAATCCACCTTTGTTCTTCAGCGTCTGATAATGATATTCCAGCTCCGTTGCCTGCGGGATCGTGTAATAATCGGATATCGGTATCTCGATCGGGATCGCCAGATAATCATATAGATGCTGTATCTCTTTCTTGTCCGGTCGTTCCACACTCAGATCCATACTTAATTTCTTGTATATCTGTTCATCGATGACCTCACTCAGATCGACCATCCGCTTTTCCAACGGATCGTTGTTCTTACTCAGCCAACCACTCAACCACTTTTTCTCAATGGATCACGGTTGTCTGTAAAGCATATATGTATCCGATAGCGATACTTGATACCACTTGTCAGCTGCGCTTTGATATCCTTCATGAAGGAGCGATACAGCTTCTCTGTCTGTGGAGCACCATTCGTCTCATATAACGTCTTATAATGCTTTTGGATCTCCTGTTCATCGATGCGCTGTGGCAGGATATAGATCGCTCCCGGCATATTGACGGAAAGGATCTTCCGATGCAGGTTATCGATCAATGTCTGCAGCTGATGATCGGATGCATACAGGCTATTCATCGGACGGATCTCATAGTGATAACAGATACATTCCTTACAGTAGACGATGTTTCCTTCTCCATAGCTGTAATAAGGTTCAACGTACACACCGATGCACTCTCCCTTCTCTTTCCTTCGATAATCTATGTGTGTGTCCTTGGGAATCATACAGGATGCGATAGTTCTTCACATCCCGATAGTAGAACGTGATCAGCTTGTTCTTGCGGCTCTCCCGGTCGATTTCTGTCAGGAACATCACAGCGCCGATCTCCAGTACCGCAGCGATTGCGATCGACAACAGGATCCCCAATGATCCGAACAGATGATACGCAGGGATACCGATGGGGATCAGTGCAAACAACAGACCTCCCAGCATCACGAGTACCATCCCCCAGCCATTCAGTTCAATCCCGATATAGGGGATATACAGCTTCTGCTTGTGTGTCTCGACAGCCGTATAATTATAGGCGCTCTTCATGATGGCCCTCTAGATCTTGACGCCTACGAACCGCAATGCTTTCAGGACGAGATCCCATATCCATGTGAGAGGTTTCGTCAGGAACGAGATGATAGAAGATGGCTCTATCTGCGCAATGATGGTGAAACCGATCAATACGATGAACCCGATGACCACTTCATCGATGACGGACTGCCATTTCCCACCGGTGCGGCGCAGAGATTCCTTTGCGCTGCGCAGCAGGAACACCATGAGCGCCACGAATATGATGAGCAATACCAAATAATAAATGACCTTGAATCCTTCTAGTTTTGTAAAATCCATACCTAATACTCCTCCTTTGAAATGATCTTGTTCGTTTTTCTATCGAACAGGAAACGCACCGTACGTTCCTGCTGGAACAGTTCCTTCGTTTCATAGCGGACGTTCACATCTGCCTGTATCTCATCCTCATTCTGTATGGCGGACTGTAGACTGACGAATACTGGTTTCGTATCCGGATCCAATGGTTTCAGCGTTTCCGGATCCTGCATCAGGAGCCGTGCCTGTTCCAGATCAGCGGCATAGGTCGTAAAGAACAACTGGATCGTATTCATGATCTCCTGCTTCTCCTGTTCCGTACAGTCCGTTCCCTTGATATCTCTTTTTCTGTCTCCAGCCTTTTTTCATATCTTCCTTCATAGCAGCTGGCGCAGTTGATATCATCGAGATCGGACGATCCACGATATAGTGACCATCTTTTTGAATAGAACGTATCGCGATATATGTTGTTTGTCGTTTCCTCTTGCCTTCGTCATCTTTCAGTTTGAGAGATACTCTGGCATAGGATGTGAGCCGGCCTTCCTCTGTATCAGATGGCTCCACCTGATATACATCTACGGTTTCTACCTCGGCACTTTTGATCTTTTGATCATAGGATACGTTCCAGCTTCCTTTGGTCGTGAATTCCTGTAAGAACTGCTGGCTTTCTTCGCTCTGCGGATATGTAAAATAGTTTATTATATACTCCTCCAGGAAGCTATAGTCGTTCACCGCTACTGCAGGCGTTATGTCCGGTCGTTCCTGAGCAAGGGAACGAAGCCTCCCAGCAGACCGATGCCTACGATCAGATACAGAACTGCTTTCTTCAATCGCACGATACGCCGTTGTCGCTTTATCAGCTTCTGTAGATGTGCTTCCAACTCTTCCTCTGTATGTTCTACCTGTCGTTCCTCATTTCCTTCCGGGTGCTCTTGTATAGCCTTATCCGGTTGTTTATGTAGCCGTTTGAACAGCATCTTTCTCACTCCTTTCTATCATCCTTACATCGTTTCTATTGGCAGATGTACCAGTCACTGGTACATCATCGTAGATCGAGCCGATAGCCTGTATAGATACCGGAATCATCCTGTAACACATTGCACTGGTACCTCCTTCCACTTGCCGCTCCTGCGGCATTACATTTCTCCAGTGCGGAGGAGAAACTCTCTCCATTGGCAAACAGCCATGTCTGTACGCCAATCGATGGGGCTGGTTCCTGTGGCTTCTCTGCTTTCGGAGACGATGCAGAGCCTGTCGTCGTATCTTGTTCTTTCGGCGGTTGTGCAGTTGATGGCCATTCTGTCTTCTGTGGATGCTGTGGCTCCTTTTCCTTTGGCGCCTCTTCTTTATCTTTGACGATGAGCCGCAGCTCCTTCATGGCAGTATGGCCGCTGGAATCTTTGACCTGATACGTGATCGTATACGTACCGGCTTTCTTCACATCGAAGCTCCCACGGATCGACACGTCCAGATCACCGTCATAATCACTATAGGCTTTCTTTACATATCCTCTTGCATCGAATGCTTCCTTCACATAGATCTCGACCGTATCCTTCTTGAGTTCAAGGACAGGTGGTGTCGGCGCCACCACCCGGATCTCCTTCATGAATTCTTTTTGTTCTCCATCCTCTCCCACAGCGATATATAAGAGCTTCTTTACCCCCGGGGATGAGGTGTCGATTGTCGGATATAGGATCTTCACAGATGTCGTGGAACGGATCAGATCGACAGGTTCGATCTTTTCGTTCAGTTTCACCTTTTCCGTATCCTTGAATGTGATTGACAGGTCATCTTTATCTGCCGATTTCGGAAATAAGAGATACCAACATCCCAGGCAGAGTAGGAGGACACAGAGGATGAATGTCATATACTGGCTTTTTTTCACTGTGCCTCATGCTTTCTACGCAATAAGAAGAAGGCAGTGCATGTGGATACTCCAAGCAGGAAGATCCATCCGGCTACACTCGTGTGATCGCCGGTATCAGGACCGCCGGATGTCGCAAGCGGCCTGTCCGCATAGACGATCGTACGAAGATTATCGTCACCATTGACCCATTCGTCATCGATCGTGACCTTCACGACCTCATCCGATAGCTGATAACCGGCAGGAGCCTTCGTTTCCTTTATGTATACTGTCTGATATAATAGTCCATCGAATGACGCGACCCCCATCCTTCGGATCTGTCTTTTCTGTTTTGATGACTTCTGTGCACTCCGCATCAGAATACAGAGTAAACTCAGCTTCTTTTAAAATGCTCTTATGATCATAATAATCGACTTTCCGCACATGTAATGCTGGTAAAGGCGCATGTTTTGGGAATACTTCGATATGGTAGTTCATCTGTTTGATGGTCTCATCCCACATCGGTACGCTGATCAGTGTCGGCTGTATCGTTTCATAGCCCGCCTGATCACTCACATACAGCAGATATACGCCTACCTCCAGATCTGTAAAATTGACGATACCCTGCGCATTTGTCTGTTTCGTCTGTATCGCGTCTTTCACGAGTGGCCGCAACGTATCTGCGGCTTCCTGCAGTCCTTCTGCCGTTTCGATGGCATTCAGTTCCACATTCGCAGAGCTATAGTCCTCGGTAAGTTGATAGCTCCCTTCCTTTATCGTTGCGACATAGGCCAGAGAAAGACCGACGCCTTCTCTGGATAACTTGTCTTGTGTTTCCTCCAGTTCCACATGGATACTGCCTTTCTCCTGTGTAGAAAGATCCATAGGCTGGGGAAGTGCTTCCTGTGCGCTTATCGGCCGGATGCAGCATAATGACAACAACGATAATGTCATGATGCAGACTATCTTATTTCGCTTCTTCATGTTCTTTTGACCTCCTTCTTTTTCTATGATGATAGATTTCTTTTCCCAATAGGAGTGTGACGATCACAAAGGGTGCTGCCGTAAAGATAAGTTCTCGTATCGACATCATCGATCCCTGGATCGATTCCTTTTCCTGTTTCTCATAAGCTGCCCGTTCTCCTGTTATGAGCAGCCTTTTCGTATTGATTCCGTATGGCGTACAGGTGATAAGCGTCACGAGGTCTCTTCCTTCTTGTATCTCCAACAGATCGGTATCCTCCGGATCTGTCGTTTGGATATCGCAGATCCGATAGGCCAGCGTCCTGCCGAGTATATCGATGTAGAAGAGATCGCCTTTTCCCAATTCATCTAATCTGGTAAATAGCTTTGATGATGGAAGACCACGATGTCCGCTCAATGCCGCATGCGTACTCTCACCACCGACAGGAAGACTGCTGGATCGAAGATGTCCCACACCTTTTGATAGGACACTCTCACTCACACCGTGATAGATAGGAAGATCGACACTGATCTTCGGTATCTCGATGCGTGCCATGACATCGCTGTCCTTCAATCGCAGCTGTTTTCATAAGCCTTCTCTGTCAGATACTTGTCACTGATACCCTGGATATAGTTCCCTTGAGTTTGAAACAACATATCGTTATAGGTGTCTGCCGCCTTCAACAGACCTTCCACCTGATCTTCATTGCGTCGTAGCGCTTTGGAATATGTCTTCAGGGAATCGGACTGTACACTTCGCTGATACAGACCACTCACTATGGGATAGCTGCAGATCAGAAAGCCGACGAGGATGATCGCTATGCTCCACCATCGTCTTCCGGATCTTTTTTCACGCTTCATTTCCCATCATCCACATGGCTTCTCTTTCTGTGGATACCATAACCGGCGATCATCAGCCCTGCCCCAAGAGCGACCATGACGATCGTCAGCTGTGATCCTGTGACCGGCAGCTTGCTTCCTACTTTGTTTACTACCGTTAGATTCATGGAACCTTGCGTCGCATCTGTCTCCAGTTTATTATCTTTTTCCGTAGTCGCACCATCATAGAATTCTTTGAAATGTGCAGTTGCCTCCAGCTTCTGCAGGATCTTATCCGTTGCGCCTTCGCCGGCTGCGTAGCTGTTTCTATCGTTCGTATAGGTCGGTCTTACCGTCAATACGATCGGATCCAATAAACGGCGATATCCATCCGGTGCATCTACCTCCGAAAGGTAATACACCCCCTGATCGAGACCATAGATCGTGAAATTGCCATCCAAAGGTGTGACGATCTCGACGGCTTCCTTCGGCTGTGTTCCACCGTCATGATCATTACCGCCTACAGAATCACGGTTGATCACGTTATAACCGTCAGGAGTACGTTTCAGATATACTTCCTTCGTACAGTCCGCATCACTGTACAGACGGAATCTTGCGTCCTTCAACGGTGCGTCATGGTCATTGACCTTCGATACGTTCAGCTTATAGGTGAAGCACACGACCGTATCCCACGGTGTCTCTCCGGTCTTTCCGACACCATCCACATCCGGGTCATTGGAGAACTCCAGCTTCACACTGTTCTCGAAGCCCGGTCTTCCGGTATCCTTGGCAGCCTCATCGTTCAGCTTGGCATCATAGCGAAGGACGATCTTCTGTCCATAGATGTTCTCCTTGTCTTTGTTCATGCCTTCCGGGAACTCGCGGTCTACGATCTTCTTCAGGTCTTCGATCTCTATCTTGAACGTCGTTCCTTTTACATTTTCCAATATGTTGTATTCGCTGGGATCGACATCATAGGTCTTCTTTCCATCCATGATCCGGATCTTCACGGTATCCGGATCAAAGGTCAGTGCGCTATCCATCTTGTCATGGAAAGTGAAGTAATAGCTGTGATATCCATTCATATCCGGTACAGCTGTATCATAACGATACGGAACGGTCTGACCGATCTCATAATCTGCGATATCGTTCCAGCCATTTGCACCGATCTCTTCTTTGTGGTCATCCTCCAGGATCTTCTTCGTGATCGAAGGATAGTCGGATTTGATCTGTACCGAAGCATTCGGATTAGCCGTATTCACCATACACAGAGAGCTTGCGGAGTGCGTCCCTGCATTATCGGAGATTTCATCGGTGATGTAGTATCCGAATTCCAGACCGTCGAAACGGATATTGCCGTTATCCATTGTTTGCGTGACATGGATATCGGTCCCTTGTTTCTTCTGTGTACGCAACTCTGTAGTGATCTCTTCGATGAAATAGCGGAATTCGCTGTATCTTCCTTCCAACTTCTGTTCTGTCACAGCACCTTCCACCTTATGATTGTTTAAAGACTGGATGTAGTCTACTGCTTCATATTCCGTCACTTCCTTTGCCGGTTTGTTCAAGCGTTTTCCGATGACCTTCTGCAGGACATCCTTATAGGCAGGTGTCCAGGTATAGTTCACACTTTCCAGATGCGCTGCATTCTTTACAGAGAACAGCTGATACAGACGAAACTTCTTTCCTATGAGCGATTGTCCTTCATTCGCTTCGATGGTGATAGCAGCACCGCCTTTCTTCAGGTCTACGATGCCACCCGGCGTCGTGATCTCCTGAGCTGCATGGATCACCAGACTAGTGATGGTCAATGCCGGAAGTGCACCGGACAGCAGCATCCCTGTCGCCAGAGCAGGGATTCCCAGATATTTCATTACGTTCTTTTTATTCATTCTCTAAATCCTCCTTGTAAGCTTTTTCTCCCTAAGAACATCAAACCCATACCTATGATAAACATCGGGAACATGAGATCACTGCCTGTTTCCGGCAATTTGATACCTACCATATTCACGATCTCCATATGTACGACTCTTGTTTTCTTCGTACCCTCGATGCGGATAGCACCTGTCGTGACCGTATCTTTCGGTGTATATTTCTTACCGTCTACCCATAACTCGAACAGGTCATTGACCGGGGAAGAGACGGTCTCGATCTCATAGATATGCGGCTGTTTCGTATCCGGATCTAGTGGGATACGGTATCCATCCGGTGCTTTCGTTTCTTTGAGGTAATACTTCGTTCGATCCTTCAGTCCGGCAAAGCTCAATACACCGTTATATGAGGTCCTCTTTGCGATTACCTTCGTACAGGCTTTATCGCTGTATAGCGTAAATTCCGCACCGTCCAGCAGCTGCTTGTGGTCGTTGAGCTTCGTGATCTTCAACGTGAACGGAGATACCTTATCACTCACGGTTATGATGCCGTCGAATGCATCTGTCTTCTGGAAGGTAATGCCTGTATTCGTCAGGTCTGTCAGTACCTTGACGCCGCCACCGGATTAACACTTCAAAACGTACTTCGGTAGGATTGGTATCATAGCCATCCATGACAGCTTTTTCCTTCAATGTATAGACACCTGGGCGAAGACCTACGAACTGGATGGAGCCGCTCTTATCTGTTTTTACTTCTGAGGTAGTTCCATTCGGTTTTGTGAAGGTGAAGATCGTATTCGGGATATTCAGCTTAGGCTCTTCCTGGACCTTATGGATCCGCAACTTGATGATATCTTCAAGGACATTTTTAGAAACTGTGATGACGCTGGTCGTTTGTGCTGCAGGATTGATCGTCACATCATATGACTTAGGATCCAGGCGGTATCCCGGACTGGCCTTCGTCTCCTTCATGGTGTATTTTCCCAGATAGAGACCTGTTTTCGTGGCATTACCATTCTTATCCGTGGTCAGCGTTGCGACCAGCGCACCTTTTTTGTATTTTACGGATCTGTCAGCAGGATCCAGGATATTCTCCTTCGCCCGCAACTCATAGACAGCACCCTGTAGCGTTGCGTCTCCCTGTGGTTTTTTATTCGTCTTACCTATCTGCCTTGGATAGTTTCAATGTGCCGGACTGGCGCTTATCTGTGCCTGTCACGGTAATTGTCTGGTTATTATTGGAAATCGTGACAGGATATTTCGTCTTATTGAGCGTATATCCTTTCGGAGCAATGACTTCTTGCACATAATACTGCCCGACACGCAGATACCCGGACATGGAATACCCGGATGCCTTCGTAACGAGGCGCTGAAGCTCCTGACCTTGTTGGTTGAAGATCGCATATGTCGCACCTGCGATTTGTTTCTTGGAATCCGTATCGATCTTACGGATCT
>ENA-OQJP01000322-OQJP01000322.1-human-gut-metagenome-genome-assembly--contig:-NODE-322-length-15052-cov-2.346131_pt1 | contig 15052 bp, 18 predicted proteins | sample MGYA00242611_ERZ504778 | MGnify/ENA primary metagenome ERZ504778 (study PRJEB26092, sample SAMD00036349) | human gut metagenome | host: Homo sapiens | study: EMG produced TPA metagenomics assembly of...
AGAAAGCGTACTGAAAAACAAGAATTACATGAGCAGCAGCCTTTCCATGCCCGCCACCGGAGCCATCATACAATCCGTCAGCCAAACGCGCGGAGCCATCGGCTATGTGGGTCTTGCCTATGTATCGCCCCGCATCAAGACCCTTGCCGTATCTTACGACGACAAGCACTTTGCCGCTCCCACCCTGGAAAACGCCATCAATAAAACTTATCCCATCGTACGCCCGCTATATTATTATTACAATAAGAAAAGCGCCGGCCTTGTAGACCCGCTGTTACAGTTCGTATTGTCACCCGCCGGCCAAGAAATCATTAAAAAGAGCGGATACATTCCTATAAACGAAGAATGAAAAATGAATAATGAATAATGCAGAATGAAAAACGAAGAATGAGGAGCGAGAAATTCTTCATTCTTCATTCTTCATTCTTCATTATTTTGCGCTATCTTTGCGCCACTATACGAATAATAATAGCATTATGGCAGAAATAAAAAGCGAAGAAACAAGCGAAAAGAAGAGCCTGAACTTCATTGAACAAATAGTAGAGAACGACTTGAAAGAAGGTAAAAACGACGGAAAAGTACAGACACGTTTTCCGCCGGAACCCAACGGTTATCTTCACATCGGACATGCCAAAGCCATTTGCCTGGATTTTGGTATTGCCGCCGCACATGGCGGTGTCTGCAACTTGCGTTTCGATGATACCAACCCACCAAAGAAGACGTGGAGTACGTAGAGGCTATCAAGGAAGATATTCAATGGCTGGGCTACCGGTGGGGCAACGAATACTATGCTTCCGACTATTTCCAACAGCTATGGGACTTCGCCATCCGCCTCATCAAAGAGGGTAAAGCGTATATCGACGAGCAGACATCCGAACAGATCGCCGCTCAAAAAGGTACTCCTACCCAACCCGGAGTAGAAAGCCCGTACCGTAACCGCCCCATTGAAGAGACTCTCGACCTGTTCCAAAAAATGAACACCGGAGAGATTGAAGAAGGCGCCATGGTGCTCCGTGCCAAAATTGACATGGCAAGTCCCAACATGCACTTCCGCGACCCGATTATCTATCGCGTGGTGAAACATCCGCACCACCGTACGGGTACTACCTGGAAAGCTTACCCGATGTACGACTTCGCTCACGGACAAAGCGACTACTTCGAAGGTGTAACCCACTCCTTGTGTACACTGGAATTCGTTCCCCACCGTCCGTTGTACGACCTCTTTTGTAGATTGGGTTAAAAGAAGGCAAGGACCTGAACGACCACCGTCCTCACCAGTACGAATTCAACAAGCTCAACCTGAGCTATACACTCATGAGCAAGCGCAACCTGCTGACTTTGGTGAAAGAAGGCCTTGTCAACGGCTGGGACGACCCCCGTATGCCGACTATCTGCGGTTTCCGCCGTCGCGGTTATTCACCCGAGTCCATTCATAAGTTCATCGATAAAATCGGTTATACCACTTACGATGCCCTCAATGAATTTGCCTTGCTGGAGAGTGCCGTACGCGAAGACTTGAACGCACGCGCCACCCGCATATCCGCAGTATTGAATCCGGTGAAGCTTGTCATCACCAATTATCCGGAAGGACAGGTTGAGAAAATGGAAGCCGTCAACAACCCGGAACGTCCAGAAGAGGGCAGCCACAACATCGAATTCAGCCGCGAGCTGTGGATAGAACGCGACGATTTCATGGAAGATGCTCCGAAGAAATATTTCCGCATGACTCCCGGACAGGAAGTTCGCCTGAAAAGCGCGTACATCGTGAAGTGTACCGGCTGCAAGAAGAACGATGCAGGAGAAATCACAGAAGTATACTGCGAATACGACCCCGACAGCAAAAGCGGCATGCCCGGCGCTAACCGCAAAGTAAAAGGCACAATTCACTGGGTGAGCTGCGCACACTGCCTGCAAGCCGAAGTCCGCCTTTACGACCGGTTGTGGAAAGTGGAAAATCCGCGCGACGAACTGGCAGCCATCCGCGAAGAAAAGAATTGCGATGCGCTGACCGCCATGAAGGAAATGATAAATCCGGATTCTCTGAACGTATTGCCATGCTGCTATATCGAGAAATTTGCCGCCGGCATGAAGCCCCTCTCCTACCTGCAGTTCCAGCGCATCGGTTACTTCAATGTAGACCGCGACTCTACACCGGAGAAAATGGTGTTCAACCGTACCGTAGGCTTGAAAGATACTTGGGGGAAAATCAACAAATAATATAACATTAATGAGTAAAAAGAACCTGTTGTCCGGAAGAGACAAGGAATTGCAAGAACTTGCAGAACAATATGAAGCAGCGAAAGCTGAGAACAAACCTATCTATCTGGATGCAGACGATTTAGCCGACCTTGCCGACTGGTATGCCATGCACAGAAAAAACAGCCAGGCTACCGAAGTCGTAGAATACGGGCTGAGCTTACACCCCGGCAGTACGCCTCTGTTGGTAGAGCAGGCTTATCTCTTCATGGACGCCCGGGAAAGGGATAAGGCCAAACAAGTGATAGAGGAAATAACCGAAGATTATTCCTCGGAAGTAAAAGTACTGAAAGCCAATATTCTCTTAGGCGAAGGCAAAATAGATGAAGCGGAACAACTCCTTGACTCCATAGAAGACAAAGAGGACTTGGCCAACATCGTGGACGTATCCTATATGTATATTGATATGGGGTATCCCGATAAGGCTGTACCATGGCTGACAAGGGGATTGGAAAAATATGCCGAGGAAGAAGAGTATCTGGCCGTAACAGCCGACTGTTTCCTGGCACAAGGTCTGAAGGATAAAGCCGAAATGTTCTATAACAAGCTGATAGACAAGAATCCTTATTCAGCCCCTTATTGGTTCGGACTGGCACGTTGCTATTTCGAACAGCAACTGTTTGACAAAGCCATTGAGGCGTGCGACTATGCAATCGTGTCAGATGAAGAATTTGCCGATGCCTATATGATGAAAGGACATGCTTTCTATCAACTTGGAAATGAAGAAAGCGCGCTTGAGAATTATACCCTGGCAGAAAAATATAAAGCCGTCAGCCCCAATTTCCTCCATATGTTCATCGGATTCAATGAAATATCCAAAGGACACTGGGAAGAAGGGTACCGGCATCTTGAATTGGTCATACACAGTAAAGATACCGACTCAACGATGTTGCCGTCTTTATATGCGCATGTAGCGATTTGCCTCTATAACTTAGGCGAAAAGCGTCAGGCCGACCTGTTTTCAAGAAAGCCCATGAGATAGGCCCGAAAGATGCAGAACCCTATCTGATTGAGGGAGGTATGTATATGGAAAAAGGAGATTTCGACAAAGCTGTAAAGAAATGGGCTTTGGCTTTAGAGTGTGCCCCGTGTGCCGATACTTGGAATGAAATCGGCATGAGCAGCATGGAAACGGGCCATATACAATATGCCCAAACGGCTTTTGAGCAGGTTAAGAAACTGGAGCCCGACTTCGAGAATATCAACGAGAAGCTGACCGCCCTTTATCTGTTACTTGACGACATGGAGAACTTCCTAAAGTACAACCAGCTTTGCGCACACCCGTTTCAGGCAAAAGACCTGGAAAACATGCTGGATTTGCTGGATTGTAAAAACCGGGATGAAATGATAAAAAGAGTGAAAGAGATATTTGGCGGGTCAGGTTTATTTTAAAGACATAAACAAATTATTAATCACAAGTATTATATATGGAATCATCTGCAGAACTTATCAAATGGGTTTTAGAAAATCTGAATTATTGGGTAGTTACCATCTTCATGACTATCGAAAGTTCATTTATCCCATTTCCATCGGAAGTTATAGTGCCGCCGGCTGCATGGAAAGCGATGACCGATGACAGTATGAATATCTTCCTTGTCGTTATTTTCGCAACTATCGGCGCAGATCTCGGCGCACTCATAAACTACTATCTTGCACGTTGGCTGGGTCGTCCTATTGTCTATAAATTTGCCAACAGCCGTTTCGGGCATATGTGCCTGATTGACGAAGCGAAAGTACGCCATGCCGAAGAGTACTTCAGGAAACATGGCGCCGCATCCACATTCTTCGGACGTCTTATCCCCGCAGTACGGCAGCTTATCAGTATTCCGGCCGGACTCGCCGGCATGAAATTAGGCTCGTTCCTGCTTTATACAACGCTCGGTGCGGGAATCTGGAACACGATACTGGCGCTGCTCGGCTATTTTATATACCGGTTCACAGACATCAAGACAACCAACGATGTCTATATATTGGCTACGGAATACAGCCACGAAATCGGTTATGTCATTCTGGCAGTTGCGGTATTCGTTGTAGGTTTCCTGATTTATAAAGGAATAAAACAGAAAAATAAGATAAAAACGGTGGATAAAGACAGTCCTTCTTCATCCACCGTTTTTTTATTGTATAGTTAAGTCCCAAGCGGTTATTTCCTAACTGCCGCAATCGCCTTTTCATAGTCCGGCTCTTGCGTAATCTCCGGTACGAGTTCCGTATAGGCAATCTTTCCATCTTTACCGACAACAATCACCGCCCGCGCCAGCAAACCGCTTAACGGTCCGTCTGCCATACGCACACCATAGTTTTCATCAAAATCCGAGCAACGGAAATCGGACAAGGGAATTACGTTCTCAATACCTTCCGTCGTACAAAAACGGGCATGTGCAAAAGGCAGATCCTTTGAAACAGCCAATACCACCGTATCCGGCAAACCGGCAGCCAATTCATTGAATTTACGTACGGAAGCAGCACATACGCCGGTATCCAGACTCGGAAAAATATTAAGAATTACATTCTTCCCGTTCAGTTCTTTCAAAGAGAAAGAAGATAAATCCGTCTTTACCAACTCGAAATCAGGAGCGACTGCTCCCACTTTTATAAACTCACCGATAACTTTTACCGGTTGTCCCTTAAATTTTGTTGTAGCCATAATTTTATCAATTTATACAATAGAGAAACAAACGGGATGCTGAAAAAGTTCAATAAAACTTTTCATTCCACAGATTGTTATTCTCCCAACAAACTTATAATAATCACTTTTAAATTAAGATTTACATGAAAACAATTTTTGATGAGCTGAAACAGGAAGTAAAAAACTGGTGGGTTTCACTTATTCTCGGCATCCTGTATGTAGCCGTAGCTCTGGGGCTAATGTTCTTCCCTTTTAACGGATATGCCGCATTGAGTATTTTATTCAGCATCTCAATGCTGGTCAGCGGTTTGCTGGAAATTGCCTTTGCTGTAAGCAACCGCCAAAGGGTATCCAGCTGGGGCTGGTATCTGGCAGGAGGAGTCATTGATATGATTTTGGGACTCTACCTGGTGACTTATCCTGTGCTGAGCATGGAAGTCATTCCGTTATCATCGCCTTCTGGCTGATGTTCCGGGGATTTTCCTCGGTAGGCTATGCTATGGACTTAAAGAGGTACGGGACAAAAGAGTGGGGCTGGTATACAGCATTCGGCATTCTTGCCATCGTATGCTCGCTTATTATCCTGTGGCAACCGACGGTCGGAGCTATCTACGCCGTTTATATGATTTCGTTTGCATTCCTTATCATAGGATTCTTCCGTATCATGCTCTCTTTCGAACTGAAGAATCTGCACAAACGAAGTTTCCGCAATTCATAATTCGCCACAGATTACACAGATATGTACAGATTAGATATTCTTGAGTAAGCCTCGGACGCTTAAAATCCGTCTGTAATAATCGGCATAATCCGCAGTGAATCACAGTACATCCCGGTTAGAGACTTCCGGTTTATCTTTTATGATGCAGAAAACGGAACATGGTTGTTCTGGACACTCCCATCCGCCGGGCGAGTTCAGAGCAGGATGTTCCTTTCTTCTGCTCTTTTAAGCAATTGTTTCTTGTTCTCCGCAAGTATCTTCATCTTAGGCATATCCCCCTTTTTACGCCCCAAATGCTTTCTTCCTGCTTTCTACGGGCCAGCGCCTCTTTAGTACGCATTGAAATCAGATTACGCTCTATCTCGGCCATCAGTCCGAATGCAAACCCCAGCACTTTGCTGTTAATGTCATTCTGAAAAACGTATCCCTCTTTGGTGCTGTACAATATCACCCCCTTTTTTATACACGAATTGAGAATAGTCATAATCTCAAGCAGCGTACGGCTGAGCCGTGATATCTCCGTAACAATCAAAGAATCGCCTGGACGCATCTTATCCAACACCCCCGACAACTTACGTTCTTTACTGCTGACGCTTCCGCTGACCGTTTCCGTATACCACTTGTCAATGCTCATCCCGTTCCTTTCTGCGAAGCGTACAATTTCCTCTCGCTGGTTTTCCAAAAACTGTTTTTCTGTACTTACTCTTAAATAAGCTACTACTGCCATAAATTTTGTTGTTGTTTTATTGGTTTAACGCCGCCAAAGAACGGTTATTCCAATAAAATAGCCAACCGGTCCGTCATATCCTTTGCCAACCGTTTTCAAAATACGGGTTTGTTCCCAAACAGACGCCAAACAGATAAAAAGTTTTGCATTAACATAATCTTCTTCCGGCTATATCAAACTTTTTCCCCTTTTCGTTTATCTTTGTACATCCTTTCATGATAAAAAGGAAAGGGTTTCTTCAGCAAGCCGCAAAAGGCAGGAAGAGGAAACAATCATTTACTAATTAAAATACTAACTAAAATCAGAAGATTATGGCAATGCATACATGGTTTGAGTGTAAAATCCGTTATGAAAAAACAATGGAAAACGGAATGAACAAAAAAGTTACCGAACCTTATCTGGTAGATGCACTCAGTTTTACGGAAGCGGAAGCACGTATCATCGAAGAGATGACACCGTTTATTTCAGGAGAATTCACGGTATCGGACATTAAACGTGCCAACTACAGCGAACTGTTTCCATGCGAAGAGGAAGCTGCCGACCGTTGGTTCAAATGCAAGCTGGTTTTCATCACATTGGATGAGAAAAGCGGTGCTGAGAAAAAAACGTCTACTCAGGTATTGGTGCAGGCAGCCGACTTGCGTGATGCGGTAAAGAAGCTGGATGAGGGTATGAAAGGCACAATGGCCGACTACCAAATTGCATCGGTAGCGGAAACCGCCATCATGGATGTATATCCGTACAGCGCAGAACCGGATGACAAGCCGGAAGTATAAGAACCTGAAAATTTCATTTCACAGATTATCATATATACGATGAGTATTGCAGAAAACATAAAACAAGTACTGAGCGAACTACCTGATGGGGTGCGGCTGGTAGCTGTTTCCAAATTTCACCCCAACGAGGCCATAAAGGAAGCTTATAGCGCAGGGCAGCGTGTGTTCGGAGAAAGCAAGGTGCAGGAAATGACTGCCAAATACGAGAGCCTTCCAAAAGATATCGAATGGCATTTCATCGGACATCTGCAAACGAATAAAATCAAATATATCGTACCCTATGTTACTCTGATTCATGGAGTGGATTCCTACAAACTCCTTACCGAAATCAACAGGCAGGCAGCCAAGGCCGGACGAACCGTAAACTGCCTGCTTCAACTGCACATAGCACAAGAAGAGACCAAATTCGGTTTCAGTTTCGACGAATGCCGGGAGATGCTTGCAGGCGATGAATGGAAAAAGCTCGGCAATGTCCGGATATGCGGACTTATGGGCATGGCTACGAATACAGACAATATCGAACAAATCAAAGCTGAATTCCGTTCATTAAACAATTTCTTCCAAGAGGCTAAAGCCACCTGGTTTTCCAATGCAGAGTGGTTTCGGGAGCTGTCAATGGGAATGTCCCATGATTACCATGAGGCCATTGCCGCCGGCAGTACCCTGGTACGTGTAGGAAGTAAAATATTTGGAGAAAGAATATATTAATACCTAATAACTGTTATTATGGCAACATTAGAAACCACCTTTGCAGGGTTAAAACTTAAAAACCCGATTATTATCAGCAGTTCCGGACTTACCGACAGTGCTGCCAAGAACCAAAAGCTTTACGAAGCCGGAGCAGGAGCCATTGTACTCAAGTCTCTTTTTGAGGAACAAATCATGATGGAAGCCGATTGGCTTGGAGATCCCAATATGTATCCGGAAGGAAGCGATTACCTGGTAGGATACATACGCGAACATAAATTGGGCGAATATTTGAATCTGATTAAAGAAACCAAGAAAGTCTGTGACATTCCTGTCATTGCCAGCATTAACTGCTATCAGGATGCAGACTGGATTGAGTTTGCCAGAAAGATAGAAGAGGCAGGAGCAGATGCTTTGGAAGTCAATATCCTTGCTTTGCAAACCGACATACAATATGCTTACGGTTCTTTTGAACAACGTCATATCGACATCTTGAGCCATATCAGGAAAACAGTCAATATTCCTGTTATCATGAAATTGGGAGACAACCTCACCAATCCGATAGCACTCATCGACCAGCTCTATGCCAATGGTGCGGCGGCAGTAGTAATGTTCAACCGGTTCTACCAGCCGGATATCGATATTGAAAAAATGGCTCAAAGTGCCGGAAGCGTCTTCAGCACAGATGCCGATTTATCCAAATCCTTACGTTGGATAGGTATCGCCTCTGCGGCTGTGAGCAAGCTGGACTATGCGGCATCCGGCGGCATACATGCTCCTGAAGGAGTAGTAAAAGCTATCTTGGCGGGCGCTTCGGCAGTAGAGATATGCAGCGCACTCTATCAGAATTCTTACGCCATCATCGAAGAGTATGTCCGCTTCCTAAACGCATGGATGGAACGCAAAGGGATGGAGAACATCAGCCAGTTCAAAGGCATGCTGAATGTAAGCGACCTGAACGGGATAAACACTTTCGAACGTACCCAGTTCCTGAAATACTTCTCGGCACGCAAATAATAAAAATATGGTATACTAATAAAAACGGATGGTGCTTACCAGTGGGCATCATCCGTTTTTTTATGTCACATTCTTCGCCTTCACCAGGAAAGGCAAAGCAGCAGATATTACATTAAATTACTTGCCAGTTCGCTCAGCTGGCTACGCTCTCCCTTCACCAGATTGACATGGGCAAACAGGTTCTGGTCTCTCATGCGGTCTATCATATAGACAAGCCCGTTGGACTGGCTGTCCAGATACGGCTGGTCAATCTGTTGGATGTCGCCCGTGAATACCATCTTCGTCCCTTCGCCGGCACGTGTTATAATGGTTTTTATTTCGTGAGGAGTAAGGTTCTGCGCTTCGTCGATGATACAGTAGGTCTCGCTCAGGCTGCGCCCGCGGATAAAGGCGAGGGCTTCAATGACAAGCTGGTCGCTTTTCTGCATATCTTCCAACCTTTTCACTTCGCTTGAGTTAGATGCGAACTGATGCTTGATTACATTCAGGTTATCAAACAACGGCTGCATATACGGAGCTACCTTTTCATTGGCGTCACCCGGTAAGAAACCTATATCTTTATTGGACAATGCAACGATAGGACGCGCCAGCAGGATTTGCTTATAGTCCGTCAGCTTGCCCAAAGCGGCTGCCAGTGCCAACAGGGTCTTACCCGTTCCTGCCTTGCCGGTGAGGGCCACCAGCTTGATGTTCGGGTCATTCAATACCTCGAAAGCAAAACTCTGTTCGGCATTACGCGGTTCGATGCCGTAATTCTTTGTCTTATTTACACGGCAAACGGAATGGGTAAAAGGATTGTAGCGGGCAAGCACGCTGCTGCGGTCGCTCTTCAGGATAAAACATTCGTTGGGGTGAATAACATCCTTGAAGTCGAATTCGCTGATGTCCAACCCTTCCTTAGAGGAATAGATGCGGTCTATCAGAGTCGGGTCAACCCCTTCGAACACTTCGTTCGACTTTTCAAATATATCCACGTTAATTACCTTGTCGTTGATATAGTCCTCGCACAGCAGACCGATAGAGCGCGCTTTCATACGAAGGTTGACATCCTTGGTGACAAGAATGGATTTCATATTCGGCTTCTTCACGGTCAGCCAGTCAACGACAGAGAGTATCTGATGGTCGGGAATACGTTCCGGGAAAGAATCGTGCACGCGGGGCGAATCTACCGAGCCCGCCACCACGAACAGGCGTCCCAGACCTTCGCCCAACGGAGCGCCTTTGGTAAAAAGGTTATCATCGGTAATCAAGTCGAGCTCACGGACAAACTCACGGGCATTGAAATTTATCTGCTCGTTGCCCTTCTTGAATTTATCGAGTTCTTCAAGCACTACAATGGGAAGATAAATATCGTTCTCTTGAAAATTCTTCAAACAGTTATAATCGTGAAGGATAACATTGGTATCAATCACAAAGTTTTTCTTAGCTCCCATACTCTTTAGATTTAAATAGTTTATACCTCATACCGACAATATAAAATAAAGCAAGCATACACACTTAAATAAAATTGCCTTATCTTTGCCGTTCCTAAAGATAACACTTTAATAAGGAGAAAGGATTGCTTTCCCGTAATTTTATAAAAGATGGACTATCAGAACACTTTAACTTACTTATATAACAGCGTACCCATGTTTCAGCAAGTGGGCGGCTCGGCATACAAAGAAGGTTTGGAAAACACGCGCATATTAGACGAACATTTCGGGCACCCCCACCGTTCGTTCCGCACAATCCACGTGGCAGGAACCAACGGTAAAGGCTCCTGTTCCCATACATTGGCTGCCATATTGCAGGAGGCGGGATACCGCGTGGGGCTTTACACTTCTCCCCACCTGGTGGATTTCCGTGAACGTATCCGTATAAACGGCTCTCCCATACCCGAAGAGTATGTAGTGCACTTTGTAGAAAAAGAACGTGACTTTTTCGAGCCTCTGCACCCTTCTTTCTTTGAATTGACCACAGCGATGGCATTCCGCTATTTTGCCGACGAGAAAGTGGATGTAGCCATTATAGAGGTCGGACTGGGCGGCCGGTTGGACTGTACGAACATCATTCATCCGGATTTGTGCATCATAACCAACATAAGTTTCGACCATACCCAGTTCTTGGGCGACACATTGGACAAAGATAGCGGGAAGAAAAGGCAGGTATCATCAAACCCGGCATTCCCGTAGTCATTGGCGAAACCACCCCCGAGACCAAACCGGTTTTCCTGCAAAAGGCCGCGGCAGAGAAAGCCCCTGTCGTATTTGCAGAAGAAAGGATGAACAACGATTATCCCGGACTGAAAACAGAGTTGCAGGGACTTTATCAACTAAAAAACACACGCACCATCCTCACAGCCTTGCCATTGCTGAAAGAGGCCGGATACCACATTGACGAAAGGAATGTGCGCAACGGCTTCGCCCGTGTCTGCGAACTGACGGGATTAATGGGACGCTGGCAAAAGCTACAGGAGTCCCCCACCCTGATATGTGATACCGGTCATAATGTGGGCGGCATTACCTACATCGTAGAACAACTGAAACAGCAAACCTACCGCCAGCTCCATATCATCATAGGAATGGTCAATGACAAAGACATCAGCGGTGTGCTTGCCCTGCTTCCCAAAGATGCTGTATACTACTTCACCAAAGCCAGCGTAAAACGTGCCCTTCCGGAAGAGGAGCTGTGCAGGCTCGCTGCCAAAGCAGGCTTGCAGGGAAACTGTTATCCGGATGTTCCCGCCGCCGTAACCGCCGCACAAGAAAAAAGCCACCCCGAAGATTTTATCTTCGTAGGTGGCAGCAGCTTTATCGTGGCAGATTTATTAGCGAACCGCGATGCACTCAATCTCCACTAAGGCCTCTTTCGGAAGCGCCTTTACGGCAACAGCCGAACGCGCGGGAAAGTCTCCCCTCAAAATAAGTGGCATATACTTTATTCATGTCGGCAAACAAAGACATATCCGCCAGGAAAACGGTAGTCTTCACGATATTCGCCATGCTCAATCCTGCCTCTTCCAGAATGTGCTTTACATTCTCCAACGACTGGCGGGCTTGGGCTTCCGCGCCTTCCGCCATTACTCCGGTAGCAGCATCGATAGGCAACTGACCCGATACGAACACCATTCCGTTTGCTTCAATAGCCTGACTGTAAGGGCCGATTGCCCCCGGAGCTTTTTGACTACAAATCACTTTTTTCATAATTTTACTCTTTTATCTGTTCATTATCAAATATATGGTATCTTTTCCTACTATATTCAAAAAAAATCAGGAGACTCGTGCAGTATTTCCCAGAATCGTGCATTTATATATACGAATACACGAAAGAAAATTTCATTCATAACCTGTTAATACCTAGACTTAACTTATATTTTAGCATGGGGAAGTTTCCCAAACAAAGGCTCTGCTTGTGAAAGCGGAGCCTTTATTTTGTTAAGTATACCGTTTATTTACAATGCTTTTCAATCAGTCCGTCCACGTTCGGGTCGCCCAATTCCTTTGCCTTGGCAAAACTTTGGCACGCTTCCTGCTTCTTTTTCATCTGCAACTGTGCAATTCCCATAAGCCGATAGGCTTCGGCATATTTAGAATCAATAGCCAAAGCATCCTGCAACACTTTCAAGGCTTCTTCATTACGCCCTACACGGATATTGACCACGGCAAGCTCTGCACGATAGGTCAGGTCTTTCGGACTCAGCTCAATAGCCTTCTCCATATCATTCAGTGCACGCTGGAACTGTTTGGCCTTCAAGGCAGCCTGCTCACGATAATAATAGAACACATCATTCACCTTGCCGTTTACCGCTTTATAATAAGCATCGTAATCAAGCATGGCGGCACGCGCCTGATTGGCGTTCATGCGGGCTTGGGCACGTTCCAACAAGTAAGGAGCGGCTTCTTCCGTGTACGGTTCGGTGAAACGTACCACGCAACTGTCCATAAGTGCCAGCACTTCTTCTGCCGGCGCTTTCATCAGTTCCTTCGTCTTAGCTGCACTGAAAAACGTTGCCGCCGACGCTATATCGGACTGATTAACCTTTTCGTAGCATGCCAAAGCTGCCGCATAATCCTGCTTTGCAAACAAAATATCCCCTTCGGTCTGTACATACACCGGAAGCTCCTGAACGGCAATCGCTTTTCTTATTTCATCCACAGCCTTATCGTAAGACCAGTCCTTATAGGGCTTTTCCGGATTACCCAGCATATAATTGTATATCAGTTTGGCACGGTTGTAATATACGTCGTCTTTCTTTTGAGCCACACTCAGGGCTTTATCCATATCCGCCACGACCTTATCCATCGAGGCATCATCCTTGGAGCGGTATATCCGGTTGGTGGCACGGCGCACATAGCCGTCCGCACTATTCGGATATTCAGCGATGAAATCGTCCAACAGTTCTGCATACTTCTCCGGAGTAACCTGTGAGGAAGCCATGAAGAGAAACACCAGCGCCTGTTCTTCCGTATCGGGCAGTGCTTTCTTAATGCCGATATTCTTTAAAGTCATATCGCTGAAGGAAAATGCCGAAACATTCTGTTCCATGGCAAAATCGACATCTACCGCATAACATATTGTAGCGGTATCGGCGCCGGATGACTTCTGTGCAAGCGCAAAGACCTGTCCTTCTTCGGTCATCACGGGACAGCTCACCATCTTGTCCTTCAGGCGCAGATTGAGCGTATAGTAGTGATACTTTCCGGAAAATTCATCCGCAGCTTTCACTTGTCCGGCAGTATAGGAACGGTCTTTCTGTGTGGAATAAGGCAGGATGTACACATTGGCGCCCACAGCCGGAGCCACGGTTGCCGGATGCAATGCCGGGACTCTTTTGGTGGATATACCTACACGGAATTTAATGACATCGTACATGTCATTCGCACCCATAATAGAAACTACCGGCATCTGTACGCCTTCCGAATTCACGACCACCGCCCGTTGCGCTCCTTCGAACAAAGAATAATCGGACAAGGCCACACCGTCTTCCGTCACGAAGAAACCGTTTCCGGTATTCAAAATCTTATCATTCTCGCCATAAGTAATCACCGAAAATACGGCACGTTTGGCTTTATCCACCCATTTGGGAGCTTGTGCCATGCTCCACTGTACCTCCAAAAGGCATAGAGCGGAAAGCAGGAAAATCTTCTTTTTCATATTCAGTTCGTTCTTTGTTTCACAGCTTCATAAATCAGGATACCCGCCGCAACGGATACGTTAAGAGACTCAATCGTACCCAGCATCGGAATCTTTACCCATTCGTCGCAAAGTGCAAGGTTATCGTAAGAGACCCCCTTGTCCTCGGCACCCATGATGATACACATAGGACCTGTGTAATCGGCTTTTGTGTAATCGTAATCACCCTTTTCCGTAGCAGCCACTATATGGAAACCGCTGCTTTTAAGAAACTGCAGGGTATCTTTCAGATTCTGTTCGCGGCATACGGGCAAGGTATGCAACGCACCTGCCGAAGTCTTTACCGCATCGGCATTCACCGTTACACTGTTCTTGGCGGGAATAATAACGGCATCCACCGCCGCACACTCGCAAGTACGGGCTATCGCTCCGAAATTACGCACATCCGTTATGCCGTCCAGCATCACAAACAACGGATTCTTGCCTTCCTCAAAAAGGAACGGCACAAGGTCTTCCGTTTTCTGATAAGTCACGGCAGAGACAAATGCTATCACCCCCTGATGGTTCTTACGAGTAATGCGGTTGATACGCTCTACCGGCACACGTTGTACGGGAATCAAAGTTCCCTTAGAGCGGCAAACAATTCTTTGGACAAGTCGCTCTGGATATCTTTCTTCACCAATATCTTGTCAATGTCCTTACCTGCCTGAACAGCTTCTATCACGGCACGAACGCCGAAAATCATTTCACTTTTATCTATCATTGTATCTTATTGTTTTTTTGTTCTACTTTAGCCGGCTAAAGTGCTACACTACGATTGTAAACCTCTACTTTACAACCGTAAAGTACTACATTAGTCAGACGATGCCCAACAGTGCCTTGGCATTGTTCAGCGCGGCATCGGTCAGGGTGGCTCCACTCAGCATATGAGCAATCTCCCCTACCGTTCCTCATCCGTCAAACGGCGGATGTGGCTGTTGGTTTCCGTTTCATTATCCTGTTTTATACACCTTATAATGGGCACGTCCGCGGGCAGCTATCTGCGGCAGATGCGTGATACTGATAACCTGGCGGTCGCTATCGCCCATTTCCTGCATAATATCCGCCATCGCGGTCGGCTATCTCACCGG
>ENA-OQJP01000323-OQJP01000323.1-human-gut-metagenome-genome-assembly--contig:-NODE-323-length-15021-cov-2.368269_pt1 | contig 15021 bp, 17 predicted proteins | sample MGYA00242611_ERZ504778 | MGnify/ENA primary metagenome ERZ504778 (study PRJEB26092, sample SAMD00036349) | human gut metagenome | host: Homo sapiens | study: EMG produced TPA metagenomics assembly of...
CATGTTACAGCAAGGCTTTCACCGCTGCATCCAAATCTTTAATTGTTTCGCCACGGGCACTCAACTCGCTCTTTTTATTGATTAGGAAGACAGCAGGAAGCGACTGTACATTATAAGCGGCAGCTATGCTGGAATATACCCCATTGGCGTCACGTACACATATCCACGGCAGATTATCGGCTGTTGTTTTCCAATAGTGCTCATCAGCATCCAAAGAAACCTGGTAAATCTCCAAGCCCTGACCGGCATACTTGTCGTATAAATCACGCAGCATATAATTATGTGTAGGAGAAACCGCACTCTGATAGATTGTGAAATCCAAAATAACAGCTTTCCCCTTCAAATCACTCAACTTGTGCATATTGCCTTTCATGTCGCGCAAGTTAATATCAATGATACCTGTTTCCGACACAGCCTCCGTAGGAAGTTCCACGACCTTCTGCTGCGGGGCACGGGTATTCTTCATTCCCTTTATTACTATATTATAAAGATTCTTCGAACGGTCAGCATGCGGATAATAATTGTTCAGGCTGGTTGCCACTGCAGCAAAGCACTTCACATCATCTTTATTATTCAACGGATCGAATATGAGATAATTATTTAATTTCTGAAATAAAGCAAAATAAGCAGCTGCCGTATTAGGAGCGGCAAAAATATAATTAATCTTCACTTCATCCTTATAGTCCTTCATCAGTGTAGCCAAACTATCCTCAAACACATCCGTACCGATTTTATGGGCTTGCATACTTTGAATCAACGCATTTACATTGGTTTGAAGCTGCATTTGCTTCAATGTAAGTTCTTTTATCTTCACACTGTTTGCCGAACCTTCTACTGTATAAGCCGTAGAAAAATCCGTATACGGTGCATTAAACCGAACCGTTTCCGCAGAATCTATGGAAAAGTTGATAACCTTATCATCTACACGCAAACGATAAAATTCAGGTGATACAGGGCATGCCTGCTTAAAAGCAAACGTACCGTCACTCTTCAACTTAACGGAGTCCAAAGGAACAATACCCTCTAAAGCCGAAGCTTCCAGGTAAAGCATTTTACCGTCAGCACCGGATATTTCACCTTCCACTTTAAATTCCGGTCCGGAATTACATGCGCTTAACCCCAAAACAGCCAATGCTACAAAAAGAATTTTTTCATATTTCATGTATTTTTCTAAAAAGAACGTGCAAATATACTCCTTTTCACGGTTAGTCAAAGCATTTTCCCACTTCTTACACTTATAAAAGTGCAAAAAACAACTAAATACAAACTTTTTATCTCATTCCCACCGTATTACACGAATAAAATATGTATCTTTGCAAGCATTTTGAAAGAAAAATAGATATAAAACATTTTTTATGATTAACCCAATTGTTAAGACGATCGAGCTTCCTGATGGCAGAACCATCACGCTCGAAACGGGAAAGCTGGCAAAACAGGCAGACGGTTCTGTAATGCTTCGTATGGGTAACACCATGCTGTTAGCTACTGTTTGTGCCGCCAAGGACGCAGTTCCCGGAACAGATTTCATGCCGTTACAGGTAGAGTACAAAGAAAAATTCTCCGCTTTTCGGACGTTTCCCCGGAGGTTTTACAAAACGCGAAGGCCGTGCTTCTGATTATGAAATTCTTACCTGCCGCCTCGTAGACCGTGCTCTCCGCCCTTTATTCCCCGACAATTTCCACGCAGAGGTATATGTAAACATCATCCTCTTCTCAGCAGACGGCGTTGACATGCCGGACGCACTGGCAGGACTTGCAGCTTCTGCAGCCCTCGCTGTTTCAGATATTCCTTTCAACGGACCGATTTCCGAAGTACGCGTAGCACGTATCAACGGCGAATTTGTTATCAATCCTACTTTTGAGCAATTGGAAAAGGCTGACATGGATCTGATGGTAGGCGCCACTTATGAAAACATCATGATGGTGGAAGGTGAAATGGATGAAGTTTCCGAAAGAGACTTGCTGGAAGCCATGAAAGCTGCTCACGAAGCAATCAAGATACAATGTAAGGCCCAGATGGAACTGGCAGAAGAAGTCGGTTCTACCGTAAAACGCGAATACTGCCACGAAGTAAACGATGAAGAACTCCGCAAGGCTGTTCACGACGCCTGCTATGACAAGGCTTATGCAATTGCAGCTTCCGGTAACAAGATAAGCATGAGCGTATGGATGCTTTCGATGCCATCCGCGAAGAATTCAAGGCACAATTCGAGCGAAGAAGAACTGGAAGAAAAAGCTACCGCTTAATCGACCGCTACTACCACGATGTTGAAAAAGAAGCCAATGCGTCGTTCCATCCTGGATGAAGGCAAGCGTCTCGACGGACGTAAGACTACCGAAATCCGTCCTATCTGGTGCGAAATCGGTTATCTGCCCGGTCCTCACGGCTCCGCTATCTTCACACGTGGTGAACCCAGTCTTTGTCTACCGTTACTTTAGGTACAAAACTGGACGAAAATTATCGACGACGTTCTGGAACATGGAAAGAACGTTTCTTACTGCACTACAACTTCCCGCCGTTCTCTACGGGTGAAGCCAAAGCACAACGTGGTGTAGGTCGTCGCGAAATCGGTCACGGACACCTTGCATGGCGTGCTTTGAAAGGACAAATCCCTGCCGATTATCCGTATGTAGTACGTGTAGTATCCGATATTCTCGAATCAAACGGTTCATCTTCCATGGCTACCGTATGTGCCGGTACGCTGGCACTGATGGATGCCGGTGTAAAAATCAAGAAGCCCGTATCCGGTATTGCAATGGGATTGATTAAGAATGCAGGCGAAGAAAAATACGCAGTATTGTCCGACATCCTCGGTGATGAGGACCACCTCGGCGATATGGACTTCAAGGTAACCGGTACAAAGGACGGTATCACTGCTACCCAGATGGATATCAAAGTAGACGGTCTGTCTTATGAAATCCTTGAAAAAGCATTGTTACAGGCTAAAGAAGGCCGCGAATACATTCTGAGTAAAATCACCGAATGTATCGCTGAACCGCATGCCGACCTGAAACCGCATGCTCCACGCATCGAAACCATGACTATTCCTAAAGAATTCATCGGTGCAGTAATCGGCCCGGGCGGAAAGATTATCCAGGGTATGCAGGAAGAAACCGGTGCAACAATCACTATCGAGGAAATAGACAATATCGGTAGAATTGAAATTGCCGGAACCAACAAGAAGTCTATCGACGATGCAATGCGTATCATTAAAGGTATCGTGGCAGTACCGGAAGTAGGTGAAGTCTACAAAGGTAAAGTACGTTCTATCATGCCTTACGGTGCATTCGTTGAATTCTTACCGGGCAAAGACGGTTTGCTCCATATTTCTGAAATCGACTGGAAGCGTCTGGAAACAGTAGAAGAAGCCGGAATCAAGGAAGGTGACGAGATTGATGTGAAGTTGCTTGACATTGATCCTAAGACCGGTAAGTTCAAACTGTCTCGCAAAGTATTGCTTCCGAAACCGGAAAGACAGGAAAGACCGGAAAAGAAAGACAAATAATCCCTATCAATAAATAGGATATATGAGCCCGACAGTGATCTGCCGGGCTCTTTTTTCACTCCCCACCCATGGAAATCAAAAAAACAACAGGTATTGTTTGCATATTACAAAAAGATTATGTTGCTTTGTGATACGAAACCTTAAATCGTACGAAAAAACTCCAATTTGAATGTCCGACTCCATTAAATTACATACGATGGACCTTTTCTCGCGTTTTTTCCAGGAGAACCAAGAAAAGTTCCTGACTTTTGCTTATTCCTACCTCAGAGATAAAGCGGAAGCGGAAGACGTGTTAATGGAATCCATGATTGCCCTATGGGAAAACCGACCGTTGGAAAGAAGGAAGCAATCTGCATGCCTTGCTGTTGACCATAATCAAAAACAAGTCACTCAATCTGTTAGAGCACAAAAAAATACGCCTGCAAGCAGAAGAAAATATAAACAGCCATAACCAGCGGGAGCTCAACTTGCGTATATCCACCTTGAAAGCCTGCGAACCCGAACAGATATTCGACAACGAAATACAGCACATCGTTCACAAGGCCTTAGAGCAAATGCCACAACAAAGCCGGACTATTTTCATGCTGAGCCGTTACCAGAATCTCCCCAACAAACAAATTGCAGAGCAACTGCATGTTTCACTGAAAAACCGTAGAAGCGCATATCACCAAAGCCCTCCGCATACTGCGATTGGAGTTGAAAGATTACCTGGCTTCCATACTGCTCTGAGCAATAAAAGTATTTTTTTCAGAAAAAAGTTTCCTTTTTTGATAGGGTTGTCCACACTTTCGCCGGTTATATATTACAGAAAGGCGGTAAAGTCCCTCTCTTTAACCAAGCAAACTCTATTTATGATGAACCAGGAATTACTATACAAATATTTTAAAGGAACAGCATCCATTGAAGAAGAGAAACAGATTCTGGACTAGGGTTGAAGCTTCTGAAGAAAACCGGAAGCCTACTGAAAGAACGTATGCTGTTCGACGTATCCCTAGTTTTCCACAAAACAAGACAATAGAAAAAAGCAATACGACTCATGCCAACGCTCCGTTGGGCGGCGCGTATTGCAGCGGCAGTCATCATTGCCGTATCCGGTTACTACATGACCACAAATTATATATATAATAAGGATGCACAGCCTCAAACCATTACTGTTCCTGCCGGGCAACGCGCTCAAATTACACTTGCCGACGGTACACGCGTATGGCTCAATGCCCAATCCACGCTTACATATGCTTCCGACTTCGGCCGCAATGACCGCAACGTCGAGTTAGACGGCGAAGCATATTTTGAAGTTGCCAAAAACAAAAAATTACCGTTCTATGTACATACGGAAATGCACAAGGTAAGAGTGGTCGGAACCAGCTTTAACGTCTGCGCATACAAAGGCAGCAAAGAGTTCGAAACAACATTGGTGGAGGGTATCGTAGACATCTACCCAAGCTGTAACAACCAAGTGATTACCCGCCTTCAAAAGGATGAGTTTTTTGCCAATTATGACGGACGCTGCAAGAAAACCATCCTCCCCTCGTACGAATATCTCCGCTGGAAAGAGGGATTATACTGTTTTGATGATGTACCCTTCAGCGGCATCCTGGACAAACTCGAAAAATACTACAACGTAAAGATAACCGTCACCAGCCCCAGACTACTGACCCACGAAGGCCTGACCGGCAAATTCAGGGAACAGGATGGCATAGAGCACATCTTGAGAGCCATCTCCAAAGAGCATCCGTTCAAGTTCCGCATCAATGAAAACAAAGACTCGATAATCATATATGAATAAACAAAACCTTTAAATTTAGTACTAACCCCTTAAAACCGAACAGCATGAAACCATAAAGCAACAGTCCTAAGAATTACTTCCCTTTTTGATAAAAAAGATCGGAAAGTACCCCCATACTTTCCGATCCGAAACAGTCAAAAATCGACCTTAATCAATTTATTAACTTAACACAGTGACAAAGATATGAGAAAAATTTCTTTGAATGGACTTTTTTGTCCAAAAAGTTTTTGAAAACAAGCAATTATTGCGTACTATGAAGACCACACTATTCCTTCTTCTGTTTGTAACATTCCAAGCATACTGCGGGAATAGCTACTCTCAGAACGCCAAAGTAAGTATCCCCGATTCTCAGCTGAGAGTAGGGCAAATACTTTCCCAAATTGAATCCCAGACAGACTATCTGTTTGTATACAACAAAAAGAGTGTCGATGTACGGCGCACTGTTAATGTAGATGCGAAAAACAAAGCCGTAGCCGAACTTCTGGATGAAATATTTGCCGGAACAAACATCAGATATGTAATGGAAGGCAAAAATATAGTCCTGACCAAAAGAGGTGAAAGCATCGAAAACGTAGCCGGAACACAACAGGAAAGAGTCACTGTAAAGGGGGTCGTTACCGATTCCAAGGGCGAACCGATTATCGGTGCAAATGTATTGGAAAAGGGTACGACCAACGGTATCATCACCAACCTGGACGGAGAGTTCACCCTCAACGCACCTGCCAATGCCACTTTAGTCATTTCCTACATAGGCTATGAACCTATAAACGTTACGCTCAACGGCCGTACATCGCTAAAAATCCAAATGAAAGAAGAAGCGCTGGCATTGGAAACCGTTGTCGTAACAGCTATGGGCATCAAGAAAAAAGAGGCCTCTCTCACCTACTCTACCCAACAGGTGGGCGGCGATGAACTGACCCGCGCCAAAGACCCTAATATGATTAACGCCCTTGCCGGTAAGACAGCAGGCGTATCCATCACCCGTAACTCCTCCGGTCTGGGCGGCTCAGCCAAAGTATCCATCCGCGGTATCCGTTCTGTCAATGCCGATGGAAACAACCAACCGTTATATGTTATCGACGGTGTGCCTATGCTGAACAACGTAGCCGAGCAGGCATTCTCCGCCATGGGCGGTAACAACGATGCCGGCAACCGTGACTCGGGCGACGGTATCTCCAACTTGAATCCGGACGACATTGAAAGCATGAGCATACTGAAAGGTGCTTCCGCAGCAGCCCTCTACGGCTCACAAGCTGCCAACGGCGTAATCCTGATTACCACCAAGAAGGGTAAAGCCGGCATGCAACGTATCGTATTCAACTCCAACCTGACCATAGACCATGCCATTTGCCTGCCCGAATTCCAAGACAAATACGGCGCAAGCGGAGCTACAAGCTGGGGTACGGTTCCGGAAAATGCAAACTCCACACCCATCAAAGCTTACGATAACGTAGGCGACTATTTCAGCAACGGAGTTACTGCAACCAATTCACTATCCATCATGACGGGTAAAGAGAAAATGCAGACCTACTTCTCTTATGCCAACACCACCGCCAAAGGTATTGTCGATGTAAACAAACTGCAAAAGCATAATATCACCTTCCGTGAAACAGCCTCTTTGTTCAACGACCGTCTCACATTGGATGCCAATGTAAACCTGATGACCCAGAAAATCAAGAACCGCCCTACTTCCGGCGGCTACTACATGAACCCGCTGGTAGGTTTGTACACCTTCCCGCGTGGTGAAGACCTCAATATCTATCGCGACAATAACGGATTCGAAAAATACGATGAAAACAGATCCATGCCATTGCAGAACTGGTATACGGACATCAGCGGATTCAGTCAGAACCCCTATTGGCTGACGAACAGAGTTACCAGTAACGACAAGCGTTTCCGTACCTTAGCTTCCTTAAGCGCGAACTTGAAGATAAACGACTGGTTCAGCGTTCAGGCCCGCGGTAATGTAGACTATATCAATGACAATTACGAGCAGAAAATGTATGCCGGGACAACGGCCGATGTAGCCCACCAGAACGGCCGCTATATCAAAATGAACCGTCAGGACTTCATGGTTTACGGTGATTTTATGGCCATGTTCAACAAAACATGGAACGACTGGAGCTTGAATGCAGCCATAGGCAGCAGTATCAATACCACCAAAGTCAACTCCTTAAGTCTCGACTCCGGTAAATCCGGCTTGTACAAGGCTAATGTCTTCACAGTTCCTAACATGAATCTCAGCGGTGCAGGCACTTCATACATTGATGAAACAGCCAACCAAAGACGTACCATCCAGTCTGTGTTCGCAACCGCACAGCTCGGTTGGAAAGAGAGTATCTATCTGGATGTAACCGCACGCAACGACTGGTCTTCCACACTTGCCAACACCAAAAGCGAAGACTCCGGCTTTTTCTATCCGTCGGTAGGTCTCTCATGGATTCTCAACAAAACTCTCAACCTACCCGAATGGATAAGCTTCGGCAAGGTTCGTGCTTCCTGGGCACAAGTCGGCAACGACCTTCCCATCGGCATCACCAGCCCGGCGCAGACCATCACGGCAGGCGGCGTAGTGAAACCCATCGACTACTACTTTGCAGAAGATTTGAAACCGGAAATCAGCAACTCCATCGAAGTAGGTACTGAGTGGAAGTTCTTCAACAGCCGTCTGGATTTCGACTTCACATTCTACCGCACGGATACCAAAAACCAACTGATCCGCGTAAACACTACCGCCGAACAACGTCCTTACCGTTGGATAAACGCAGGTAAGATACGCAATACGGGTGTTGAAATCACCTTAGGCGCTACGCCACTGATGAACGATAATTTCCGCTGGAAAACCCAGTTCAACTTTGCTACCAACAAGAACAAGATTGTATCCTTGGGCGGCACACCCAACTTCCAATACGCTTCGGGCAATGTAAGCATGCCCTATAAAATGATGGTTGTAGAAGGCGGTTCGCTGGGCGACATCTACGGCAACGTATTTGTACGCGATGCAAACGGTAAAATCCTGCTGGAACCGGCAATAGACAAAGACGGTAACCCCAACGCAAAAGCCGGCCTGCCTCAGGTTACAACCGACAAAGCCGCCAAGATAGGCAACTTCAATCCCGACTGGACACTGGGCTGGAGCAATACCGTGACATACAAAGGTTTCTCGCTTTACTTTCTGATTGACGCACGCGTAGGTGGTGACGTAATTTCGCTGACACAAGCCGGACTGGACTATGCCGGTGTGAGCAAGGCAACCGGTGATGCCCGCGACGCAGGCTACTATATGCTGGAAGGACAAAAGATTAATGATGTACAGAAATTCTATCAAATGGTAGGCGACCGCGGCAACGGGACCACGGAATTCTACCGCTATGACGGAACAAACATCCGCTTGCGCGAAGTATCCTTGGGTTACTCCTTCCCGCAGCAAATGCTTGAAAAGACCGGATTCATCAAAGGAGTAGACTTGTCACTGGTGGCACGCAACCTGTTCTTCATCTACAAAGATGCACCGTTCGATCCGGATGCCACAATGTCGGTAGGCAATGACAACCAGGGATTGGACACCTTCGGCATGCCTTCAACAAGAAACATAGGATTCAACATTAAATTTACTTTCTAAATACCCGAACGATATGAATAAGATAAAATATACAACCGCATTGCTCCTCGGCGGTCTCCTGAGTTTTTCATCCTGTACCGACAACTTTGCCGACTTCAACAGTACCGACGGAGCTTATACAGAAGAATTGCAGAAATACGATAACCAAACCAACCTCGTACCTTTCGCCACCATTCAAAAGGGTATCATCTACCAGACCGGAGTGGACGGTACGGACTGGCAATACCAGGTTATACAGAACTTAGTGGCGGACATGTTCTGCGGATACTTCCACGACATGAACGGTTCGTTCAATGCCAACAACTCCACCTATAATCTGAACAACGGCTGGACAAGCGCCATGTGGGTATACACCTACGGATACGTCATGCCTTCCATCGCCGATGCAGAAGCGCTGAATACAGAAAAGGAATAGGGCCTCTTTACCACGCCATTACCAAGATTCTGAAAGTAGCTACCCTTCATCGTGTGAGCGACTATTACGGCCCTATCCTTTACGACGGATTCGGAACAGCCGACCAGAAGCCGCAGTCACAGGAAGAAGTCTACAAACGTTTCTTTGAAGACCTGGAACAGCCGTGAACATACTGAAAGATTATAAAGGCGGCGTATCCTTTGAAAGCGCCGACTTCATGATGCCGGAAGGCAAACGCACTCCCGCACAATGGCTGAAATTCGCCAACTCTCTCCGCTTGCGTCTGGCCATGCGCGTATCTAACGTAGCTCCCGAACTTGCCGAAAAACAGGCCAAAGCAGCTTTGGATGCTGCCAACGGCGGCGTACTGGAAACAGCCAACGAAACGGTAGGCGAATACGGCATCCGCAACCCGCTGGGTGGTGTTGCCGGATGGAGCGAAGTGTATATGAACGCAAGCTTGGAGTCTTTCCTGAAAGGCTACAACGATCCTCGCCTTAAATCCTACTTCAACCCGGCACAAGACGGCAGAGACAAAGACGGCAACATTAACAGAGAAGTTGCCGGAGTAAAACAACTCAGCAGCATTGAAGATGAATACAAAGGTGTCCGCCAAGGCACAGGCGTAGCCGATAACCGCTACTCCACACACTCGCAGACTACCGTTACAACCGCCAGTAAAATCATTGTCATGAGCGCGGCCGAAGTATGGTTCCTGCGCGCAGAAGCAGCCTTACGATATAACACCGGCGATGATGTGGAAAACTGTTATAAGCAAGGTGTTACCGTATCCTTTGCACAATGGGATGCCAATGGCGTCAGCGATTATCTGGAAAGTGACGATAGACCGGCTGCCTACGTAGATGTATTCGATGCTAAGTTCAATGCGGATGCACCTTCAACGATCACTCCGAAATGGGACAATACAGCCGATAAGGAAGAAAAACTGGAGAGAATCATCACCCAGAAGTGGCTGGCCCTATATCCGGAAGGTTGTGAAGCATGGGCGGAACAACGCCGTACCGGTTATCCGCGGCTCATCAAGGTTGCGGTGAACAACAGCGGCAATACCATCAGTACCGACGATATGATTCGCCGTGTATTCTTCAACCAAGATTACAAGACGGACAACAAGGCATTGTATGACGCTTTAGTCAGCAAACTGGGCGGTGCAGACAACGGCGGCACACGTCTTTGGTGGGATACCGGACGGAATAACTTCTAAAAAACACAAAGGCATATTTTTTGATTAGTGATGTTTTCTCCGTATTAGTTATTACGGGAAAAGGTTGCAAGGAGCAAAGTCGGGGGCTTTGCTCCTTCTTTTCATATATAAGAGACCGAAGCGGTTCTCCTTTTTCCATAAGGCATAAACAAACTGTCTTATAACAGCACCCGGACAGTTGCAAGAGCTTGTCTGCCTAAAGGCCGGGAGTTATTCGGATAAGTCCGCAGGTTTTGAGGTGTACCAGCAGCTGGTACGGCGTGTACCAACAAGTGGTACGGCAGCTACCAAAGATTGGTACTCCATGTACCTTAGGTTGGTACGGCAAGTACCACTGCTTGGTACAAGACATACCAAAGGGCAGTACCAACCTGGTACATATATCTTATTGATTATAAGCGCTATGATACTTATTTATATTCCTGTATCGGAAGCTCCCCCCTCAATGCTCCAAGCGCATTCAGCGCCAATGCTTCCATTTCATCCTCACCCGGATAAACATGAACCGGTGCAAGGAACGAAATGCGCTCCTTCAGACGGGAAATGATATAATCGGAATGTGCCATGCCGCCCGTCAGCAGAATGGCATCTATCTTACCGTACAACACAACGGAAGCCGCACCGATGCTTTTGGCTATCTGGTAAATCATGGCATCCAACACCAACCCGGCATGCTTGTCCCCTTCCTCTATCCGGCGGACAATGGCAGGCACATCGGTCGTGCCCAAATGGGCTGTCAGCCCGGCACGACCGGAGATACGCTTTTTAAGTTCGTCTTTTGTGTAGCGACCGGAACAGCAAAGATCTATCAACTGCCCGGCAGGAAGCGTACCGGCACGTTCCGGCGAGAATGGGCCTTCACCGTCGAGCGCATTATTTACGTCGACAGCCTTGCCATGATGATGGACGCCGACGGAGATGCCGCCACCCAAGTGGCAGACAATCAAATCCAGCTCTTCGTAGCGCGTATGATGCTCGGCGGCATAGCGACGGGCAATGGCGCGCTGGTTCAGCGCATGCCAGATAGTGATGCGAGGCATAAGGGGAGAACCGGTGATGCGGGCTATCTCGTCCAGCTCATCCACAACACCGGGGTCGGCAATGAATGCACGGCAGCCCGGAAGCAGCGCGGCCAGTTCGGAAGCTATGAGGCATCCCAAATTGCAGGCATGGGTGCGCATGGCATGAAGAATATCATCCAGCATGGCGTCATTCACCTCATATACGCCGCCCGGTATGGGCTTTAGCAGTCCGCCGCGCCCCACTATGGCGTCAAACTCAAAAGGTATATTATTGGCTTCCAATTCTTTCAGTACCAGATTCTTGCGGAATTCAAACTGGTCGATGATATGAGAAAAGGAAGACAGTTCGTCTACCGTGTGACGGATGCTTCGTACCAAGCAGGGTACTTCGTTCTCGTATACGGCAATTTTTGTCGAAGTGGAACCGGGGTTGATGACGAGTAACTTCATCGATGTATTTATTATTTACGATTTACAATTTGATAGTTGCGAAATATCATTCGCAGTTTCCGAGCCGCAACTGGTGAGGCATGCCATAGCAATGCTGTAATACTTGGACAAGCCGGAATCACTGCGTGAAGGTAGCACAACAGGGCATATAGGTCCTTGAAGCAACCCCGCCATATCGGCATGAGAGAAAAGGGAAACAGCCTTATAGAAAGCATTGCCCCGATTCGATATTCGGGAAAAATCAAGACATCGGCCTCGCCGTTGATGGGAGATACAATGCCTTTGATGTCGCCGCTCGTCTTTTCGCAGGAAGTCTTTACATCCAACGGGCCGTCGATGATGACGTTTCCGAACTCGCCTGCCTCGGCAAGTTCCACAATATTGACATAATCCAACGAATGAGGGAACTTGGCGCTCACCTTTTCCGTACAATGGATAAGTGCGATACGCGGCTGTTCGATACCGAAATGGCGGCAGGTATGGATGGCATACCAAATCATCTCTATGCGCTGCTGCAAAGTGGGCCGGGGAATGACTGCGGCATCCGAAAAGAACAGCAGCTTATCATAAGTGGGAATCTGCATGACAGCCAGATGTGTCAGAATCTTTCCTTGGGCAGCAGTCCTTTTTCCTTGTCGAGAATGGCATGAAGCAGATTATCCGTATTGATAATACCCTTCATCAGAATATCCGCACCGCCCTCACGCACGATGCGTACCGCTTCGCGCGCCGCTTCATCCTTGTCTTCAATATGCAACGTCTGCACATATTCGGGATATTTCTTTAAAGTAGGATATTTCTCCAAGATGGCCGAATCGCCGATCATCAGAAATTCGGCAATGCCTTCGTCCAAAGCACGGGCTATGGCATATTCAGTATTGGGGTCATTGGCACAGACTACGGCAATGCGTTTCCTTTTATTTAAGGTCTTGAGATGAGAAGTTAATTGATCAAAGTTCCGAATAGGTTCCATAACGTTAGATTTTTAGCAAATATCTAAAAAATGTCGAGAAAAAGAACGGTATACTTCATTTTATTTCTATGTTTTATATCATTTTGACAGGTTCAGTACGGAGAGCACAGAGTTTCACGGAGTTTTCGGAACAAAAAAAACATATTTCTTCATCACATTTTTCAGACAGAAGAACAAAAAGAACATATTCCGCTTTGTCTTTTTGTTCTTTTTCTTTAAAAAACATGCCATGTCGCAAGACTGAACATGCCGTGATTTTGCCGCAATACCCCTTAAAGAAATAAAAAAAACTCCGTGAAACACTGTGCCCTCTGTGGTGAATTATGTACTTTTGTCACAAATACAGAGAGATATACAATATGAACAGCCTTATTTTTCCGCCATACGTGCACGAGGGCGACCGGGCGATAATCCTCTCCCCCCTCCAGCAAGATTGACAAGTCCTTCCTGAAAGGAGCCAAAAAAACGGCTGAAGTCATGGGGACTGGAGGTTATCATTGCCAAGCATGCAGGCAGTGCGCACGGCACTTACGCCGGAAGCATACAGCAACGGTTGAAAGACCTGCAGGAAGCCATGGACGACGAGAAAGCCAAAGTTATCCTTTGCAGTCGCGGCGGATACGGTGCTGTGCATCTGGTGGGGCAGCTCGACTTCACCCGGTTTCGCCAGCATCCCAAATGGCTTATCGGCTTCAGCGACATCACCGCCCTGCACAACGTGTTTCAGCAAAACGGCTTCGCTTCGCTGCACGCTCCCATGGCACGGCATCTCACCGTGGAGCCGGAAGATGATTTTTTGCTGTCAGGCATTGAAAGACATCCTGTTCGGCAATAAACTGCAGGAAGAAACCTCGTTCAGCTATACCTGCCCGGCACACAAGCTCAACCGCAAAGGCGAGGGAACGGGCATCCTCCGGGGCGGAAAACCTGGCGGTGCTTTACGGGCTGCGCGGCACGCCTTATGACATTCCGGCAGAAGGTACGGTACTCTTCATCGAAGACATAGGCGAGCGTCCCCATGCCGTGGAGCGTATGATGTACAATCTGAAACTGGGCGGCGTACTCGAAAGGCTGTCCGGACTGATTATCGGACAGTTTACCGAATACGAAGAGAATATGTCTTTAGGCAAAGAACTGTACGGCGCATTGGCCGATTTGGTAAAAGAATACGATTATCCTATATGCTTCGGATTTCCGGTGGGACACGTTACGATGAACGTACCGATGATTAACGGTGCGCAGGTCATGCTGGAAGTTGGAAAAAAAGAAGTGAAACTAACATTTAACACCCACAAAGAATGAAACGGAATTATACAATTATCCCACTGTCACTGCTGTTGCTCATAGCGATGGTAGCGTGCAGCAATAAAAGCAAAGGCAATACGGACAGTGAGGGAAAACAACCCAAGAGCACGGTCAGCGTACCCCAATTCGATGCAGACAGCGCTTACCGGTATGTCAAGGAGCAAGTAGACTTCGGTCCCCGCGTACCCAATACTGCTGCACACAAAGCCTGCGGAGAATATCTTGCAAAGAAGCTGGAACAATTCGGCGCCACGGTATACAACCAGCAAGTGGATTTAACCGCCTATGACGGCACCCTCCTAAAAGCCCGCAACATCATCGGCAGCTACAAGCCCGAAACGAAGAAACGCATCGTGCTACTCTCGCATTGGGACAGCCGTCCATGGGCAGATGCCGACTCTGACGAGAAAAACCGTCACACACCCATTCTCGGCGCCAACGACGGTGCGAGCGGGGTAGGCGTATTGCTCGAAATAGCCCGCCAACTGCACAAACAGCTACCCGAACTGGGCATCGACATCGTACTGGTAGATGCCGAAGACCTACGGCCCCTCACCAATCCTATACAGGCAACCATAAGGAAGAGTATTGGGGCGCTCGGTTCGCAGTACCTGGGCACAGAATCCCCATGTCCAAGGATACAATGCGCGTTTTGGCATCCTTCTTGATATGGTAGGCGCCAAAGACGCCACTTTCTCTACGAAGGATACTCCGAAG
>ENA-OQJP01000325-OQJP01000325.1-human-gut-metagenome-genome-assembly--contig:-NODE-325-length-14942-cov-2.409247_pt1 | contig 14942 bp, 15 predicted proteins | sample MGYA00242611_ERZ504778 | MGnify/ENA primary metagenome ERZ504778 (study PRJEB26092, sample SAMD00036349) | human gut metagenome | host: Homo sapiens | study: EMG produced TPA metagenomics assembly of...
AACCTTTTCGGCAATGACAAGGACAAGCTGATATATAGGGATTAGGGTTAGTGATTAGGGATTAGCGATTAGTGATTAGCAGGCTGCGCACTCACACCGCAAGGCACTAATCCCTAATCACTAACCCCCTAATCCCTAACCGCTAACCCCAATCATCGTCAGTTGTATACGTTTCCGTTCGGTATCTACACTGAGCACCTTTACGCGTACCTGCTGATGGATGGATACAATCTCATTAGGGTTTGATACATACTTCTGCGCAAGCTGGGAGAGGTGTATCAAGCCGTTTTCCTTGATACCTATATCGACGAAAGCGCCGAAGTTGGTGATATTCCCCACGATGCCCGGCAGTTCCATGCCTATGCGCAAATCATCGATTGTACGCACGTTCTTATCGAACTCGAACACCTTGATAGGTCCGCGCGGGTCACGCCCCGGCTTCTCCAGCTCTTGCAGGATATCCTTCAAGGTCGGCATTCCGACGGTGGGAGAGAGGTAGCGTTCCGGCTGTATCTTCCGGCGCAATTCTTTGTCGGCAATCAGTTCGGCCACGCTGCATCCCAGGTCCTTTGCCATCTGCTCCACGATGTGGTAGCTTTCGGGATGCACCGCCGTGTTGTCCAGCGGATTCCCGGCATCCGGTATGCGCAGGAAGCCGGCACATTGCTCAAAAGCCTTTGCGCCCATGCGCGGAACTTTCATCAGCTCCTTGCGCGATGCGAATGCTCCGTTCTCGGCGCGGTAGTTCACGATGTTCTGCGCCAGTTGAGGACCAAGTCCCGATATATACGTCAGCAGATGGCTGCTTGCCGTATTCAGGTTTACGCCGACCAGGTTTACGCAGTTCTCCACGGTCTGGTCGAGGGATTTCTTCAGCTTGGTTTGGTCTACGTCGTGCTGGTATTGCCCCACACCGATGGACTTCGGGTCTATCTTGACAAGCTCCGCCAGCGGGTCCATAAGCCGGCGGGCGATGGATACGGCACCGCGCACCGTTACATCATATTCCGGAAACTCATCCCTGGCTATCTTGGAAGCGGAGTAGATGGATGCACCCTGCTCGCTGACAATGAAAATCTGCACTTCCCGGTTGAACGTCTGCCGTTTCAGGAAATCTTCCGTCTCGCGGCTGGCAGTGCCGTTGCCCACGGCGATGGCTTCCACCTTATAGGCCTCTATCATCTTCTGCAGTTTGGCAAACGCCTCTTTGCTTTGGTTCACCGGCGGATGCGGATAGATATTCTCGTTGTGCAGCAGGTTGCCCTGCGCATCCAGGCACACCACCGTTGCAGCCGGTGCGGAATCCGGGGTCTATTCCCATCACCCTTTTCTGCCCCAGGGGCGATGCCAGCAGCAACTGCCGCAGGTTTTCCGCAAAGACGCGGATGGCTTCATCGTCGGCACGCTCCTTGCTTTGCGCGGCAAACTCGGTCTCGATAGACGGTTTCAACAGACGTTTGTAGGCATCCTGCACGGCTTCCGCCACCTGCTTCCCGCAGGCGTTGTTGCTCTGTACAAACTGCCGTTCCAGCCGTTCCACGCACTCCTCGTCGTTGGGGCTGATACTCACTTTGAGCAGACCTTCCGCTTCGGCGCGGCGGATGGCAAGCAGGCGGTGCGAGCTGCATCGCTTCAGGGGCTCCGAACAGTCGAAGTAATCCCGGTATTTGGCGCCTTCCTCCTCTTTGCCTTTTATCACTTTGGCGGTCAGCAAGGCTTGGCGTGCAAAGGTATTCCGCAGCATGTTGCGGGCGCGTTCGTTCTCGCTCACCTGTTCGGCTATGATGTCGCGCGCACCTTTCAGGGCATCGTCCGCATCCTTTACATCGCCTTTCACGAAGGCGGCGGCACGCTGTTCGGGATGAGGCTCTCGCTGAAGCATCAGCAGGGTGGCAAGCGGTTCGAGTCCTTTCTGGCGGGCGGGCTTCCGGCACGGGGTTTTCCGTTTTGGGGCTTGTAGGGTAGGTAGATGTCTTCGAGGGCGGTGCTGTCCCACGTGTCGTCAATGCGCTTTTGCAGTTCCGGGGTCATTTTCCCCTGTTCGCGGATGGTGGAGACGATGGTCTCCTTCCGTTTTCGCCGTTTCCTTCAGTTTTTCGTAATGGGTACGGATGGATTCTATCTGCACTTCGTCCAGTCCGCCCGTCATTTCCTTGCGGTAGCGGCTGATGAACGGGATGGTTGCTCCGTCGTCGAGCAGGGAGAGTGTCTGCCCGATTTGCTTTTCCGATATGCCGAGAATGGCAGCTATCATGCTAGTGAAAGATTTGTGTCATGTCAGCTTCTTTTTTTGATAATGAGCGCCAAAAGTACGAAAAACAATCTTTCCCTACCGCCTTTTTGTGAGTTTTATTATATCTTTGCGCTGTTTACACATGGTATTTATACATTAACAGAACAACGAAATGAAAAGACTGACCTGCTGTCTTGCGTGGATGTTTCTGCTGATTGGAGCAGTTGCCGCGCAGGATAAAGAAGTAAAACTGAAAATAGTACAGACCAGTGATATCCACGGTAATTTCTATCCCCACGATTTCATCCTTCAGCGGGAGGCCGCCGGAAGCCTGGCACGCGTGCACGCATTCGTGCAGAAAGCGCGCGAAACCTATAAGGACAACCTGATTCTGCTGGACAACGGCGACATCCTGCAAGGCCAGCCCACCGCCTATTACTATAACTACATCGACACGGTATCGCTCCACGTAACCGCCGATATGCTGAACTTCATGGGCTATGATGCCGCCAATATGGGCAACCACGATGTAGAGACGGGACGTGCCGTTTTCGACCGTTGGGCGGGCGACTGCCGTGCTCCGGTGCTGGGCGCCAACATCATCGATGCCGCTACGGGCGAACCCCACTTCCGGCCCTACAAGGTGCTGGAGCGCGACGGAGTGAAGATTGCCGTTCTCGGCATGATAACGCCCGCCATTCCGGTGTGGCTCTCCGAGAATCTGTGGCGGGGACTCCGTTTTGACGACATGGAAGAGACCGCCCGCAAGTGGATGAAGATAATCCGCGAAAAGGAGCGTCCCGATATTGTAATCGGTATGTTCCATGCCGGGCAGGACGCCTTGCTGATGGGTGGCAAATACCGGGAGAATGCCTCGCTGGACGTAGCCCGCAATGTTCCGGGCTTCGACATCGTGCTTATGGGCCACGACCACGCCCGCGAATGCAAGAAGGTGCAGAACGTGGCAGGCGACTCCGTACTGGTGATGGACCCCGCCAGCAACGGCATTGTGGTGAGCGACATCGACATTACCGTGACCCTGCGCAACGGTAAGGTTACGGACAAGCAGATTGACGGCGTGCTCACCGAAACCGCCCCCTACGGCATCAGCGGTGAATTCATGAAACGTTTCTCGCCGCAGTACGCCACCATTCAGGATTTCGTATCGAAAAGAATCGGACGCTTCACGAAGACGGTCTCCACCCGTCCCGCCTATTTCGGTTCTTCCGCCTTCATCGACCTCATCCATACCTTGCAGTTGGACATCAGTGGCGCCGAGATTTCATTGGCGGCTCCCTTGTCCTACGACACGCAGATTAAGGAAGGGGATATTTACGTGTACGACATGTTCAACCTCTACAAGTACGAGAACATGCTCTACACCATGAAACTTTCGGGCAAGGAAGTGCACGATGCCCTGGAGATGTCCTACGACCTATGGACCAACCGCATGACTTCGCCCGACGACCACATCCTGCTGCTCCGCGACCAACCCCGCGAGGGCGCTGCGGACAGGGCTGCCTTCAAGAACTTCAGTTTCAATTTCGATTCCGCCGCTGGCATCATCTACACGGTAGACGTCACGAAGCCGTGCGGCAGTAAGGTAACCATCCTCAGCATGGCAGACGGCACCCCGTTCCACATGGACAAGATGTACACGGTAGCCCTGAACTCCTATCGCGGCAACGGCGGCGGGGAACTGCTGACGAAAGGTGCGGGCATCTCCCAGGATGAGTTGAAGGAGCGCATCATCAGCTCTACCGACAAGGATTTGCGCTATTACCTGATGCAGTACATCGAGCAGAAGAAAGTAATCGAGCCGCGTGCGCTCGGCCAGTGGAAATTCATTCCGGAGGAGTGGGCTGTTCCCGCTTCCAAACGCGATTATGAATTTCTGTTTGGTACAAACCGAAATTAGTATTACCTTTGCCGTCCCTAACTCAAGAAACAAACCGTAAGACGTGAGAGGAATAAAAAGAACCATATGCGCATTATGCTTGCTGGCGCTCTTCGTGGCGTACCAGGCAAGCATAACGGCGTTTTACCCACGTCCACTACGTCAACGGGGTGCTGATAACCCACTCGCACCCTTTCCATAACCAGCATTCGCACTCCATCGACTCGCTGATTGTCATCGGCCTGCTGTCGCACTTCAGTTCGGACACGCCGGACTGTTGCGAGCTGCAACACCCGATGCGCTCTCTGTTGCAGGTGATGGAAAGCGAAACCGATACGCCCGTCATAAAGGGAAAAGCGTGTCGGATGCCCTCTCTCCGCGCTCCCCCTTATTCCGTTACCCTTTGATAGTGTTGTACCAACGCCTGGTATGCTCCATACCAACGTTGGGTATTCGTTGTACCGATGCTTGGTATTCGATGTACCAATCTTTGGTACTCGCCGTACCAATGTTTGGTATCCGTCGTACCTGCCTTTGGTACTTGCCGTACCAAGTACCGGTACAGAATTGGTATCATTAAGTAACTGAAATAAAAGCGATTATTCAAATGAAACAAATTATATTGGCGTTGATGCTTGCTGTGGCAGGTATCGGTGCAGCCGTTGCCGCAAACCCTATCAGGGAAGGCAACATGATTTCCGGCCATGTTCTTGTAAAAGGTTCGGAAGAGAATATACCGTATGCCACCGTTTTGATTGTAGGCAGCGGACAGGGAACAGTGTCCAATGAAGAAGGTCAGTTCGAGTTCAAGAACCTGCCGACGGGCAAATATACGTTGCGCGTATCCGCCGTAGGCTATAAGACACAGGAAAAGGCGATTGAAGTAAACAAGGACTTTACGGCGGTGGTGCATTTCCAGATGGAAGAGGAAAGCTTCATGACCGATGAGGTTGTGGTGTCCGCCAACCGCAACGAGGTGAGCCGCAAGGCCGCTCCCGTGGTGGTGAACGTAATGAGCGCCAAGCTCTTTGAGATGGTGAACTCCACCGACCTTGCCAAGACGCTCAACTACCAGTCGGGCCTGCGGGTAGAGAACAACTGCCAGAACTGCGGTTTCCCCCAGGTGCGTATCAACGGTCTGGAAGGTCCGTACTCGCAAATCCTGATAAACAGCCGTCCCGTCATCAGTGCGCTGAGCGGGGTATATGGGCTGGAGCAGATACCGGTGAACATGATCGAGAGGGTAGAGGTGGTACGCGGCGGCGGTTCGGCGCTGTTCGGCGCCAATGCTGTGGGCGGAACTATCAATATCATCACCAAAGACCCCATTAACAACTCCTTCCAGGTGTCGAGCATGTTCTCCAACATGGACGGCAAGTCCTGGGAGCAGTACATGGGTGGGAACGTATCCCTGGTGGCCAAAAGACAACTCCTACGGCATCGCCCTCTACGAAAGCTACCGCAACCGCAATCCGTACGACCGTGACGGCGACGGTTTCTCCGAACTGGGCAAGCTGAACATGAACACCTTCGGCTTCCGCGCCTACTACCGTCCCACGCATTTCAGCCGCATCAACCTGGAGTATCACACCACCAACGAGTTCCGCCGCGGCGGCAACAAGTTCGATCTTCAGCCCCACGAGGCGGACATCACCGAGCAGACCAAGCACATCATTAACAGCGGCGGACTGAGTTACGACCTCTTCTGGCGCGAGTATAAAACATAAAAATCTCCTTGTACGGCTCCATCCAGCACACCGACCGCAACAGCTACTACGGCGCACAGAAGGACATGAACGCCTACGGCAAGACGGACGACCTGACGTGGGTGGCAGGCGGCATGTACGTGGGCAACATGAATAACTGTCTTTTCGCCCCGCCACCTTCACGGGCGGACTGGAGTATCAGAACAACTCCCTGCACGATGTCATGACGGGCTATCACCGCGATATGCAGCAGGATGTGCGCATCGCCAGCGCCTTCGTGCAGAACGAGTGGAAGATGAACGTACTGACCATGCTCGTCGGCGCCCGTTTGGACAAGCACAACCTGATAGACAAACTGATATTCAGTCCCCGTGTCAACCTGCTTTATAAGCCTACCGAGGACTTCCAGGCGCGCCTGACGTACTCCACCGGTTTCCGCGCCCCGCAGGCCTACGATGAAGACCTGCACGTCACCGCAGTAGGCGGCGAAGGCGTGCAAATCAAGCTGGCGGACAACCTGCGCGAGGAGCGTTCCAACAGTTACAGCGGCTCGGTGGACTGGACCGCCCACCTGGGACACTGGCAGGCAAACATCCTTGTAGAGGGTTTCTATACCGACCTGCGCCACGTATTCGTGCTCGAGGACATCGGTAAAAACGATGTGGGCGATGTAATCAAGGAACGCCGCAACGGCAACGGCGCCCGCGTGTACGGCGCCAACCTCGACGCCAAGATTGCCCACGGCAAGGAAGCGCAGCTCCAGTTGGGCTTTACCGCGCAGCGCAGCCGCTACACCCGTGAGGAAGTCTGGACACAGGTGGACGGCAAGGATCTGACCACCAAGCGCATGCCCCGCACGCCCGACTATTACGGCTACTTCACCTTCTCGTCCGCTCCGCTGAAGAATTTCGACTTCTCCCTCTCCGGCACGTATACGGGCAAGATGATTGTACCGCACTATGCCGGGTACATCGCGGAAGACCGCATGGAGACCACGCCCCAGTTCTTCGACCTCAACCTGAAGCTGAACTATACCTTCGTGCTGCACGACCACATCAAGTTCCAACTGAACACCGGTGTGCAGAATATATTCAACAGCTTCCAGAAAGACTTGGATAAGGGCGAGTTCCGCGATGCCGGTTATTTCTACGGTCCCACGCAGCCGCGTACGTTCTTCATCGGCTTTAAAATAATGAATTAGGATAACATTCACGATTTTTAAACCAATAATTCCGTGAATAATCCTATATTTGCCGGCAAAGCGCATGAATAATGAATACAAAACAGATACGCAACGTTGATATCTCCGGTATACAACACCTGCCCATGATTGACTTTATCGGCAATGATTTCGCTATTTCGATGATATAAGGGACATCCCTTTCACGCCATATCCAACGCGTCTGAACGCTGCCTGCTTTGCCGTCTGCCGGAAAGGCTGGTGCAAGCTGAATATCAACTTGCGGGATTATGAAATGCGTGAAGGGATGCTTTGCATCATCCTGCCCGAGCAGATTGTGCAGCAGGGCGAGCGTTCCGATGATTTTTCAGGCAGCTTCATAGCCGTGTCCCGCGACTTCATGGACCTGGTGATACCCCACGATGCAGCAACTGTTTCCCATGTTCTTCATGATAAAGGAGCGGCCTTGCATCGCTGTCACTGCCAACGAGTTGCAGGCGTTCGAGGAATATCACTCTTTCCTGTGGAGTAAGGTGAAGCTGAAGGACAATCCCTACCGCAAGGAGATTACGCAGGGATTGTGATGGCGCTGTGCTACGAGATATACGACATCTATCAGGGACATGCCGTGAAGGAGCGCACTCCCAAAAGCCGCAAGGAAGATTTGTTCGAACGCTTCATCCGGTACGTGTACGAGTTTTACAAAGAGGAGAGGAGCGTGTCCTTTTACGCCGACAAGATGTTCCTTACGCCCAAGCACCTCTCTACCGTGGTGAAAGAGGTGAGCGGAAAGACGGCGGGCGATTGGATTGACAGCCTCGTGATTCTGGAAGCGAAAGCCATGCTGAAATCCTCCGAGCAGAGCATTCAGGAGATAGCCGACGAGCTGCACTTTGCCAATCAGTCTTTCTTCGGCAAATACTTCAAGCATCACACCGGCTTTTCGCCCAAGGAATACCGGAAACAGTAATATCCGGCAACCTCCCGGTTCCGGCAGGCAAATAAAAAACCGGACAGCTACGGCAGGAATCTTTTCCTGTGCTCCGTGTGCTGCCCGGTATTTTTTTAGTGTACCCTAAAAAACTAACCTTTCTCTTTCAAAAACTAATTTACTCTATCGTTTTCTAAATGACGTTGCAAATTTAAAGAGTTATTTTAAGGTACTGTTTGATATATATCAAAAAAGGATTATTTCCTGAACCGGCTCCAGAAACCGCCTCTCTTTTGTTGCGGAGTTTTATCGGTATCGCGATACAGCTCCTCATACGTCAGCTTCTCCTGAACCATGCGGTAGATGTCTCCCCAGTCGGGCAGGCCGCCCAGGTTGCGGTCGTCAATGAAGAGGTCCGCTTTCACCTTGCGCGAGAAGCCGTGATGGGCGGCATCCTCTTCGGGATAGTCCCGGTTGACGGCATAAAACTCCACGCCCCGTTCCCTGCACCATTCCACGGCCTCGTCCAGCAGCTTTCCTTCACGTACGGTCCACAGTATCAGGCGGTGGCGGTCTTTAATCAGCATCTTCAGCGTATCGGTGGCAAAAGGGATTTCATTCCCTATTTTAGGGTAGCGGTGCTCTACGATTGTGCCGTCAAAATCAATGGCGATAGTCATGATGCTTATGTATTGCTTTAAAAACGGTAACTTGTTCCTATGGAAGCTCCTAAGACAAACGTATATTCTCCGCTTGTGTAGGTACGTGCCGAAGGAGTAATCTTGCCGTTATAACCTCTCAGATACTCTTCCGCAAAGATGCTCCAGCGGTCGTTCAGCTTGAAGCTCTGTTGCAGACCGCCCTGGATGCCGAAATAATTCTTGTCTTCCATTTCGTGGTGCGTATAGACAATACCGGCAAAGGCGTTGAGGTCGAATATGCGGTTTTCGCTATAATTGCCTATCATGTTGGTAAGGTTCAGCATGTAGTCGGCGGTGACAGACAGCGGATACACACCCCCGTGCTGATAAGCATACCGCCCAATCTCGATGCTTCCTCTTACGGCAGACAGCGGCGTGTACTGGCGTCCCACACCCAGGCTTACCTGTTGTCCCAGCATATCGGGAATATCCTTCATCTTCACACCTGCGGTGCGCATGGGGAAGTTGGTTCCCACGGTGGCATACGCAAAGTTATAAGGCTGGAAGAAACCGCGTCTGGCATCGAAGTCGGCCTTTCTTCTGCGGTACTGCACACCGAACATCACGCCTACATTCTGCATGTGTCTGTCCTGTGTGATGCCGCTCTTGAACGGTTGCGTATAGAAACTCTTGCTGTATCGCGCCTCACCCGTGATACCGATTTGGTCTGACAGGAAATATACCAGTTGCATAGACCCCGTAGGACCGTGGAATGTACGAAGCTTCTTGGCATAGTCGCTGCTTCTGTGCGCCAGTGCTCCGAATTCGTAGCCGGCGGAAAGGTTCACTTCCAGTCTCGGGTCTTCCACACTCGGCGAAATCAGCGTATTCAGGTTCACCAGCACTTCCGCTCTGCCGCCTCCATACACTTCCTCGCTCTTGAAGTTGTCCGAATTAAATGTATAGTGGAAACCGCCGAAGCCGCTGATGCGCCATCCCAGCGGCATGAACCATTTACCTATCGCCAGTGAAGCGGCAGGACCCAACGGTTGCAGCGCCGGCAGGTTGTTGCGTACGGGCTTTCCGAAATCGCCCTGCGTACCGATAGCCGCTTCTATGAACATATTATCGCCCATATCTTCCGATTTCATCCTGATGGGAAGACCGGTAAAACGGTAGGTCAGTCCGGTGTACACGCCATATCCCACGTCATACCGTTTGGGGCAGTCCGCACCGTCTATTCCGTCGGTATAGAGGTATAGTTTGGGTTCCACATACCAGTCCCAGTTTCTCGACAGATGATAGCGTGCCTGCAAGCCGCCGTGCACTCCGCCGGCTATTTTGGCATCCATACCGTCGCGCTTGCTCACATAGCCGCCTATACCCAATACGGTATACAGGCTGATGTGTGCGCCGCTTTTGTACCCGCCGATATAATCGGACAGGTTGAACAGGTGGTCCAGCTCGATGCCGCCCTGTTTCAGCTCATCGTTGAAGCCGCCCAACAGAGACACCCGGTAGGAGTTGAATGAACTTACATCCTTAGTCAGGGCAATACCGCCGTTGAACCATGCCGGCAGTGAAGAACTGCCCCTCAGTTTGTTCACACCGCCCATTACCGACAGGGAGAAATTCTTGCCCGGCTGGCTGTTGTTCACTTCTCTTCCCTGCGGGATATACCGTTTCTGCAATACATAGTCCATTGCATTGAAAGGCCTTTCGGTGCTGTCCTTCTTCAGGCTGTCGTCCTGCGCATGGAGCATTTCCGGCATTGCCGTACATGTGCAGATGCACAGTGCCGGAATCATATATTTCAATTTCATTTTCAATCCTTATTATGGTTATAGGTTAGACATATCCATAGCTGCCTGTATGATATCCTCGTTAAATTCACCGTCGTTCTGTGCGGTAGCCACGAAGCTCTTGTCGCGTTTGAAACATTCGGACAGGGCAATCACCGTATTCATGAACTCTATCTCACCCTCTCTGGCAGACAAGGTGGCTTTGAAGTACCAGGTCAGTGCGCTGTCCTGCGGCAGTTTGGCAAGCGAAGCCTTGGCGGCGGCGTTGCCGGCGCGGTTATCCAGCGCCATGTACATCACCACTTCGTTCTGGGGCGATGAAGCCTTGATGGTTTCAAAAGTCTTGTGTGCACGTTCTTTCTCTTCCGGAGTCGTTCCGCCCTGGAAGTAGCCGCCCAAAGCCCATGTATAGGCTTTCAGCAGGTCAAATTTGCTGTCCTCCGGCAGAATCTTCACCAATACGCTGGCGTGCTCGAAGTCTCCCTTCTTGATGTACATGCACAGTTGGTTGGTCACCACTTCCAGCCGGTTCACGATTTCCGTACGGCTTCCGTCGGCATTCATGCGCGAATAGTCGGTGGAGTGGATGCTCAGGTCTATCAGCGGTTCCAGTATGGAAGTATCCACGGTATCCCTCTCCAGGTAAGAAGCCGCCAGGTTGTTGCCGGCAAGCGCCCACGGATGCTTTTGTTCCAGTGATTCCTCGTAGGCGCGGCGGTACAGAGCTTCCAGTTCCTTTTCATCGGTTATCAGTTGGAACAGCTTCCAGTATTCATAACGTGTGTAGCTGCCTTTCAGCCCTTTTTCCCTGTATTGTGCCATGACTTCCTCGTCATTCGGTTCGCGGTATATCTCGTAGAGGCAGTTATAGTTCACCACGCGGAGTTCGTCCAGATAAGGCACGATGACGGTAGCGTACCAGTCGAGTTGTTTCAGCGCTCTGCCCTGCGCTCCGATATCCTTATGCTTTGCCAGAATTTCTTTCACCTTGCCGGCTTCCGTGCTTTTGCCGTCACGTTCCAGCAGTTTCACCACTTCTTCCCACGGAGCCACTTCGGCATGCGGGTTGCGGTAAACGCGTTCCAGGGTATATTGGGGCAATATGGAGGTAATCTCCTGTTCAATCTTGCGCATACGTCTTTCGGCAAGGCTCAGGTTACTGCTGTAATGGCCGTCCGGAGAAGCCGTACCTGCCACGTGAAACTCCTTCAATACCGTACCCGGAGATTCGGCTATCTCTTTCAGCTTGTTTCTCAGCATGGCAAGGCTCTGTTTGTTTTCGGGCGTGTCCGTCAGTTGGTCGGAGTTGATGAGGAAAGACAGTTGTATCTTGTCCGACGTATTTCTTTTCTCTATCTGTGCCCTTTCCTTGTGCTGCAACGGATCCATCTGCTCCGAGAAGAGGTTGTATTGCAGGAACTTCATCGGGCGTTTGGTCTGGCACGTATTGATTTGGTACGTTCTGGAGTTCGACGCGCTGTAATCTTCCAGGTTCACGATGGCAAAGCAACTGTAGTTCCGGTTGGGGTCGGGCACAATGATGGTATCCGTCCAGTCCAGGTTCATGGCCCTTGTAGTCAGCGCCTCCGCTTTGATGTACGGACGCAGCGGGTCACGGTTCATGTCATAGCCCATTTTGCGTTCCTGCGTCAGGGCATATTCCTTGCCGTCGTATACGGACGGGCGTGCAAAGGTTATCGTATCGTTCGTTTCGCAGTCCAGTACGTACGGCTGTATAATCAGTCGCGAGAAGCGGTTGCCGAAGTAAGGCGGCAGTTTGAAGGTATTGTACGGAATCAGCATGTTTCCGATAATCTTCGGCGCTTTCGGTCCGGTTTCAGAACCAGCCGCATGGCGTTACGGTCACACTCTCCAGCATCACTCCCTCGTCGATGCTCACATCTATTTTCATCTGATGTCTCACTTCCTTCAATACCGAGGGCGAGAGTCCCACTTTGAAAATCAGCGCACCGTTGTCCGGAACCAGTATTTCATAATACCCGTTCTCGTCGGTGGTCGTTTTCCCTTCCTGGTCCAGCAGCAATGTTTTCTCCTGGTCGTTGCTGTCCAGTATCTTCTTCATATCCTCGCCCACGGCTACGGTCTTGGCGGCATACACATCCACCGTTACGTCCGAGAAAGGCACTTTCCGGTTTTCGGCAATGTTATATACGGTACCCGATACCTTCACCATTTTCTGCGCCAGGGCAGTGCCGGTACCGCATCCCGCCACAACCAGAAGCAGGATCCATATTTTCAATCTTTCAGTAATCATTCTCCGTATTATTTAAAAATGTAAGTACACGAAATTCCCAGTCCCATGGGCATCACCTTGTGTCCGGTGGTGTTGTAGTCTCCCGGTTCGGGCAATCCCTTCTCGTAGCGTTTCTCCCTGTACCACATCAGTGATATTCCGGCGCTGAATTCTATGTTGAAGCGTTTGCCCAGCGGCAGTACATATCCGTACACCATTCCCGGGCCTACGGCATCGCCGAAGTGGTGTGTATCCGAGAATGTGGCGTCATACCTCATGCCCTGTATGCCCAGGCCTATGAAGCTCTGCACCATTGCCCGTCCGCTCACCCAGTATCTCACTTGCGCTTCCGCACCTTTGATGCTGCAATCCAGCGGGTTCTGGTCAAGGCTGTAGAAAGCTCCCGCCATAACGCTGGTCCGGTTCGATGTCACCAGTTCCAGCGAGAAGTTCGGAGTCAGGTTTCCCCAAAGCAGTGCGTTTGTTCTTCCGGCAATGAGCTGTGCCTGCGCATTACTTGCCGTGCATGCCAGTACAGCTATCACTATCAGCCTCGCCCATATACTTTTCTTTTTACAATCTTTTGTCATACGAATCTCTTATTTTTGTCTTTGACTGTACTTGTTTCTGATAGAGCTGAAGCGGTACACGAATCCTACGCGTATATCGCTCACTACGGGGTAGGGCAGGAAATGCCTGTCTCTGCTCTTTGTACGTATCAGGTGGTTATCTTCATATTTATATTTGTCATATTCGGCATAGGCTGCTCCCACGCTCAGACCCAGGTCCAGGTCTATTGCGCCCTGTTTGCATTTGTATACGGGCAACTGCCATCCGCCGGTCAGTCCGGCATGGAACATATCGCCGGCGATGCCTTTGCCCCATGCTCCGGCAAACTTGCTGTATCCGGCATAGAAGCCCCAGTAGTAGGTACGCCAGAATTTGGGAATCTTGGACTGTCCCGTCTTTACGGTAAAGGAAGGTTTGGCATATCTTTTCACTTCCAGTCTGTAATCGTTGATTTTCATCTGTATGCGTTCGTTCATACTGATTTTGGCATTGCCGTTCCATTTGGCGCCTATGCCCACTACCCACCGGTTGTCGGTAGAACTTGAAAGGTCAAATTCCACTTTGGCATTCGGCAACAGCAACAGCCAGTCCATTGCATTGGTTTCAAACGCCCACCGTTCTTTGGGCGAAATCTTTTCGGAGGTTTTCTGTTGGGCGTACGCTCGGACGCTTATCGCGCCCAGCATCGCCAGAAACAGAAACAGTACCTTTGTCCTATTTGTCATCAGTTGTCAATGTTTAGTTCTATATTCTGTATATCAGAAGTTGTAGGTCAGTCCGGCAGTCAGTGCGGCTGCACCTTCCCCTTTCTTTCCGCTGGCGCATCCGTCCAGCTTGTCCCCTACGAGATTACCTTTTATCTCGACATTGATGTCCAGATGTTCCGATACCTTAAAGCGGTTCAGCACACCTACGGTAAGCACTCCTGTGGTAGTATTCAGTCCGGGAGCGTTGGCCACACCGCCGCCCACCAGCGGAATGAGGCTGTATGTACGTTCTTCGTCCACACCGCACCACCAGTTCAGTACATCCACCATGATGTCGGCATGATACATCATGAAATTCCATGATTCGCTTCTACCGTTCTTGGCTTCGCCCGAAGCGTGCATTCCGCTTATCTGCAATCTGGCGCCTAATACGGGAGTAATCCATTTACCGCCGCTTACGTCGCCCGTAATGGAAATACGGTTTCCGAATTTCGTGTGCATGTCATAATCGCCTACGTATACTCCGGCTCCTACCGAACCGCTTACAAACCATTTCTCATTGGCCGGATAGGCCTCCATTTTGCCTTGTGCGGCAACGGTAGTCCCTGCCGAAGCAAGAACTACCGCTGCCAATATCCAAGGTCTTAGACTAAAAAATGTTTCATTATTTCAAAGTAGTTATTAATTACTTCAATTGTATAAAATAAAGAATAATATGTTTATATGAAGTGTTGTTCTTTGTAGAGCATGCTACGCTATTGCCTGTCACATTGGAAATTATGTGGAACAGGTAAAATGGATAAGTTCTAATGCGTGGCAAAGTTACTAACTAAAATAATAAAAAACAACTTTTTATTTACATAATGATGTAGAATAATGGCGTAAATAAAACTGCGCAGGTTCAACTGGCAAGTGCAAAAATAGCGATTTGTTTGAAGAACTCCTCTTTTGGAGTTGAAAAATTGAGTTTCTTTCTGGGTCGTAGGTTCAATTTCTTACCGACATTCTTGATATAATTGTC
>ENA-OQJP01000329-OQJP01000329.1-human-gut-metagenome-genome-assembly--contig:-NODE-329-length-14839-cov-2.350802_pt1 | contig 14839 bp, 16 predicted proteins | sample MGYA00242611_ERZ504778 | MGnify/ENA primary metagenome ERZ504778 (study PRJEB26092, sample SAMD00036349) | human gut metagenome | host: Homo sapiens | study: EMG produced TPA metagenomics assembly of...
GACCAAGACTTTTATCGCATTCTTCAGTATCCAGCCCAATAATAATCGTCCGCCATTTATTCCTCAAAGATAAAAGTAGAGTATGATGGAAAAGAAGTATATCGCTATTTGTTTGTCGTTAGAGCCGAGTTAGCCATGTCACTAAATAAAAAAAGAGAAGACATCTCCTTTGATGAAATAAAACATTACATTGAATATAAACCGGCAAGTTATGCTAAAGATGTATTCAATGCCGACACTGTGATAACATATCCTCTATCGCTGGGAAGCAAATGTTTTAGAAAAAAATACTATTATTGTGACGTATGGCTATTTCAAAAAAACAATATCGGACATTTTTATCTTTATTGTTTTTATACAGACAAAGGGTACGAAAACAAATGGAAATATGAGCAAGAGCTAGAAAAAACATTAAGGTTCAAGAAATGAAACCCAATAATACGGTTTAAAAGCCGGGAAGATACTCATAGATAGAAATGTATTCTTTGGCAAGATGCTTCAATGAAGTATCTTGCTTTATTGAAAAAAGTCCTAATGTATCAGCTCTTTCTTCCAGTTTAAGAAAAGGTAGAACTACATAATAATTAGGTCGATTGAAAAAATCGTGTATAAGGATTTTAGTGTCTTGAGGACAATATAGACAAGCATGTAGAATACAGGAAATTCTGAACCTCCCATCCACCAAAACCGTATCATACGAATGATTAGACTGAAACACACAAGAATGATATGCTGGCCAATAATCACGGTTATTGTCATTCATAGGATATCCCCACTTACCTGTTACTCCTATATTTACCAAATAAGGATGCAGCCGACCTTTCTCAACAGCTTCATATATGGCAGGCGTAGACATAAGGTGCGTTTCCCAGAAAGTTACATCCGATTCCACGACTGTTATTTTCTTAATATTGTCGGTCGCTACAGCCATATAAGTACTATTTCCTGATCCAAATTCTAAATAGCTTTTTGAATGGTCCATTGCCGATTGCAAGAGTTTGAGTTCGTTATTTGTCATAAGCCTCTATTCTTATTAATATATAGCATTTTATTCTTTATATTTCTCTTGCATCTTCTAGAAACTTCAAAAGGCTCCAACATCGCTGAGAGAGATACGAAAAAGTGACCATTATGTTCTTCATATAAATAAGCATAAGTCAGGTTGATTATAGTCGACTGATTGCATAGACAGAAATAGTCTGGTAATAATTCGCCTACCTTTGACAATGACATTTGTATAAACATTTGCAGACTCTCTACAGTAGTAATAACAAGGTAAGGTCTATCAGTTGTAATACAAATAATCTCTTCATATTTTAAAGCATGTATTCTCTTACGCTCATATAGAATAACACTTTCGGATGTAAAAATCAAATTATCCATGATAATATTACATTTAAGATTCGTTCAAAAATAGCTTCTAAAAATCGCTTCAGTATAACACGAATACATAGGATATAGTCATTAATATAAGTTCAAAATTAGCCATTTCCTATTAAAAGCAGGTCGATTTATCAATCATAAAGCACAAAATATCAACTATATACTTTTTTTGATCAAATTTCTATCTTTATTGAATGAAAATTAGCGGTCACATCTGTCACAATCCGTTCAGTTATTCCCAGAGAAGTAGTTCCAAAATCAGTTTCATGCAGTGAAACTTTTGGTTTCAAGCCTTTGAAACTAGAGTTTCTCACTGATGAAACTAAAGTTTCAAGCGGTTGAAACTCTTCGAAGATACGGTAGATCTGATTGACTTGACCGCACGATGTATTGACCGGACTGCATCAGCTGTTCCGATCAACCTATTCATTCAGTCAGCAACAACTCATTTACCAGTCAATAATGCATGAGTTATTGGCTATTAAGGCCTGATTTCTCAACTATTAAGAGCTGGGAGATCAATTGTTAATGACTGACACATCAGATGTTAACACATTGGATATCAGATGATAATATTAGTAGAATGACATATAACGCAATCAGCAAGAGTGAGAGCAACTGTTTGCCCTCACTCTGCCACCACGCTTGCTATCACGTCTGAAACGCCGATGAATAAAGGGATACAAACGAACAGTTAGACCGTGAGAGCAAAACTGCATTCAAATCACTGTGGAGAGAAATCTTCTATTGTATCCTTACGATTACCCTTTGCGGCAAAAGCACCGTACCTAATTATGGGTATCCGTACGCCTGAAAATAGCTATTATTTGCGATTGTAGTATTAACGATATAGAACGAAATTTGCACAAAATTTGTTCTATGAGGTTTCTTACACTTAAAATAATGCTCTGCTTGCTTCTTTCTTTGATCATTTCCAGAATTGAAGCCAATACTAACAATTATTCTATTTCCGGTCGTATATCCGACGAAAGGACGGGTTCGCCGTTGCCCGGCGCATCCATTTTAATCAAAGGTACCTATTTGTGGGCTGTATCCGACCAGAAGGGGGAATTTACGATACAAGGAATACAGGAAGGCAAGTATCAATTGGAAGTTTCCTTCCTCGGTTATGTTCCGGCAACGGTTCCGGTGAATGTGAACAACAGCATCAAAGGATTAAAGATACAACTGAAGGAAAATACACTTGCCCTGAACGACGTAATCGTTACCGCACAAGCTCCGAAGAGTGAGCTGAACACCACACTCAACATCGGGAGTAACGCACTGGAACATCTGCAGATATCGAATGTAAGCGATATTTCCGCCCTTCTTCCGGGAGGAAAAGACGAAAGTCCCGGACTTGACCAGCAACAATATTTTCTCTCTGCGCGACGGAGGTTCATCCGCAGGCAACGCGGCTTTCGGAACGGCGATAGAAGTAGACGGAGTACGCATCGGCAACAACTCTTCTTTCGGCAATATGACCGGAATAGATACCCGCAGCATCTCCGTGGCCGATATCGAATCGGTAGAAGTCATCACCGGAGTACCTTCGGCAGAGTACGGAGACTTGAACAGCGGTATGGTCAAAATCCATACGAAGAAAGGGAAGACTCCGTGGAATGTACTGCTATCCATCAATCCCCGCACAGAACAGGTATCCTTTTCCAAAGGGCTGGACCTCGGCAACGATAAAGGAATCGTCAACATAAGCGGTGAATGGACCAAGGCTACTCAAAAGCTTAATTCACCCTATACTTCTTATACCCGCAGAGGATTCTCCGCAAGTTACAGCAATACGTTCCGGAAAGTGCTCCGATTCAACATCGGACTGACCGGTAACATCGGAGGTATGAATACGAAGGATGATCCCGACGCATATACGGGGAGAATATACCAAAGTCAGAGACAACGTTTTCCGTGCAAACACGTCATTGGCATGGCTGCTCAACAAGTCATGGATTACCAACCTCAAACTGGATGCATCGGTGTATTACAATGATAACAAGTCGCATGCACATACACCTTATTCTTATGCATCCGAACAGCCGGCAGTCCACGCCGAACAGGAAGGCTATTTCATTGCAGGCAAACTGCCTTACCATTTCTTTGCCGATCAGATTGTCGATTCCAAAGAACTGGATTATGCCGCTTCGTTGAAGTACGAATGGAACCGTCGTTTCAAGAACATAACCAGCAATCTGAAAGCAGGCGTGCAATGGAAAGGAACAGGCAATGTGGGCGACGGAGAGTATTATCAGAATCCTTCGCTGGCTCCCAACGGATATCGCCCCCGTTCTTACTCGGCTTATCCGTATATGCACAATGTTTCGTTGTATGCGGAAGAAAGCCTGTCGGTACCTGTCGGCAGCACCATGCTGAGGCTGATGGCGGGATTGCGTTGGGAGAATCTGTTCATCAGCGGAACGCAATACGACAAGCTGAACACACTGTCGCCACGTTTCAACGCCAGATGGCAGCTGAACGAAAACATAGCGATTCGGGGCGGATGGGGAGTGACCGAGAAGCTGCCTTCGTACTATGTACTCTATCCCCGACAGGAGTATCGGGATATTCAGACTTTCGGAGTCTCATACAATAACAATGAGTCGGCTTACGTCTATTACAGTCAGCCATATACTTTATTACACAATGAGAAACTCCGCTGGCAGAAGAATCAGAATGCCGAAATAGGAGTTGACATCAATGTAGCCCGCACCCGTATTTCACTGGTAGGATACTTTAACCGTACGAAGATGCCTTATAAATATACAAGTACCTATACTCCGTTCGCATACAATGTTCTACAGTTGCCGGAAGGATTCGAGCTGTCCGCCAGTCCGCAGATTACCGTAGACAATCAGACGGGCATGGGATATATACGGGACGATGAGAACAGTTACTGGACACCGCTGGACGTAAAGGTGAAAGACCAGACTTTCGTCAGGTCAACCTCTCCCGATAACGGACCGGACATCACCCGCAGAGGAGCGGAAATGATCATCGATTTTCCGGAGATCACTCCTCTCCGTACGCAGTTCCGTGTGGATGCGGCCTATACATATACCAAATACATAGACAATTCCTTGTCTTATTACTACCAAAACGGATGGTCGCACACCAGTCTCGCCAACCGTTCCTACCAATATGTAGGTATATATGCCAACGGCGACAACTCATCCACAACCGCCAACGGCAAGCGCACTCACTCGCTGGATGCCAATATCACAGCGATCACCCGTATCCCGAAAGCAAGGCTGATCATATCCTGCAAACTAGAAGCCTCGCTCATCAAGCGGTCGCAGAACCTCTCCGAATATAACGGTACGTCCTACGCGTTCAACGTCAGCGAGAACAGCAACGAGAAAACAGGAGGCAGCATCTACGACGGAAATTCTTATACGGCCATTTATCCGGTTGCCTACCTCGACCTGAACAACGAGGTACATCCGTTCACCGCCGCCGAAGCCGAAAATCCGGACTTTGCGCATCTGATACGTAAATCGGGCAATGCCTATACTTTCGCAGCCGACGGATATGATCCGTATTTCTCTGCCAATATCAGCATTACCAAGGAGATAGGCGATCATGTTTCGCTGTCGTTCAACGCGATTAATTTCACGAACTCACGGGCGTATGTGAAATCATACGCAACCGGAACCAGTGCAATCTTTACCCCGAACTTTTATTATGGATTAACCTGCCGCATTAAACTTTAGAAATATGAAACAACAGTCAATCTATATCATACTGCTTTGCGTCACATCCTTACTCGGAGGATGTACGGACATCGACAAAGGCAATCCTTACGAAGACCAGCTGCACACCTTGCAGGTGACTGCCGTCTATCCGGACGATTATGCGGAATACCTTCGGGAAGGCATCACCGTCCAAATCGAAGACATCGACCGCGGCAATTCCTACAAGACGGTAACCGACCAGAACGGTACAGCGCAATTCGCCCTGACCAACGGCATATACCGCATACAAATCAGTGATAAAGCCGACCAGCATATATTCAACGGACTGGCAGACAAGGTAAAACTCGTAAACGGGGATATCACACTCAACGTTCCGCTCACACACTCCAAAGCCGGTGCCATCATTATCAAGGAAATCTATTGCGGAGGATGTACCAAGCTGCCGCAGGAAGGTACTTATCAGGCTGATAAATACATTATCCTGCACAACAATGATTCCCAGACGCAGTATCTCGACCATTTATGCTTAGGTACACTCGATCCTTACAACTCCCAGTCCACCAACGTATGGGTGACGCAGGACGAAGCAACCGGAGCAACCATTTTCCCCGATTTCGCTCCTATCGTCCAGTGCATCTGGCAATTCGGCGGTAACGGCACTTCCTTCCCGCTGGCACCCGGTGCAGATGCAGTCATCGCCGTCAACGGCGCCATAGATCATGCCGCGCAATACCCGCTGTCGGTCAATCTGAACAAACCGGGATATTTTGCCTGCTACAACAATGTTTATACTGGAATACGATGTATCATCCTGCTCCAGGCGACCAGATCAGCCGCGACCATTATCTGGATGTGGTCATCAAACTGGGACAGGCGAATGCCTATACATTCTCCATATTTTCTCCCGCCACTGTCATCTTCAAGGCTCAGGACACTACGATACAGGAGTATGTACAGCAAACAGGCAGTGTGATACAAAAGCCCGGCAGCACGGTAGATCAGGTCATCAAGATTCCGCTCGACTGGGTGATTGACGGAGTAGAGGTGTACTATGGCGGTTCGTCGAGCAACAAAAAACGCATTTCGCCTTCCATCGATGCCGGATATGTCAGTCAAAGCGCACTGTATGACGGACGCAGCCTGCACCGTCGGGTAGACGAGGAAGCATCGAAGGAGGCCGGTTATGAAATACTGGAAGATACGAACAACTCTTCCGCCGATTTTTATGAAAGAGAACAACAATCCCTGCATGAGTAATATGAAAGGAATATATATAGGATGTATGCTGTTGTGTATAGCAGCCGTAAGCTCGGCACAGACTTACGATGTTATCGAACGACGAAATTCATGGAATGCCGGAACAAACGTAACGGGAATCATGATGGACAGCGTCACCGTCTCCTACGCCGAACTGTACGGCAAGAACAATCACGGTGACTTCCGCAACTACTACGAAGCCGACAAATTATGGAGTGCCGGTGCAGTAGCCAAGTCCATCACACACTTAAAGAAGTATTCTCTGATCGGCTCGTTCTCATTCGACCACACTTCCGGCAAAGATATGAGCGGCTCCATGTTCATTCATCCCGGATTTTATCCGGTAGACCTGCTGGAGTTTACCCCCGGCCGAAAGGATTTGCAAACTTATGCGTTTATGGGAGGTATAGCAGCAGATGCCGGCACCAACTGGCGCATCGGCGGAAAGATCGATTTCACCTCTGCCAATTACTCCAAACGCAAGGACTTGCGGCATACCAACTACAGACTGGACTTAAAAGTCGCTCCCGGCATCATGTATCATTCGGACCATTATGCGATCGGATTCTCTTATATTTTCAGCAAAAACAGCGAATCCGTTTCAGCAGAAGAGATCGGAACAGCCGCTACACCTTATTACGCATTCCTTGATAAAGGACTGATGTACGGTGCCTACGAAGCATGGTCGGGAAGCGGAGTCCATCTGAGCGAATCGGGTATCAACGGATTCCCCATCAAGGAACTGTCTCACGGAGCAGCAGTTCAGGCTCAATGGGGATCGCTTTACGGAGATGTGGAGTATCTGCATTCTTCCGGTACCGCCGGAGAGAAAGAGGTTATCTGGTTTAAGTTTCCGGCACACCGGATTACATCGCATCTGAGATACCGTTTCGCCAAAGGTAGTACCGAACATTTCCTGCGGATCAACCTCTCATGGTCACGCCAGACAAATGACGAGAATGTATTGGGACAGGAGATATCCAACGGAATCACGACTACCCATGTTTACGGTTCCAACCGGATTTTCGAAAGAAAGGCTTTATCCGTTCAGCCGAATATGAGTTGATCGCTCCTAAAGGAGAATTGCGTGTCGGAGCCGAGATTTCGTCATTTAAAAGCATGACTACCCAAATGTACCCTTATGTCGCGTCACAGACAATGACTTGTGGACGGGTTTACGCATCCGGCGTACTTCATGCCGGAAGGTTCGATGTGAAAGCTGCCGCAAGTTTATCCATAGGAGACTTCACGGAGAAGAGCAGGACTACTGAAACGACAGCCGAACCGGGCGATCCTCCATACCGCCTGACAGATTATTACCATCTGCAGAATGAGTATGCAACTGCCCCACGGGCGACAGTGAACGTCGGATTACGCTATCACTTTCATCGGGGAATTTATGCCGAAATACAGGGCGGATATACGCACGGTTTCAACCTTGAATATATAGCAGGTTCGAGCCGTTGGAATGAGACGATTAAGTTAGGTTATACATTTTAAAATTATTCATTTACATAATATAAAACTATCAAATGATGAAAAAGGGGATATTATTTGTGCTGACAGCAGCATTTCTGGCATCTTGCCAGCAGGAGGAAAACGAGGGAGTAGCATCTGTGGACCGGGTGACCATCACTCCTATTATCACACGTGCCACAGAGGTTAATTTCGAAGATCAGGATCAGATCGGATTGAGTGTCACTAAAGAAGACGGCACTGTATATGCCACCAACGAGCTTATGACTTTCAATGACGGAGCTTTCGCCGGAAGTCTGAAATGGTATCCCGAAGGAGCAGACAAGTCTTCATTCGTGGCTTACTATCCTTACAGCGCAACCGGTGTACCGACTTCATTCACCGTGCATGCCGACCAGACCACCAACTACGGAATCTCCGACTTTATGGCGGCAAGCAAATCCGACGTACTTCCTTCGGTGAACTCCATCAGCATGATCTTCAAGCACATGCTGACCAAACTGGTTATTAATGTGACAAACGAAACGAATTTGGATATTTCATCTATAGTGCTCAAAGGCTCTGTTCCTACTGCCAATATCAATTTGGCAACCATGAAGACAACCGTAAACGAGAGCGCCGCCGCCACAGACATCACAGCACAACAAGTGACAAAGAATAAGACTTTTCGTGCCATTGTAGTCCCACAGACGGCTGCGTTCACTCTTGCAGTAACAACTTCAGATAACAATACATTGATGCAAAAGCTCGTATCCACAGATTTAGTTCATGGCGGACAATACAGTGTCAATATACGTGTATTACCCGATAATATCATCGTTACACTCAGTGGTGAAATCGAGAACTGGACAGACGAGGGAGAGATCAAGGGAGATGAGCCGGAAGTTCCTTTTGAAGAGCATGACGGATATTTCATCTATGACGGCATCACCTACAATACGGTAACTCTCTCCAACGGAACAACATGGATGGCGGAACCATTACGCTATGTACCGGATGGATATACTCCGTCAAGTGATCCGGCTGCAGATTCTCACATCTGGTATCCGTACGAATTGGTTACAGTTGACGGTACACTTACCGCTAAAGCATTGCAGGACGAAGCCTCTATCAAGCAGTACGGTTATCTCTACGACATTCATGCCGCACTTAGCGGCAAAGCAGTTACTCCGGAAAACTGCTACGACTTTGAAGGAGCACAGGGCATCTGTCCGAAGGGATGGCACATCCCGACTCGCGCCGAATATTTCAGCCTTGTAGGTAATTCGACCAAAGATGTGGACGGCAATAGTCTGGAAAACGGAAAAGACGCTCTTTTCTATGACACAGCATATGACGGTGGTAAAATCCCGACACTCAACGAGGCTAAATTTAATTATCAATTCTCGGGAGTACGTATGTCAACCGGTTATTCAGCCGTCCCCAAATATCAGGCAACGGCAATAACCAGCAGCAACAGTACGGTAACCGAATGGTTTGGAAAACCCAGTATGAGTTATTACATGACTTCAACTGCATATAAGCCTATTTATAGTACAAGCACCGGCGACCTGACCAATATTCAGTTCTTCGGACTAATGAGCACATTCTCAATGGCGAAGTATCCGGAAGGCAGATTGTCTCTGAGTTATATCAGTGTACTTAGCGGTCAAACAGTTCGTTGTGTAAAGAACCAGAACTAAAAGCCATTTGCAAGTTCATAAAAAAGATATAAACTACATAAAAACAAAAGTAACAATGAAAACAAAAAAGCTAAGCATCGCAATCGCTCTATTGGCGGTTGCCGTTATCGGAACCTCTTGTGGAAACAAACAGCAGAAAAGTTCCTCGGACACAACAACAGAACAGACCACTTCGTCTGCTTTAGAAATTGACTCTCTTCTTGCAAATGCAGAAAACCTTGCAGGAAAAGAAGTAACCATCGAAGGCGTTTGCACACATACCTGCAAGCATGGCGCCAAGAAAATCTTCCTGATGGGCAGTGATGATACCAAAACGATTCGTGTGGAAGCCGGACCGCTGGGTTCATTTGACACTAAATGTATCAATGCCATTGTTACAGTGACCGGGACATTGAAAGAACAGCGGGTAGATGAAGCCTATTTGCAAAACTGGGAGTCTAAATTGAAAGCGCAGACCGAAAAATCTCATGGCGAAACAGCTGCCGGATGTGATTCGGAAAAGAAAGCGCGTGGCGAAACAGCTAATACTCCTGAAGCCCGTATTGCAGACTTTCGTGCAAAAATAGCGGAAAGAAAAGGTGCCACCGGAAAAGATTACCTATCATTCTATTATATGGAAGCAAGTTCTTATGAAATCGCGGAATAAAGGTACTGTATTTCGCAAATGGAGCCGGATCATCCACCGTGATTTATCTTTCTTCTTTGCGGGAATGATTTTGATTTATGCTATTTCGGGTATCGTGATGAACCATAGGGATAGCATAAATCCTCATTATACAGTGACACGAACGGAATATAAGATAACAGAGGACCTGTCGGATAAAAGTAAAGTCAATGAGAAAGTGATTTTGGCTTTGCTGGAACCTTTGAACGAAGCCGGAAATTTCACTAAATATTATTATCCAAAGCCGGATCGGATTAAAATTTTTCTGAAAGGTGGTTCGAGCCTGGTGGTTAATACCCGGACAAAGGATGCTGTTTACGAAGGAGTGAAGCGTCGTCCGCTGATTTCTTCCATGGTACAGCTTCATTTCAATCCGGGTAAATGGTGGACTTGGTTTGCCGATGCCTTTGCTGTCAGTCTGATTGTTATCACCGTCAGCGGTATGGTGATGATAAAAGGTCCTAAGGGATTATGGGGTAGAGGAGGGATCGAGTTGGTGGGCGGTATCCTGATTCCTATTCTTTTCCTGATGTGTTTCTAGTAACAAACAAAAATGATTTATAAAGCATGAGTGCAATTATAGAATGTAAGAACCTGACCCATTATTACGGTCAACGCAAGATTTATGAGAACTTGAGTTTTGAAGTTCCTCAAGGGCGTATCTTGGGGTTGTTGGGTAAAAATGGTACAGGGAAAACGACAACCATTAATATATTGAGCGGTTATCTTCAGCCGCGTTCAGGCGAATGTCGCATCTTTGGTGAGAACATTCAGACCATGAACCCTGCTTTACGCAGGAATATCGGTTTATTGCTGGAAGGTCATGTTCAATATCAGTTTATGAATATCACACAAATAGAAAAGTTTTATGCTTCTTTTTATCCGGGACAATGGAAAAAGGAGGCTTATTATGACTTGATGAATAAATTGAAGGTAGCTCCGGGACAACGTATCTCAAGAATGTCGAACGGACAGCGTTCGCAAGTGGCATTGGGACTGATCCTGGCACAAAATCCGGAGTTGTTGATTCTGGATGATTTCTCTTTAGGACTTGATCCGGGCTATCGCCGTCTTTTTGTGGATTATTTACGTGATTATGCCCGTTCCGAGAACAAGACTGTTTTCCTGACTTCCCATATTATTCAGGATATGGAGCGGTTGATTGATGATTGTATTATTATGGATTATGGCTCTATCCTTATTCAACAGCCTATTGAAACGTTGATGAAAGGGTTGAGAAAATATACTTGCACTGTCCCCGAACGGTTATCAGCCTCAATTGCCGGTGACTTGCTATCATCCGGCTGTTATTCGTCAGACTTTGGAAACATATTCTTTTTTGCCCCCTTCGGATGTGGAGGGGCTATTGAAGGAAAATCAAGTTCCCTTTACTGGTTTGCAGCACGAAAATGTAGGTCTGGAAGATGCCTTTATCGGTCTCACCGGAAAGTATTAATAATGTAAATAAATAGAGAAGAAATATGATACAAGCCATATTTTATAAAGAGTGGATAAAAACGCGCTGGTATTTGTTGCTGGCAACCCTTTTTATGATAGGAATCACCGGATATTCCATGCTTCGTATTGGTCGTACCATTGCCATACAGGGAATCGATCATTTATGGGTGGTAATGGTCCAGAAGGATGCTATATTTATCGATCTGTTACAATTTGTTCCTTTACTGACCGGTATATTGCTGGCAGCCGTACAGTTTTTCCCTGAGATGCAACGCAAGTGTTTGAAACTTACCTTACATTTACCTTATTCACAGAAGAAGATGGTCATGGCTATGTTAGCCTTTGGAGTACTTGCGCTGTTTGCATGTTTTGCTACGAGTTTTATTATCATGGGAGTTTATTTGCCGCAACACTTTACAAGTGAGCTGGTACAGCGTATCTTACTCTCGGCTGCTCCGTGGTTTTTGGCCGGATTTGCCGGGTATCTGCTTGTTTCATGGATTTGCCTGGAACCTACATGGAAGCGGAGGGTCTTGAATCTGATTATTGCCGCATTGATTTTTCGTGTCTATTTCCTGGCTCCGGGAGCAGAGGCTTATAACAGTTTCTTGCCCTGCCTGACACTTTATACGCTGCTTATCTCTTCTCTTTCATGGATTTCTGTGGTACGGTTCAAAGCCGGTAAGCAAGACTAACCGAATGTTTATTACTAAAAAATTAAACGAACATGATTCGATTCAGCAAAATGTTTTTTTATGTTACTGTGGCTGTGCTGCTTGTATGGCAGTTGCCTTGGTGCTATGCTTTTCTCACATTGAAGCCTGCCAAGACTCCTTTTACTATGTATAGTTCCGTGCTTGGTGATTTTGTCATTACGCAACTGGATGAGAATAAACAGCTTCACCGTTATGATACGAAAGGCAATACATATACCCAACAACAGGTCGACAGTCTGTTACCTTCTCTTTACGTACGTCAGCTTACGGCAGACGAACGTTTTCCCGATACCATTTGCGGTAGGGCAGTTAGTCCGAAAGACATCCAGTTGACTAACTTTACTTTCAAGAGTGTGCCGTCAGCTATCAATGCTCCCCAGACAGGACTTTATTCCTGATGGAGTCCATGTCCAAGCGGGTGGATTTGAAAATGCCCGAAGATGCTTTTCGCTTTACCGATAAAGGTATCGAATTTATTCGTATGGAGACGAATCGTATAGATGAGGCGAAGAGTGAATTGTTTACGGAGATGCTGGTTCAGAAAGGGTTTGCTTTTCCCGCAAGCTATGCTTCGGGCAATCCGACTACCCGTAAAGACTATGATGAGGGGTATCTGGTTTTGGATGCCAACCATAAACTGTTTCATCTGAAGTGTACCAAGGGACGTCCGTATGTGAAACTGATTCAGCTGCCTGAAGGCGTTTTGCCGGAATATGTATTTATTACTGAGTTCCGCAGTCGCCGGACTTTGGGGTATATGGTAGACAGCCAGCATCATTTTTATGTGATCAACAGTGATGGAAATTTGGTTAAATCAGCTCTTCCCGGTTTCGATCCCACCAAAGACGAGTTGACTATCTTTGGAAATATGTTCGATTGGACTGTAAAGTTATCAACGGATAAAGATGACTATTATTATGCTTTGGATGCTACTGACTATTCACTAATTAAAGAATACGCTTATAAAGATATGCGCCGCTCTGTTCCGGGATTATCCTTTACATCCCCTGATGACAAGTTTGTTATGCCTCGTTTTTAATTGTGGTCTGACAAGGTGCATTTTGTTTTAATGGTTTACAGTTTTCTGTAGAGGCGGGATTTTGATCCTGCTTCTGCAGATTTTTTATAATCCTGTGTCTTTGGTGGACAGGTCTTTTCGGACTGACCCGTCTTTCACTTACGTTGATCCTTAATTGCCTTATATAAACAAAGAGAGGAAATTCAATAATGAATTTCCTCTCTTTGTTGGGTGGCAGATGGGACTCGAACCCACGACATTCAGAACCACAATCTGACGCTCTAACCAACTGAACTACAGCCACCATGTTAGCATCTCTCTCAAATGCGATGCAAAGGTAACGATTCTTTTTGAATCTGCAAACATTCTGCGAACTTTTTTCTTCAAAAAATGTATTCATTAATTCCGTGGTTATGCTTGCGGAAGAGTTCCCGGGTGTCATTAATAAAGATTTTCAGGCGGTTACGTTCTTCTGCCGATAAAGAGTCTGTCGGAATGCTTGCCGGGTATAAAACGTATTTTCTTTTGGAGAGTGTGGGGCGTGCAGTCCATATCAGACTATACCCGCAATTGCTGACAGATGTGCCTATACTGTCTTTCGTTAATTCGAGTTTAAAGAGCAGTCCCCCATCTGTTTTGCGGGCAGACATGTTCGAAATAAAATTACCTAAAGAGTAAAGCACCACATTTTGCTGTCCGCTGAGCGTATCGGTTCGCAACTCCATGGGCTGTACCACGTGTGGATGGGAGCCGATCACATGGGTGACTCCCCGGCTAAGCAACCAGTCGGCAAGAGATGTTTGTTCTTTGTTGGGCAGCGATTGGTATTCGATGCCCCAGTGCATACATGCAATCAATGCATCCGGATTCAATGCTTTGGCAGTTTCGATGTCCCGGGCCATGATATCCTTATCGATATAATTGACGATGTTGGGGGCAGATACCTTGATGCCGTTAGTGCCATATGTATAATTGAGCAGGACAATGCGGAAGCCATTCTGTTCCAGCAAGAGCGGATACCGCGAGGCACGGGCCGTGCTGTCGGTGTAGGTGCCGGCATACGGAATTTGTAGGGAATCCAACATCAGGATGGTTCTTTCCAACCCTTTTTTGCCTCGGTCGAGGCAATGATTGTTGGCTGTTATCAATACGTTGAAGCCGGCATCTTTGATTGCGGTCAGATATTCGTCGGGAGCACTGAAGGCCGGATACCCCCGGTAGGGCTTTCCACCGAGGGTTACCTCCAGATTTCCGATGGCGATGTCTGCTTTGCCGATTTCTTCTTTTATCAGTTTAAAGTAGTCTGTATAGTCGTATCCGGTTGCTGTCCGGGCTGCGTCTATCTGTGCCTGATGCTGCATCAGGTCGCCTGCAAAGAGGAGGGTGATCTTCTGTGCGGGTATTGTGTCGGCCGATGAGGTAGGGACAGGTTGCTCTTGCGCGTTGCTACTGCAAGATACAGAACAAAAAAGAGAAAAAGAAGA
>ENA-OQJP01000331-OQJP01000331.1-human-gut-metagenome-genome-assembly--contig:-NODE-331-length-14760-cov-3.330008_pt1 | contig 14760 bp, 14 predicted proteins | sample MGYA00242611_ERZ504778 | MGnify/ENA primary metagenome ERZ504778 (study PRJEB26092, sample SAMD00036349) | human gut metagenome | host: Homo sapiens | study: EMG produced TPA metagenomics assembly of...
CCGAAGCGGCGGTCTACCTGATAATAATCGGTAATGGCATAACCGTGATACGATCCTTCTTTCATGTCATTTTCCTGAATCGGGTTGAGCCATATACTGGTGACTCCGAGGTCTGCTATGTAATCCAGATGATTCTCTATTCCTTTTCAAATCACCGCCATGACGTGCGAAAGGCTCATTACGGTCTACATTTCCTTCCAGCATTCCGGGAATGATGTCGTTGGAGGGGTTGCCATTGGCAAAACGGTCCGGCATAATAAGATAAAGCACGTCGCTCGAATCAAAACCTTCTACTGCCGAAGCATTCGGCCGGCGCTGTTTAAGCTCGTAAGGGATTTTTGTCTGCTTTTTGCCTTGTTTCAGGATGATGTCAAAGTTCTGTGGAGCAGCCTTCGAAAGGTCTAAATACAGAACCAGATAATTAGGATTCTCCTGCTTCACCACTTCTTGCAGCGTGATATTATCGGCAGAAAGACTGACGTCTGCGGATGATATGCGGTCACCATATAATAGTATCTGCAATTCGGGATTCTTCATTCCTGCCCACCAAAAGGTCGGGGCTACTTTCTTTATAGTGCTTGTTGCGAATACCTGGTGAAGACCGGGTAATAATAATAGTAAGATAATGAATAATAAATTCCTTTTCATGGTAACTAGATTTTTAAAATTTGTTCGGGGGAACCGATGATGCAAATGTAGGTGAATCGGGTATGCCGTATGGCAGTTAGAAAGAAAATATAAATGCTTGTTTTGAATAGGCTGTTGATAATAAGCTTTTTATCGTTATTGCCTCTGTCGAAAAATACAAGTGAAAATGAAAATTGTTATGGCGATATTTTTCGTTTTTATTACTATAATCATTATATTTGTCACATCTTAAAAAAGCACCTTATGAGAAATCTAACCTATTATCTTTTGTTTCTTCTTTTTGTTTATCCTCTTTCCTTGTCCGCAAAGCATACGGATATAAATAAGGCGGCCCTTAAAAAACTGGATGACATTATAAGTAAGAAGGAAACTTATCAGATACGGAGAGAAAAAGACATTACTGATTTAAAAGTACAACTTGCCCATTCCACCGATCCTGCCCGGAATTATGAGTTGTATGCCTCCCTCTTTGGGGCTTACCTTCATTATCAGGCAGATTCGGCGCTTCATTATATTAACCGTCAGATGGAGATATTGCCCCAATTAAATCGTCCGGACCTGGAATATGAGATTGTCATTAACCGTGCTACGGTAATGGGTGTAATGGGCATGTACATCGAAGCTATGGAACAATTGGAGAAGATTGATCCTAAAAAACTGAATGAATGGACTTTGCTTTCTTATTACCAGACCTATCGCGCCTGCTACGGCTGGCTCGCTGATTATACGACAAACAAAACCGAAAAGAAAAATACCTGAAAAAGACCGATTTGTACAGAGATTCCATTATCGCCGCCATGCCTCCGGAAGAAAATAAAACGATTGTTATGGCGGAACGATGTATCGTGACCGGAAAGGCCGATACGGCTATCGGCATGCTGAACGATGCACTGAAAGATATGGAAGACGAACGTCAGAAAGTATATATCTATTATACCCTTTCCGAAGCATATAGCATGAAGAAAGACGTTGAGAAAGAAGTTTATTATCTGATACTGACTGCTATTGCAGACTTGGAATCTTCCGTCAGGGAGTATGCTTCCTTGCAGAAACTCGCGCATCTGATGTATGAACTAGGGGATATTGACCGTGCTTACAAATATCTGAGTTGTTCGATGGAAGATGCTGTAGCATGTAATGCCCGTTTGCGATTTATGGAAGTGACGGAGTTTTTCCCGATTATTGATAAGGCTTATAAACTGAAAGAAGAGAGAGAACGGGCCGTTTCCCGTGCCATGTTGATTAGTGTCAGTCTGTTGTCGCTGTTTCTCCTCATTGCTATTTTCTATCTGTATCGTTGGATGAAGAAAATATCCGTCATGCGTAGGAATCTAAGTTTGGCCAACAAACAAATGTCTGCGGTCAACAAAGAATTGGAACAGACCGGAAAGATAAAGGAAGTATATATTGCCCGTTATTTGGACAGATGCGTCAATTATCTAGATAAACTGGAAACTTATCGCCGCTCTCTGGCCAAACTTGCTATGTCGTCACGTATCGATGACTTGTTTAAAGCAATCAAGTCCGAACAGTTTATCCGGGACGAGCGGAATGAATTTTATAACGAATTTGATAAGTCATTCCTTAAACTGTTCCCACACTTTATTACTTCTTTCAATAATCTGCTGGTAGAAGAAGCAAGAGTTTATCCAAAATCAGACGAACTGCTGACAACCGAACTCCGGATCTTTGCCCTTATTCGTTTAGGAGTAGTGGATAGTAACAAGATTGCTCATTTTCTGGGTTATTCTTTGGCAACTATCTATAATTACCGGAGCAGAATGCGCAATAAAGCTGCCGGAGATAAAGATCGGTTCGAACAGGATGTAATGAATTTGTAAGTACACTCTAGTCTCTCTTCATGTCTCCAATAGACATAGGTATGATATGACTAATTGATTGTATATGAATGGCTTAGAGTTTCCATGAATTTCCTGCTTTGGAAACTGTCGTTTCCCGGTGTGGGAACGATCGTTTCCTTTAAAGGTAACTCTCGTTTCTCGGTGAGGGAACGCCCGTTTCCTAACGGGATGATGTGTACTGGTTTTAGTTGACAACTTCGTTTGTTATAACTGAATTAGTTTACTCAATATACTTTAATATCTAAATAGGTTTACTTTTGTTATTCTTATTCCTATGTTAGTTGTCTTTTGTTGGTGCTTGCAAATTTATGCATCTTCCTTTATTTACGCAAGCCTTCTTCAGGAAAATGTAATGTTGCCAACAACCAAAAACTCTTCGGTCGGGGATCGCCCTAGCGGCAAGGGGCGGGACCACCCGTCCCGACGAGCGGGTATTATGCTGTTAATCCTCCCGTTTCGCTGACCACTTCCATAGGTGTCCTCATGTTTATCCCTTGATGAGGCCGCACATGATTATATACATATACAGCATCTTCAATGCGCTTGCTTACTTGCTCGAAGCTCTCATCATCACAGTCGAATAGCCAACCGTTTTTAATGGTGTTGTTCATTCTTTCAGCCAATGCATTATGTAAAGGATCACCACACTGCGTCATACTGATGTTGATTTGATGCTCTTTAAGCCTCTCTACATATTTATTTGAGCAATATTGGACACCCCGGTCGGAATGATGAATAAGAGTGCTCATGTCTATGTGATACTTCTCATAGAATGATATTGCCATCTCCAAAGCTTTCAAGGGCCCCTCCGTCTCAAGAGTTTTGTAAAGCGCATATCCCACGATGGCACGACTTGACGCATCGGTAAGCAACGAGAGGTAAGCCCAGCCCTGACCGGTGTTTACGTAGGTTATATCCGCCACTACCATAGCGCCCAATCTTGTAGCGACAAATTTGGGTGCAACATTCAACAGATCGGGGTAGATATAGTAATTATGGTTCGAATTCGTTGTTTTAGGACGCTTGCGACTTGTACGTTGACACAAACCATTGGAGCGAAAAATGTCATAACAACGATCACGACCGATAACCATCTTTGGTCCAAACTTACTCACGCAGCAGGCGTATAACTCGCGCATACCAGCTTTGGGCATGAGTTCCAACAGTTCTTTGCAGTACAACACGATGCTTGTGGTAAGGATATCAACCTCCAAATGTCGGTTCACATGCTTGTAATAACCTTGTCGGGTTATGCCGAAGTAATCACAGAGGAACTTTATACAACCACGTTTGCGTCGGGATGAGTACCTCTGTGACAAGGTGTCGATTACTTGGCATCGGAGTTTTTTCGTACCTTGATATGATACGTGGATTCAGCAAGATTGATGAGTTCTTCGCACGCCTCGTGACGTAAACTCTCATCAGCAAGAGCCCGATGAAGTTTACGGTTCTCAGCACGCAATAGCGATAGTTCTTTCTGGAGCTCAGAAATACTAGAATCAATAGCATCGCTATTTACTGGTTTAGAGGATCTACCCATATCTTTGTCTTCTATTTGATACTTGTTAAGCCAATAAGTAAGAAGCTTGGCACAAAAGCCGTGACGCTTACAAAACTCAGATTTGCTCTCGGGACTTGATAAATACTCACGAATATAAGACATTCGTTCATCATCACTGTAATAGTTGTACTTCTTTTTCGAATATTTCATCTTTATTTTCGATTTTTGAAGTGTCAACTTATTCAGTACACTACAGAAATTAAAGGAAACTGTAAGCCATTCAGATACAATGATATAGGGAAATCATGGTAAGAAATGAACCATCTACGTGTGATTGATGTCGTATTTTATTATAAGGTTAATGCGAGCAAAAAGTCTGTTTTTATTAGAGGAAAAGTTTGTATGCCGTAATATAATATCGTACCTTTACAGGAATTAAGCGATAAACAATATTGGTAGATAAACAGACAAAAAAGAATGAAAATAACTTTAATCAGACAAGACAGCGGGAGTGGAAAAGAAGCTCTAAGCATATGCGAAGCAGGTACATTATTCAACAAAATGAAAACGGAGACAAAATCGGGACACATTACGGCTTTGCGAAACCTGATACCGATGCTGGAAGGTACGTACAGCCAGTACGAACATATAGACAAACTGCCATATATCTATTCTGCCGTAGAATGTACCCGCACTAAAGAAGGCGAACGAAAAATGAAACAATATAACGGACTGGTGCAGTTGGAAGTGAACCGGCTGGCAGGCCCGTCCGAAATGGAATATGTGAAACGGCAGGCGGCACTCTTGCCTCAGACTTTCGCCGCATTCTGTGGTTCCAGTGGCCGTAGCGTGAAGATATGGGTGCGTTTTGCCCTGCCGGATGACAGAGGACTGCCCGAAAAAGAAGCGGAAGCGGAATTATTTCATGCTCATGCCTACTGGCTGGCGGTAAAGTGCTACCAGCCGATGCTTCCTTATGATATTAATCTGCAAGCACCGGTGCTGACACAGAAGTGTCGCATGACACTGGACGAATCTCCATATTACAATCCCGATGCAGTGCCGTTCTGTCTGGAACAACCGCTCGCTATGCCCGGTGAAGAAACTTTCCGGCAGCGCAAGCAGGGTGAAAAGAATCTGTTGTTGCGATTGAAACCGGGATATGAGTCTGCAAAAACTTTCACGAAGATTTATGAAGCGGCGTTGAACAGGGCATTTCAGGAAATGGAAGACTGGAAGCGTGGAGATGATTTGCAACCTTTGCTTGTACACCTTGCCGAGCATTGTTTCAAAGCGGGTATCCCCGAAGAAGAAGCGGTCCGGCAGACACTCATTCATTACTATCGGGAAGAGGATGAGCGAATCATACGCTCGACGATTCATAATCTTTATCAGGAATGTAAGGGTTTTGGCAAGAAAAACAGTATCGGAAGGGAGCAGGAGACGGCTTTTCTGCTGGAAGAATTTATGAACCGTCGTTATGAATTTCGTTATAACACCGTGTTAGATGATCTGGAATACCGCCAGCGTGATTCCATCCACTTTTACTTTAAGCCCGTGGACAAACGTGTGCGCAACAGTATCTCTATCTGTGCCTTGAAAGAAGGCATCAATGCCTGGGATCGTGATGTAGACCGTTTTCTGAATTCGGAATATGTTCCTTTGCACAATCCTGTAGAAGAATATCTTTATGATGTCGGCCGTTGGGACGGGAAAGACCGTATCCGTGCATTGGCAGGATTGGTTCCTTGTACGAATCCGTACTGGCAGGAGTTGTTTTATCGTTGGTTTCTGAGCATGGTGGCGCATTGGAGAGGGGTGGATCGGCAGCATGGAAACAGTACGTCACCTTTGCTTGTCGGTCCGCAAGGGTATCGTAAGTCAACGTTTTGCCGGATTATTCTGCCGCCTGAGTTGCGTTTCGGCTATACGGACAGTATCGATTTCAAGAGTAAGCAGGAAGCGGAGCGTTATTTAGGACGTTTTTTCTGATCAACATTGATGAGTTTGATCAGATCAATGTCAGCCAGCAGGGGTTTCTGAAGCATTTGTTGCAAAAGCCTGTTGCTAACTTGCGCAAGCCTCATGGCAATACTATTCGTGAAATGCGTCGTTATGCTTCCTTTATCGGCACCAGCAATCAGAAAGATTTGCTTGCCGATCCCAGTGGCAGCCGTCGTTTTATCTGTATTGAGGTGATAGCTCCTATCAAAACCAATGCTACCATCAATTACAAACAGCTTTATGCTCAGGCGATGGAAGCCATTTATAAGGGTGAGCGTTACTGGCTGGATGATGAGGATGAAAAGATTTTGAAGCAGACGAACCGTGAATTTGAGCAGGCGAGCCCGTTGGAACAGTTGTTCCATTGTTATCTCCGTCCGGCGGAAGAAGAGGAGGGAGGCGAATGGATGACGTCCATGCAGATTCTGAATTATTTGCAGACGAAGACACGGGACAGGTTGGCTATCAATAAGGTAGCTGTGTTCGGCCGTGCGCTTCAGAAGCTGAATATTCCCTGCCGGAAGTCCGGTAAGGGGACACTTTATCATTTGCTGAAAATAGAATAATTGGTAGTAACGTGAGGGCAAACGGTTGCTCTCACGCTGCTACCATTGGATCTCTAATCGCTGTAACTCCGATGAATAGGGGGATTGAGGCGAAAATGAGAGCGTGAGGGCAAAAGTGCTGTCATTTTATATGTGGTTGAATTACTTCTTCCATTCGTTGGAGTTCCCAGCCACGGAATTGCATCACAATGCAATGTAACTTTGTATTCTGTATCAATTGGCGAACTTTCGGTGCGGCTGCATATCCCTTTATCTGCTCAACGGCTTCTTCCCATTGGATTTCGGCTTTCGCATCGGAATCTTTTTCTGAAAGGTATTTTAGCTCTATGATGTAGCTATGATTCACTTCATAATGCAGTAGGTCCGGCATAAGGAACAGGTCACAGTAACCGTGATTCAGTTCCACTTCCGGGGCAGTCAGGTAATAAGCATTTACGCTCAGGTAGGCAGTAAAGAATCCTTGAATATTCCGTTCGCCTTCAATCGCACTACGTACTGAGGAGTTTTCCTTGTAGGCATGAGCGATGAACTCTAAAGATTTTTGCCAGTGACCGTCGAATGCCATGTCATCAAATAAATCTCTTAAGCCATTCAAGTCAATATGCCGTTTCTCTTGATATTCCTCTAACAGAAAATCGTAATACTGCTTGCGTACATTATTGTTGGGAATACCCAGTATCAGGCGGACTCCTCGTGTACCGGTAATGGTCAGCATGCCATAATAAAAGAGCAGGCTGGGAAAGATTTCCGGATTGGCTATTTCGCTGGCGGGGAAGGTTGTCACTAAGTTGGTGATGACTTCTCCTTCTTCGGTGATTTTGCGCAACACACCTTTACGATTTCCGTCGAGCTTGTCCAATCGGATCAGTTTTTTCATTTTATTGTAATCCGTGCGGGTATTAGGGTCAATCATTTGTTCGGGAGATTTCCCCAACGTTATGTAATGACGCAGATAATAAAGTACCATGTCGCAGTTGAACATCTTCGGATCACGTTCCAGACTTTCTTTGGCAAAGCAATAATTGTCATACCACGGTTTTATTTCCCGAATCAGTGCATCTATGTCTGTATCTGCCGGCAGTTGTCCGGCGTCTTTATAGTACTGAAACATGGTCCGCACATCTGTCTCACTGAATCCCAGCATCATATTGAATTGGAAATCGGTGCTGATGTTCCAGCCGATATTGAATCCGCTGGTGAGATCATCCAATGTAACGGGGCTGACACCTGTCATGAAGATGCGTTCGAACATTCCTTAAACTTTTTGAAAATCTCCCGGTAGAATCCGCTGGCGTGAGTCAGGGCATGATAGATTTCATTACCTTGTTCGTTCAGAACCACGTTGGTGAAGTTGTCATATTCGTCAATAATCAGATAGAGATGGGAACCATTGTTGCGGGCTTTTCGATCCAGAAAATTCAGCTTATTGGTGGAACCTTCCAGTTGCTTCATTTCTAATGCAAATCCCGGATAATAGTATGGTTCATAAATGGATGCGAAGTCATCCAATCCACCGCAGCAATAATCGTCAAAGTTCTGTGCCAATGTACCGTCGATTCCGCCTATGCGTGAGAAATCAAGAAAAAGTATCTGAAAAGTTCCCTGTAGGGGAGTTGGCTGACTGCCTATCCACAAATTACCAAAGCGTTTCTGAAACTTTCTTTTTGCGAAATATCATAATAGGTGCGAAGCATGCTCAGGAAGATACTTTTGCCGAAACGCCGGGGGCGGATAAAGAATAGACTGTTGGGCTGCTGTTCCAGCAGAGGCAGATACATGGTCTTATCTACATAATATTGATTCTGCTCTACCACTTCCACGAAATTGGAAACTCCATATGGGATTCTTTTCACATCTTCTATCATATTTCCTGTTATTTTAGTTCATTGCTCACGGAATAAGACAAAAGTAATCTATTCCGGCTGAAAGAACAAAGAAAAGGGGAGGAAAGTTGGAACTTAGTCTTTATTCACAGTCGCCTCAACCAGACTATCCATATCAAAATCAATATTATAATCCTTTTCTATTTTAATCCTTCTTATTTGATTGACCAATGAATGCGGTTTCACCCTTCGGGTCATCTCTATTTCCAGCAACCTTTCGGGAAAGCGTTTACGGATTTCATCTATATTTCTCATGAAAAGTGAATCTTTATTTTCGTAGAGAGAATTGGCAGCTTCTGCCAGAATAAAAGCTCCCAAGCTGTCGGGATATTGTTTTAGTACTGCTTGAAGGAAGACCTTGCTTTTTCCAAAACTTTCGTGAGCTTCAGCGTGCATATCTTTGGCAGCTTGAAGTAGTCCCAGTTGGAACAGATACTCACCGGTAATTGCGTTTTTCTCCATAGCAAGTGTTTGTATGTATAGGGCGGAGTCCAGTTCTCCCATTTCAGATAAAAGTTTGGCTTTCATGCCGTAATAGTCGGGATTTAAACTGTCGATTGCCAAAGCTTTGTCCAGAAAGCGGATGCATTTTCGGGTGGAGTCTACATCGCAAGAAGATTCCATTAATGTCATTGCTTGCCGGTAGAGGCTGTCTGCCTGAAGATTGATACAATGAGGAGTGATGTCTACTTTAGACTCTTGCTGGGAATGGCAACCTGTAGCTGCAATAATCATTGGCAAGATAGTTAATAAGAGGCTTAATTTCTTGGGTTTCATATTCATAATTCTTATCATCCAATTTTATAAAAAAGTAAGACTGGCGAAGAACTCGATAAGAAAATGTGTCTAATCTGATCTTATTTTGTTCTTCGTCAGTCTTTTCTTGTTTTACTTAAATGCCTAGCTGTTCTCTTGCCCAGGCTTCATCATGTCTTATTCTGTAAAGGTATATTTCGGACATATTCCACCATGCACTGCCTGCGACAGTATAATCCAATGGATCTTTGTCACGGCGAGCCGTAGGAGTAAATCGGATATAGTTGTAAGCTTGCTTTCCACTCACATTGTTTTTAGCTGTGGCATGGCCACCGTTTGTTGTCGGCAGATTGAATTCTTCATTACCCATACTTTCAAAGAACTCACCGTTCATACTTCCATATATTGTTGCGGCTTTTACGTCACCTCCGTTATTCACTCCGCTTTGACGTGCATCATATTCAAAACAAAGGTCCTTTAATGGTTTGTTCAGTTTGATCTGGACATAATGTGCTTCTGTTGTAACAGGAGCATTCCACTTGGTATGATAATAAGTATTCACCTTCCCGTCAATCAATGCCGGTAAACCGCCTCCGTCTCCGACATGATTAGCATTGTCGGAAAGCATATCGATAGTAAGAGTAACACGTTCCATTTCGGAAGCTTCGCCGGAAATGCCTGTTATTGTTACCGGACTATCTGTCTCCATACCAGTCGGACCATAGGTGTTGATAGTAAATGAGTATTCACCTGCACATTGGTAAGTATCATCTATGATATAGGATGTTGTCTTATAGTCATTTATTAAGATCTCTTTATTTCTTTCGTGACTTTATCGTAATAGGTAATCTTTATCTTGTTGAAGTCTACATCTTCAGGTATCTCCCATTGCAGCTGAATACTTCCGGCTCCCGGAGTAGCAGTAGCATTGATCACATTTAAAGGAGGTGTCGCGATAAATCCGGCCTGTTTTACTGTGACTACGAACTGACTTGGTACTTTGTCGGTGCTATTGGTACTCTTGAAGGTTATCTTTCCTTCACGAGGTTGATTCTCAACTTCAGTGTTGGCTTTAATGATAAAGCTTTCGGAGACATCACGCAGTGCTCTTGAAGCGGGTAATGATACTGGAGTGATCCAGGATTGGGCGGATTCTTCGACTTCATAGGTATATGACACTTCACCGGCAGGAGAATTTACTTTGTAAAGGAATAGTGATTGTTTCTCCCATTGCTTTCACTTCATAGATCTTCTTGTCTTCATCGATTTCGACTATATAACCTCTGGGTTGTTGCTTTATCAGGAAAGAAGCTGTATAGCTGTAATTCTGGGAAGACTGGAGGATAATCGTACAATAACGTACGTCAGTCTCGGTGCTTTTATCCAGCGTAAATTTCAGTTCCTGTTTGTTTACGTCTTCCGCTGCACGCGTCTTTGCATCAAATGTGGCAGGTTGCTCTGCCAGACGTATCCAGTTGCAAGTGTCTGGTATAATGATATTATCCAGATTCAGGTTGGTCGCTACAGGAATTGTCAATGTTTCTCTTTCTGCATCTATTATTTCTACATATCCTTCCTGTTGTAGCTTGTCACCTATAAGGATGGCCGGTTCTTTACCAAACTGCGAGACAGTGATGGAATAGCTTTGATGACCATAGGCTACAGTGATTTCTGCCCGGCGTTGTTTGTATATATTGTTTGCACTGGCAGATACGACTACTTTGCCCTCGTGTTGTACTACCTTGCACCATTCTGCATTGGACTGGGCACTCCATCTGTCGAGTGGTACATTGGTCTGCACTTCAATTTCATGTTCTCCTCCCAGAAGTGGGAAAGTGATAGGTGCCTGACTTTTATCAGGAACTACGAGCGTTTCTACTTTAAACTCGGTTTCGTAATCGGGCGAACAAGAGATAAGTCCGGAAGCAATTCCGAATATGCTTGCGAGCCCGATGATTAATATATTTTTTTCATACTCATTTGATTTGATTACAAGTTATCTACTCTTGGGTTAAATTCATATCGTAGTTTGGCTTTCACTTCCCGGTAAGGGGCGGTGGATTCCAGGCGATATTTATAATGCAGACGGAACTCTTTGTAATAAGTGGCACGTCCGTCGGGAGTACGGATAGCGTTTAACAGGAATGTGTTGTCGTAATCATCGATTGGAGTAAGTTGTACTACATCGACCGGATCCACTTCCACATCATTAACTCTGTCATGCGCTCTGATGGTAAGTTCTCTGGCCTGAGGATTCTCCGGTTGCTGCTCGCCAATTTCCAGAATGATACTCTTAGATACAATTCTGCTTCTTGCTGTCTTATAATCGCCAAGATCTTCATCACCTGCCATCATGCGTACCGAATTGGCACCGATCGGGAATACTTGATTGGCATTTGTCGGTCTACGGACTTCGGGACTACCACTGGGGTTAGGAATTACAATCGTACTGCTTGTATAATTGTAGTAGGTAGAAGTCTTTGTCGTTGCGTAATAGTTTTCTTTATAGATACGCAATAATACATGACTTTTATCCGGATTATAATTAGGTGTTTTTTCCGGATCTATCTTGTAATCCAGAAAATAAATAGAATCCGGTGAAATCCTTTCCAGATTTTTCAGATAGATCGGAAACATTACTTTGGAAGTGCCTGCCTGAATATCCAGTTCCTTATTGGGAAAATCATAGCATTCATCGGGAAGCAGTTTGGCAAATTTTTCTTTTTCTATATCAAAGTTGGATTTGTTGTATGCTTTCAGCAAAGAGTCCGATTCCAGAAGAGCTACATGGTGTGTGTTAGGGCTTATTTGTGAGCCGCTGACCGTGGCAACCAGATAGATCGTATCTTTTTCTTGTCCTACATTAGCCACCTGCCGGTCGTAGATCAGACTCGAATTACTGAGTAAGCCTACTTCGTTCCGGTATTGTTCCTGGTCGAAATCGTATTCATTGCAAGCACTCAATACACCTATAAGAGTGCAGAGCATTATATTAAATTCTTTTTTCATATTCAGTCTGTTATTCATGTTTTGATATTATCTGTCCCATCCGAAATTCTGGTCGGCATTGGGAACCTTCAGCAATTCATCATGGCGGATCGGTAAGAATACCATTTTAGGCAGTGCAATGCGGTCTCGCACATTTTGTGTATTGATCGTCACAATATTCCAGAATCCTTCATTACCGTTGGCATTTGTACGGTCTTTTGTCACATCCAGTCCCCGCCAGTTGGAGCTGTTGGCATCTTCGTCCAGATAGGTTCCCCACCTGCGCGTATCGAAATATCGGTATCCTTCGTTAAAGAGCTCTACCTGACGTTCATTGCGGATGATTTTTTCAAAATTGTCTGCTTCTGCCATGTCGTTGGCATCTACTCCCGGCAAGCCGACGCGATAACGTATCATGTTGAAATATTTAGCCATTTCTGCCGGATCACGGCTAACGGTTTCCTCAATAAGTGTACCTGTATTGTCGGATACTTCTACGGTCACTGTACCTTCTACACGGTTCAATGCTTCTACATATTCCAGTAGCACTTCACCATAACGAATGATAGGGAACGGTTTAGGGCTGGTGACGAATGCGCCTTTTACACTCCCTTTGCCGTTAGCCCATGAGTCGTCCGGATGAATGTATTTGACGGGAACATAACCGCTGACACTGTAGTCGTTTACGTTATTTCCGGCACCGGCAATTCCGGGCATTGGTATCATCGTGAGAATACCAGAATTGCTGATTGACGTAGGAGGCGTCGGTAGAAGCTGAACTCATCGGCCAGTAGCGACCCGGAAAACCTATCGAGGCATAGAAGCGTGCCGAACGATTGGCGTACATCATAGGTACGTTTTCCCTTAGTAGGTATGTCCCCAGTTTTTTGGATTCGCCGGTGAGTCTGCTGAAGTCCGGTTCATATGGATATTCTGCCGATGAATTATGAATAGTCCGCCCATCTGCCATCAGATAGCAATCAATTACCCTCTGCGGCACAGACATTGAACCCCATCCGCCAAACTTGACAGGGAATGAGTGATGGGTATAGTTAGTGACGTTACTGGATTCCATCGCCCAGATGAATTCTTTATTAGTCTGTATGATACCTTCTCCTGTGAACATGTCGGAGTAAGAGTGATAAGGATCGATATTGCCTGCTCCGTCAGGGAAGTTAGCAGTAGGGACATTGGAGGCCAGAGGATATGGGTTCTGGGCATCTGCTTCCACTGTATGTAGCTCGTATCCCATTTTGGTCAGCTGTTTGGCGGCAGCTGCTGCAACGGCCCAGCGTCTCGGGTTATACTCTTGATTGACATAGTAGGCTCCGTCGCTTTTACGTTTCCAGGTCCCGAAACATTTACGGGCTGCAGCTCCGCCATTGAAAAGCGGTGAAGCCTGGAAGAGGCGCAAACGGGCGATGAGTGCCATGGCTGCTCCTTTGGTCGGACGTTGATAATAGTTGACGCTTTGCTCATCCGCTGAATAGATGCCTTGAGTTGCCAGTCGGAATTCATCGCATATATAATCTACAGACTCATCATAGGTAGCCCGTTCGCGATTATAATATTCGGCAGGTTCGGAGGTGCTCAGTTCTTCATCGCCCACGATAATCAACGGTCCCCAGTTCATCAAAAGATGATAATAAGCGTACCCACGCATAAAGTGAACATATCCGATATAACGTCTTCTGTCCATTTCATTCATATCAGGTACATTGTAGACTTCTTTAAGCATTTTGTTACATCTTGCTACAATGACATACATGTCGTACCATTGGTTTTGGATAGGCAGATTTCTGCTGTTGATGGTACCTACGGAAAATTGTAGTCCCCAAAATTCATTTGTCTGATATTTAAGTGTTATTTCGTCCGAAGCAGATTCCCCCGGATTCCAGGAATTTCCCCAGATAGCCCCTGCGTCGGGAAAACCTTTCGGAGTGTTCCAGAGATAACCTTCAGCATTTTTCTTGCTGTGAAAGATGGAGTCTTCTTTGAAAGTAGCTTCGAAGTATGGGTCTACATCCAGAAAATTGCAGGAACTGAGTAGTAGTGTACTTCCTACTGTTGCTCCCAATATTATTTTGAATAACTTTTTCATGAGTGTTCTATATTATTTTTAGAATTTAAGATAAACCTGGAACGTGTAAGTTGCCGGTATCGGATAAGCGGCCCCGTTTGCAGATGCCTGTTCCGGATCAAAATACTTCACTTTGTCGATAGTAAAAAGGTTGTTGGCAACAAACTCCAGATCGACAGAAGATAGTCCTGTCTTTTTATCCATGGAGTCTTCAGGTTGTACTTCAGACTGAGTTCCTGAAAGCGCAGGAAAGAACCGTTCCGTTTCCAGAAAGAGGAAAGCTGGGAGTTGTTCGTATTGCCTCCGTAGGAGAGACGTGGGAATTCTGCATGGGGATTTTCCGTAGCGGTGGTGCCTGAATACCATGCGGGCGTCCATCTATTCTTGGGATTGTTGGCCAGCTTGATAACGTTGCCGAGTTCTCCGTTATAGAAGGGAATCCATCCTGCGTCATTACCGAGTCCCGAACGGT
>ENA-OQJP01000333-OQJP01000333.1-human-gut-metagenome-genome-assembly--contig:-NODE-333-length-14678-cov-8.106866_pt1 | contig 14678 bp, 13 predicted proteins | sample MGYA00242611_ERZ504778 | MGnify/ENA primary metagenome ERZ504778 (study PRJEB26092, sample SAMD00036349) | human gut metagenome | host: Homo sapiens | study: EMG produced TPA metagenomics assembly of...
ACTGTTTCCGAAAAATAAGGCTTTGCTCGTCCCGCGTGGGCCTGACCGGCACGCCAGTGCCTCTCCCTATGGGAGAGGTGGCATTGCGAAGCAATGACGGAGAGGGCAAACCCCCGCAGAGGGTTTCTTTTTCCCCTCAGATATGCTATACTATAATGTGTTTTGATGACCCGCGCCCGGAGATGGGCGATGGAAATAGAGAATGGGCAGCAGAGAAAGGAATATCACGATTATGGCACAGAACGACATCGGTATCGATCTTGGTACGACGACCATCATCATCGCGCAGGAGGGGCAGGGCGTCGTGCTCAACCAGCCCAGCGTGGTGGCGGTGGATACCCGCAAGAACTGCGTGCTTGAGGCCGGCGACAAGGCCCTTGCAATGGTGGGCCGCACGCCCAACTACATCTCCGCCATCTTCCCGCTGAAGGATGGCGTCATCAGCGACCACACCATGACCCGGGAGCTCATCTGCCGCTTCGTCAATCAGGTCTACAGCTCCCACATGGTCAAGCCCCGTGTGGCCGTCTGTGTGCCTGCCGCCATCACCGGCATCGAGAGCGACGCCGTGGTGGAGGCCGTCATGGCCGCCGGTGCGCGTCAGGTCTACCTCATTGATGAGCCTATCGCCGCGGCCCTCGGCTCCGGCATCGACATCACCGTGCCGGATGGCCGGATGATCATCGACATCGGCGGCGGCACCACCGACATCGCCGTGCTGAGCCTCGGCGGCAAGGTCAAGGCCACCAGCGTCCGCGTGGCCGGCAACCACTACGACGAAGAGATCCTGAAGTTCGTGCGCAACAAGTTCAGCATCGCCATCGGCCAGCGCACCGCTGAGAGCCTGAAAAAGAACGTGGCCTGCTGCCCCCAGAAGGCAGATTTCAACGAGACCATGGAGATCAAGGGCCGCAGCCTGCTCACCGGCCTGCCCGTGCGTGTCAATGTCTCCACCGCCGACCTCTACGAGCCGGTCATGCGCCTGAGCGAGCAGATCGGCACCGCCGCTCATCAGGTGCTGGAGAAGACTCCTCCGGAGCTGGCCGGCGACATCTACCGCAACGGCGTCGTCCTCACCGGCGGCGGCGCACAGCTCCACGGCCTGCCTGAGTACCTGAGCCAGGAGCTGAAGGTGGAAGTGACCGTCTCGCCTGACCCCGTCAACTGTGTCGCGCTGGGTACGGCCATGAGCCTGCGTCTGGGCGACAAGCTGGAGACCGGCTTCATGGACGCCACCCCCCGCATGGGCCGCCGCTGAGAGGGAAGCGCTGTTCACAGAACCGTGAAAAACAATATGATTTTTGTTCATAGTTGTTGAATCGACCCGGAAAATATTGTATAATATCTTCAAATCGCTTTTTGCCGCTCACCCCCGGGCGGCAAAGAAAAAAGTAAATAGGAGGAAGACCATGGATTTAGGTTATGATGTGATCGTTACCATAACCGGTATGGTGCTGGTGTTTCTGATCCTCGTCCTGCTGATGGCCATCATCACGCTGGAGGGCAAGATCTTTGACGCCATGAACAACAAGAAGGCAGCCGCCAAGGCGGCGTCTGCTGCAAAACCGGCTGCTCCTGTGAAACAGGCCGCTGCGCCCGCTCCTGCAAAGGCTGCTGCCCCGCAGGTGGAGGCAGGCATCCCCGGCGACGTTGTGGCAGCCATCATGGCAGCCATCTACTCTATGGGCAACGGCAAGTATGTGCTGAAGGCAGTCCGCCGCGGCAAGAATGGCTGGGGCAAGGCTGGCGTCAACGACACCACCGCGCCCTTTTAACACAGGAGGAAAAACATGACTCAGTTTATTGATACTCTGGTCGGTATTTTCCAGAGTTCCGGTTTTGCCCGGTTCGGTGAGCCGGGCGGCTGGCTGTACGCAGTGATGATCTGCGTGGGCTGCTTCCTGCTCTACCTCGCCATCGTCAAAGAGTTCGAGCCTCTGATCCTGCTGCCCATGGCTTTCGGCATGATCCTGGCCAACCTCCCCGGCAGCGGCGTCATCCATATGCAGTATTTCGTCGGCGACGGCCTCGAGCACCCGATGTGGGTCGAGATCCTGAACAACGGCGGTCTGGCTGATATGCTCTACATGGGCGTCAAGCTGGGCATCTACCCGCCGCTGATCTTCCTCGGCATCGGCACCATGACCGACTTCGCCCCCCTGATCTCCAACCCCAAGAGCCTGCTGCTGGGCGCTGCCGCTCAGTTCGGCATCTTCGGCACCTACATCGGTGCTCGTCTGCTGGTCGCTGCCGGTCTGGTGGACTTCACCCAGAAGCAGTCTGCTGCTATCTCCATCATCGGCGGCGCAGACGGCCCCACCGCTATCTTCGTCACCTCCCGTCTGGCTCCTGAGCTGCTGGGCTCCATCGCCGTCGCGGCCTACAGCTACATGGCTCTGGTGCCTGTTATCCAGCCGCCTATCATGAAGGCTCTGACCTCCAAGAAAGAGCGTACCGTCGTGATGAAGCAGCTGCGCACCGTGACCAAGACCGAGAAGATCATCTTCCCCGTCATGGTCGCCATCGTCGTCTCCCTCATCGTGCCGGATGCCGCCGTCCTGGTCGGTATGCTGATGCTGGGCAACCTGATGAAGGAGTGCGGCGTCGTGGACCGTATCCAGAAGACTGCCGGCAATGAGCTGATGAACATCATCACCATCTTCTTGGCTCTGTCTGTTGGCTGCACCACCTCTGCAAACACCTTCCTGAACAGCCGCACCCTGTTCATCATCGTGCTGGGCCTCATCGCATTCTCCTTCGGCACTGCTGCCGGTGTCATCTGCGGCAAGGTCATGTATATCCTGACCGGCGGTCAGGTCAACCCCCTGATCGGTTCCGCCGGCGTTTCCGCTGTGCCTATGGCTGCCCGTGTTTCTCAGAAGGTCGGCCAGAGCGAGAACCCCTCCAACTTCCTGCTGATGCACGCAATGGGCCCCAACGTGGCCGGTGTTATCGGCTCCGCCGTCGCTGCTGGTATCCTCATCAACATCTTCGGCTAAACATTTCCTGAGATCCCCGCTCCATCGTGGTATTGACTGCGGTGGGGCGGTTTTTTGTTTGCATTGTTTTTGTGTACAACTTTTTTGAAATGTGATATACTATATTTTAAGTGATATATCCAGAAATGATTGAAAAGAACAGGTGAAACAATGGCAACAGATCTCGCACAACAATTCTGCGCTTTGCGTGATACGTATATCGAAAAGCAGTTCGGACGCCTGAACGATATGCAGAGGGAGGCGGTGTTCACCACCAACGGCCCTCTGCTCATCCTCGCGGGTGCAGGCAGCGGAAAGACCACCGTGCTGGTCAACCGCATCGCCAACCTCATCCGCTTCGGCTCGGCCCACGGCTCCAGGTGGACGCCCCGGGAGGTGACGGAGGACGATGTGAAAGCCCTGCGCACCGCCATCATGACCGGCACCGACGCCCCGTCGTGGCTGGACGGGATGCTGCGGAAGGACGCCGTCCGGAGCTGGAACGTCATGGCCATCACCTTTACCAACAAGGCCGCCGGTGAGCTGAAAGAGCGTCTGCGCCGGATGCTGGGCGGGGAAGAGGGCGACGAGGTGTTCGCCTCCACCTTCCACTCGGCCTGCGTCCGCATTCTCCGCCGCTGGGCCGAGGAGATCGGCTACCCCCGCAGCTTTACCATCTACGACAGCGACGACTCCCAGCGTGTCATGAAGGCTGTCTACAAAGAGCTGAGCGTGGACGACAAGTTCTTCCCGGTCAAAAGCGCCATCAACCAGATGAGCCGCTGGAAAGACCAGCTCATCAGCCCCGCCGAGGCCCTGAAGACCCCGGCCCGGGACACGAAGGGCGCCCTTGCGGCCAAGGTCTATGCCGCCTACGAAAAGAAGCTCAGGGAGGCCGGCGCTTTCGACTTCGACGACCTCATCTACCAGACGGTCATCCTGCTGTCGGAGCACGAGGACGTGCGGGAGTTCTACCAGAACAAGTACAAATATCTGCTGGTGGACGAGTATCAGGACACCAGTGTGGCTCAGTTCCGGCTCGTGAGCCTGCTCACCGGCCCGGAGAAAAACATCTGCGTCGTGGGCGACGACGACCAGAGCATTTACCGCTTCCGCGGCGCGACCATTGAGAACATCCTCAACTTCGAGCGCATCTATAAAGGCACCAGGACCATCCGACTTGAGCAGAATTACCGCTCTACGTCGAATATCCTGAATGCCGCCAACTGTGTCATCCAGCACAACACCGAGCGCAAGGGCAAGACCCTCTGGACGAAGAACGGCGAGGGCGACAAGGTGCAGGTCTACACCGCCGAGAACGAGCAGGACGAGGCCAGCCATATCGCGGACGTCATCGGCCAGCACCTCAAAGAGGGCGGACATCTGGCCGACCACGCCATCCTCTACCGGATGAACGCCCAGTCGGCCCCCATCGAAAGCTACTTCACCCGTGCGGGCATCCCGCATAAGATCGTGGGCGGCCAGCGCTTCAATGACCGCAAGGAAGTCAAGGACATCCACTCCTATATGTCCATCGTGGCGAACCCCCGGGATGATGTTCGACTCCGCCGTATCATCAACGAGCCTGCGCGCAAAATCGGTGCGACGACCATCGAGGTCATTGCTGACCTTGCCGCCCAGCAGGGCGTGAGTATGCTGGATGTCATCTCCCAGGCCGACCAGTACGCCAAGCTCAGCCGCGCCATCGCGCCGCTGTTCAAGTTCTGGGACATCTACCAGAAACTGCAGGAATCGCTGGAAACGAAGACGCTGGATGAGTTCGCCTCCGATGTCATCGAGATCACCGGCTACCGCGCCATGCTGGAAGCCGACGCCGCCAAGGGTCACGAGGATGCCGCCGACCGTCTGCAGAACCTCGGCCAGCTGGTCAACAACGTCAAGAGCTACTGCGACCAGCACGGCGAAGAGGCCTCGCTGGAAGGCTATCTGGAGGACATCGCCCTCATCAGCGACATCGACAGCTACAACGAGAGCGCCGACCAGGTGGTGCTGATGACCATCCACTCGGCCAAGGGCCTTGAGTTCCCCTATGTATTCCTCATTGGCATGGAAGAGGGGGTCTTCCCCAGTGAGATGAGCAGGTATTCCGAGGCTGACCTCGAGGAGGAGCGCCGCCTGGCCTATGTCGGCATCACCCGCGCCAAGAAGGAGCTTTACATCTCCAACAGCGTCACCCGGATGCTCTATGGCCGCACCCAGCGCAACGAGCCCAGCCGCTTTCTCCGGGAAATCGAGCCGGAGTACATCGAAGAGACCCGCAGCCCGGTGCTGGAGCAGCGCTCCCGTCTGGGCGGCTGGGGCAGCGGTTACGGCAGCGATACCGTGCCGGGCGGTGCGTCGGGCTACTCCGGCCCCTCCGGCTGGGGGCGTGCGGCCTCTGGTTACGGCTCGGGCTATGGCAGCCGCAGCAGCTATCTGAATAAAGAATATAACGCACCAATGTCCAATAATCGAGGCTTTGGCTCCGATTACGCGGGCCGGGGAAGTGCTTCGTCGGGTCATGGCGGCTGCGACTCCGGTTCGGGAAGCAGCGGCTTTGGCTCTGGCTATGGCCGTCCGGCAGCGCCCAAAGCGCCGGTCAGACCCGCAGGCGGCGGTGTGACCTCTTCGCCCCGTCCGGCAGCGGCATCCACCGGCCCCAAGCACTATGAGCCGGGCGACATCGTGGAGCACAAGGTCTTCGGGCGCGGCAAGGTGCTGAAGGTCAAGCCCGCCGCCGGCGACCAGATCGTGGAGATCAGCTTCGAGAAGGTGGGCGTGAAGAAGACTATGGCCAACTTTGCGCCCCTTGTGAAGATAACGACGGAGGAATGAGAAAAAATGATGACTGTCCGATTGATAGCACATACGCCGGAGCCGGAGAAGGTCGTGGCGGCTGCGGCGAAGCTCTGCTACTCCGACGCCCACATCACCGACCTGCTGGACGGGCTGGATGAGGAAAAGACTGCCCGCTTCCTGACCATGCTCAGCGATTTGGGCCACGCCAGCCCCATCGAGCACGCAAGCTTCACCTTCGGCATCGAGGGCGTCAGCCGTACCCTGCTGGCCCAGATCACCCGCCACCGCATCGCGTCCTTTAGCGTCCAGAGTCAGCGGTACGTCCGTCTGGACGATTTCCGCTACGTCATCCCGCCCGAGATCGAGGCCATCCCCGAGGCAAAGGCGGCGTTCATCGAGAGCATGAATGAGGACGCCGGGCGCTACCTCGACCTCGTGCAGAAGCTGGAGGACGGCCACACCGCCCGCCTGATGGCCGAGGGTCTGCCCGAAAAGCAGGCCCGGGCCAAGGCTTCCAAGCAGGCCAACGAGGACGCCCGCTTCGTGCTGCCCAACGCCTGCGAGACCAAGATGGTGGTGACCATGAACGCCCGCAGCCTGCAGAACTTCTTCCACCTGCGCTGCTGCAGCCGCGCCCAGTGGGAGATACGGCAGCTGGCCGAAGAGATGCTGCGGCTGGTCTACCCGGTGGCACCCCATATCTTCCGCACCGCCGGCCCGGCCTGCGTGTCCGGCCCCTGCCCGGAGGGCAAGATGTGCTGTGGCCGCACCACTGAGGTCCGCGCCCAGTACGCCGCGCTGAAAGGGGAGAAGGCAGAATGAGCAAGGGCAGGCTTCTTGTCATCGAAGGGCTGGACGGCTCCGGCAAGGCCACCCAGGCAAAGCTGCTGGCCTCCCATCTGGCCGAGAGCGGTCGAAGGGTGATGGAGATCACCTTTCCGGACTACGAGAGCGATTCCAGTGCGCTGGTGAAGATGTACCTCTCCGGCCGGTTCGGCGACAAGCCCGACGACGTCAACCCCTATGCGGCGTCCAGCTTCTATGCGGTGGACCGGTACGCCAGCTATAAGACCAGGTGGGGCAGCTTCTACGAGGCGGGCGGCATCGTCATCGCCGACCGCTACACCACGTCGAACGCGGTCCATCAGTGCTCCAAGCTCCCGCCGGAGCAGTGGGACGATTTCCTCCGCTGGGCCTTTGACTACGAATACAGGCTGCTGGGCCTGCCCGCGCCGGACGATGTGGTGTACTTACAGGTAGACCCCGCCGTGAGCCAGAAGCTCATGACCGGCCGCTACCACGGCGACGAGAGCAGGAAGGACGTCCACGAAAAGGACATCGAATATCTGGCCCGCAGCCGCCGTGCCGCCGAGTACTGCGCAGAGCATCTGGGCTGGGCCACCGTCCATTGCACGGAAAATGGAGCCATGCGCACCATCGAGGAGATTCAGGCCGAGGTGCGGGCGCTGGCGGAAAAAGAGCTCGGATAACCGCGAAAATGGGAGGGATACTATCAATGTATCGTTTGATGCAGCCGTCGGATGAGGCGGCAGTCGTGGCACTGTGGCAGAAAGAACGCGGCGACAGCGCCGAGTTCATCAAGACCGCTCTGGAAAAATTCGCCGGGGCGGAAAATATCTACGTCGCTGAGGAAAATGACGAGATAGCCGCTGCGGCGCTGGCGGTCCCCGTCACCCTCAAGGGACGCAGCGGCAGCTACCTCTACGGCCTCTGCGGGCAGGGAAGCCTGCTTCTGGCAGGACTCGTGGACTATCTCTGTGCGCAGCAGAAGCTGCGGGGCGCGGGCTTCACCGTGGCCGTTCCGGCCGGACAGGAGCAGGCCGCACTGCTGGAAAACAAGGGTTTCCGGCGGGCTTTTGCCCTCCGCTGCCTGCCCCGGGAGGTGTCCCGCAACCTGTGGAGTCAGGCGGAGTTCGACTCCGTGACGGCCCGCAAGCTCTATGAGCTGCGGGAGCGCTTCTATCCCGATACCGTCCAGTTCCCGCCGGAGCGGATGGCCGTCGTGCTGACCGACCTCTACGCCCGGGGCGCGACCATCGTGTCCAACGAGAAGGGCTACGGCATCTACTTCCGCCGGGAGGACACCCTCTATTTTGTGGAGCTGATGGCCGAAGACGACCGCTCCGCCGAGGTGCTGATGGAAGCGGCCCGGGAGAAGGAGGTCATCGTGGAGCGCGCCGTCATCACAGTGGGCGCGGCTCAGAACCTTTTCCTCGGCGAAGGCACCCGGCAGGACTACGGCATGATACGGTTCGACGCGGAGCCTTTCGATGTGGAAGAAAGCTATATGCGGCTGATGATGGAAAGCTGAACGGAATGGTAAAGGAGTGTGTACATGGCACACGATGCAAAACATAGAAAAAGCAGAAAAGGCGGCGCAGTGAAAATGATTCTGATCGTGCTGCTGATCCTGGTACTGGCGGCGGGCGGCTGTCTGCTGGCCATCCGAAAAGAGATCAACGGCAGTGCTTCCGCCGGCGAACCGGTGAGTGTGAGCATCCAGCAGGGCAGCGGCGTGGCAGCCATCGCCCAGAAGCTCAAGGCGGCGGGCGTCATCAAGTACCCCCACGTCTTCCGCTGGTATGCAGGCAAGCAGGGCGCGGCAGGCAGGCTCCAATACGGCGAGTTCGACCTCGCCCCCGGCAGCTCCTACGACGACATCATCGAGGCACTTTCCGCCTACGCGAAGGCCGACAGCGTCCGGCTGACCTTCCCCGAGGGTACGACGGCCATCGCCATTGCGAAAAAATGGAGGATGCCGGGCTGTGCAGCGCCGAGGACTTCCTCAGGGAGGCCAACACCGGCGATTTCAGCCAGTACAGGTTCTGGCAGTACGTCCCCGGCGACAAGGACGCCCCGGACCGCTTCCTCAAGTGCGAGGGTTATCTTTTCCCGGATACCTACGATTTCCTGAAGGATGACACCGTCCATCATTACGTTGAGACGTTCTATTCTCACTTCGACAAGCAGATCACCGATGAGATGTATGCCGAGATGGAAAAGCAGGGGATGACCCTCTCCGAGGTGGTCACTCTGGCGTCCTTCGTGCAGGAGGAGGCCGGCAACGATCAGGACGATAATGTGGCGCAGGTGTTCCGCAACCGTCTGGCCGAGGGTTCGCCCTACCCCAAACTGCAGAGCAACACCTCCAGCCACGTCCAGAGCGACGCCGACAACAACTACCTCTGGAACTGGGTCGCGCCCTACTACGGCGGCTGGGACAGCATCCCGGAGAACATTCTGGAAGCCTACGACACCTACGCCTGCACCGGCCTCTCCGCCGGCCCCATCTCCAACCCCGGCATCGCGGCCATCCGCGCGGCGCTTGACCCGCAGCCCGACGATGAGGCGAAGGACGCCTATTTCTTTGTCACCGACCTTGCCGGTCACTACTACTACGCCCGCACCTACGCAGACCACCAGAAAAACTGCGATGAGGCGGCTAAAGTTAATAAGAGCCTGAAATAAGAAGCGAAGCCCGTAAGCCTGACGGAAAAGGCAGCCGCTGACCGGCCTGCCAAGGGGTGCTTTGCACCCGGGTTGCGGCTCCCAGCGTCTGCTTCGCTCTCGCTTGCATCCTGCTGGCCGCTGCCCCAACAATTTCTCCCTGTTTCCGCCACTGGCGGCGTCGAAATCGTTGCCCCCTCTGGGAGAGCTGTCCTACCAGCGACCGAAAGGGCTAATATGAAATGAGGAATACCATGTTACAGATACCGGAACTTCTGGCCCCGGCAGGCGACCTCGAGCGCCTGCGGTATGCCATCAACTACGGCGCGGACGCCGTTTACTGCGCTCTGCCCGAGTTCGGGATGCGCTCTGCACCCACCAACTTCACCCCGGAGCAGCTGAGCGAGGGCGTCATCTATGCCCACGCCCGGGGCCGCAAGGTCTACCTGACCATGAACACCCTGCCCACCAACGAGGAGGCTGACCGTCTGCCTCAGGCCATCAAGGACGCTGCCGCCGCCGGTGTGGACGCCTTCATTGTGGCCGACCTCGGCGTGTTGGACGCCTGCAAGACCTTCGCGCCCGACATCGACGTCCATATGTCCACCCAGACCGGCATCACCAACTGGGCCGCTGCCCGCGCCGCCTACAATATGGGCGCGAAGCGGGTGGTGCTGGCCCGGGAGATGACCCTGCAGGACATCGCCACCCTCCGCGACAAGACCCCGCCGGAGCTGGAAATCGAGGCTTTCGTCCACGGTGCCATGTGCATGAGCGTCTCGGGCCGCTGCCTGCTCTCCAACTACATGGCCGGCCGCGACGCAAACCGCGGCCAGTGCGCCCAGCCCTGCCGCTGGAAGTACTATCTCAGCGAGGAGACCCGCCCGGGCCAGCTCTATGAGATTGGCGAGAACGAGAACGGCAGCTACATCCTGAACGCCAACGATCTGTGTACCGCGCCCTTCCTCGACCTCATCTGCAAGGCGGGCGTGGACAGCCTCAAGATCGAGGGCCGCGCCAAGACGTTCTACTACGTCGCCAGCGTGACGGCGGCCTACCGCCGCGCCCTCGACCAGTATCTGGCCGACCCGATGAATGAGAACTTCGAGCTGCCGGAAGAGGTTTTGGCGGAGCTGACCCGCACCAGCCACCGCCACTATTCGCCCGGCTTCTACTTTGGCCGGGAGCAGGCCCGTCAGGCTACCGACAGCGCGACTTACATCCGCGAGTGGGAGTTTGTCGGTACGGTGGACGGCTGGGAGAACGGCGTCGCCAGCTGCCAGCAGCGGGGCAAGTGGAGCCTCGGCGACACGCTGGAAGTGCTCTGCCCGGATGGCCGCAGCATCCCGCTGGACCCCGAGTGGATCAAGAATGAGGCCGGTGAGCTGGTGGAGTCCACGCCCCACGCGATGGAGCGCTATACCATCCCCACCCCGGAGCTGCCGCCGATGAGCCTGCTGCGCCGGAAAGTCTGAGGATCAAAAGCAAAGCCGCCTGTCGTTCGTTGAATGACAGGCGGCTTTTATCGTTTATTCCGATTATTCCGGCTTGACCTGCAGCTCCTGCTCGCAGTAGATGCAGCGATACTTGCCGTTGGAGCTCAGCTCGAAGATCTGGTCGCACTCTTCCTCGATGGAGGAGATGCAGCGGGGGTTCTTGCACCGCACGATGTTGACCAGACGCTTGGGGGGCTGGGGCTTTTCCTTCTTGACGGCCTTGCCGTTCTCGATGACGGTCACGCTGATGTCGGGGTCGAGATAGGCCAGCACATCGAGGTTGAGCCAGGATGCGTCGCCCTCCACCTTGATGATGTCCTTCCGGCCCGACTCTGCCTTGTGGCTGCGGGCGTTCTGGATGAGGGCCACGCTGGCGGTGCGGTTGCCCTTGATGCCCAGCAGGTCCATCAGGCCGATGGCCGTGCCTGCCTTGATATGGTCGATGACGATACCGTTCTGAATTTCATCAATGTTCAGCATCTCAGTTGCCCTCCTTTTCAGCCTTGGGGTCCTTGAGGCCCAGCAGTGTCATGATCAGCGCCATGCGGACGTAGACGGCGTTCTGCACCTGCTCAAAATAGGCGGCGCGAGGGTCGTCGTCCACTTCCAGCGTGATCTCGTTGACGCGGGGCAGGGGATGGAGCACGGCCATGTCGGGCTTGGCAAGGGCCATCTTCTCTGTGGTGAGGATATAGCTGTTCTTCAGACGGACATAGTCTTCCTCGTTGAAGAAACGCTCCTTCTGGACGCGGGTCATGTAGAGGATGTCCAGCTCAGGCATGGACTCCTCGAGGCTGCGGGTCTCCTTGTAGGGGATGTGGTTGGCCTCGAGCACGTCGGTGATGATGTAGTCCGGCACCCGCAGCTCCTCGGGGCTGATGAGGACGAAGCGGATGTTCTCGCAGCGCGCCATGGTCTTGATGAGGGAGTGGACGGTGCGGCCAAACTTGAGGTCGCCGCACAGGCCGATGGTCAGGTCGTTCAGACGGCCCTTGCGGCGGCGGATGGTCATCAGGTCGGTCATGGTCTGGGTCGGGTGCTGGTGGCCGCCGTCGCCTGCGTTGATGACAGGGATGCGGGAGTACCGGCTGGCCCGCAGCGGTGCGCCCTCCTTGGGGTGGCGCATGGCCACGATGTCGGCATAGCAGGAGACGACGCGGATGGTGTCGGCCACGCTCTCGCCCTTGGATGCACTGGAGACGGTCTCGCTCGGGAAGCCGAGGACATGTCCGCCGAGGTTCAGCATCGCGGCCTCAAACGAAAGACGGGTACGGGTGGACGGCTCGTAGAACAGGGTGGCCAGCTTTTTGTGGGCGGCCACGTCCTGATAGGCAGCCGGGTCGGCGCAGATGCGGTCGGCCAGGTCCAGCAGAGAGGCGATCTCCTGCTGACTGAAATCCAACGGATCGATTAGATGACGCATATTCTTTTGTTTCCCTCCGTCAAAGAAGCTTTCGAAGAATCGAGAAGTCGAAGAAGTTCGTGTAGTAGCTCAACGAACGCATGACGGGATGGCAGAGCCGGTTGTAGCAGATCTCATCCAGCAGCAGCATGGCCTCGCCCGGGGCCAGACGCATGGCGGCTCGGATGGACTCATCGCCGCAGCTGGCCTTGAGGTGGGCCACATTGGAGGCCACCTGCTGGCGGCACTCCCGCTCCAGGACATCGAAGATATCACCCGACAGGTCGATGCGGGTGTAGTCCCGGCTCCCAAACAGGGCGCGGGGCAGGTAGTCGATGGAGTAGATGACGGGGGTGGTGTCGGCGAGGATGCGCTTCCTGATGCAGATGACATCGTCGCCGGGCTCGATGGCCAGATCACGGGCCAGCTCTTCGCCTGCGCGGACGGGGTAGATCTGGATGCCGTCGGCGTGGGGGTAGCTGCCAAAGCTGCGGATGAGCGGGTAATACTCCAGCTTCTGGTCCAACCGGCTGCGCAGGTTCAGGACACTTCGGTTGACCACTGTGCCGATGCCGCGCACCCGCTCGATGTAACCCGCACGCTCCATCTCGCTCAGCGCATCGCGGATGACGGTGCGGCTGACGCTGAGTTCGGCGGCAAGGTCTACCTCAGCGGGCAGACGGTCGGTCTGTGCATAGCGGCCTGTGCGCAGTTCCTCCAGCAGAGCGCCGACGATGCGGTCGCTGATGACAGCACCACCCAGGCGGCTGAAGGGGATAAGCTGGAATCTCTCATGGTTCGTTTCCTCCGGTACACGGGCAGGGCGGCCCTGCCTGGACTTCCGAAAAAGCTGTGCCTGAGCACAAAAGCTTTTCCTGCAAATATTATAGCATAAATTGACAATGATTCAAACGGCATTTATACTGGAATCAGCCGGAAAGTATGATTTTATTTTGGAGGGATAGAGCAAGAATGGAAGTTCTTCTGCACAAAGTGTGCGGCCGGCCCGCAAGCCGCACCATGACCCTGCGCGCCGCCGGGCCGGAGGATGCCGCCGCCTTTTACGCCTTGCAGAACGAGGTGCGGGCCGCGATGCCCCACCCGGAGCAGTTCGTACCCGACACGCTGGAAAACATCGCCCGTTACCTGAAAGAGGACCTGTGCATCGGCGGGTGGGACGGCGGGCGGCTGGGGGCCTACTTCATCCTGCGGTACTGCGGGCAGAGCGCGCACAACTACGCCGCCTTTATGGGCATCCCGCGAGAAGAGTGGGACGGCTGGGCCAACGCCGACAGCGCCATCGTCCACCCCGGCTACCGGGGCAACGGTCTGCAAAGGAAGCTGCTGGAGGCGGCGCTTGCCCGGCTCCGCCCGGGCATCGTGGGCATCGGGGCCACCGTCAGCCCGGAAAATCAGTACAGCCTCAACAACGCTCTGGCCAGCGGCTTTGAGATCGTCTGCCGCCGGGAGATGTACGGCGGGTATGACCGGTATCTTCTGGCGAAGAGGCTATAAAATGATACAGCTCCGCGTTTCTCGGGAAAGGCGGGGCTGTTCTTTTTGCTATGCCGGAAAAGTCGTGCCGTTCATGAATCTACGCTGGTATGTCATGAAAAGGACTCGACAAAAATATAGGGGGGGGGGGTAAAATAGAGCTACAGAAATCCTGCAATAATTCGGGAGGTAAAAAAGTATGCGGTTACGGAAAAATATGAAGCGTGCGGCGGCAGCCGCCCTGGCCCTGAGTGTGGCGCTTTCGGCGGCAGCCCCGGCGGCACTGGCAAAGGAGTATGATATCAGTAAAGGCAATATTACGGTGACCGTTACGGAAGACGGCGACACCTATGTCCGTGTCGGCAAAGCGAAAGGCGATAAGGACATTGGCGAGAAAGACGACACGGAGGTGGTCATCAGGGGCGGCGAGGACTCGAACAACTCGGCTGAGAACAACTCTGACGGGCCGGCAGACGACGACACGGCGGACAAGGCTGAAGGACAGAAGCCGGTGGTGGATGCCGAGCCGGGAGAGCCTGTGGAGAAGATCGACACGGAGCTCGTCGTCTGGCCCGAGAACGTGAACAGCGGGGAAGCCCAGAAAAAGGACGGGCCTGCGGATGCCGAGCCGGAGACGCCGGACGCGCAGAAGCCCGAAGGGAAGACCGACGCCGCCACCCTCGAGGCATCGACTGAGCAGAAGCCTGTCGAGAAGGCCGCAGAGGACGAAGATGACGACAAGGACGTCATGACCTTTGAGGACAACACTGCCAGTACGGTGACAAAGGCTGTGAGCAGAGTGATGAATAAGTTCATCAAGATCATCAACAACTGCACCGAAAAAGACACGACGGTCACGATCGAAAACGTGAATATCCGTCAGTACTCCTATGATTGTAAGGCCGCGATGTCTGTCGAGGGCGCAGGCAACACGACCCTGAAGCTGGTGGGGGACAATACCCTGAGGGGCGGAGATGATTCTGCAGGCTTGGAAAAGATGATGAGCACTCGACCGGAAAACTGACCATCACAGCAGAAGAT
>ENA-OQJP01000336-OQJP01000336.1-human-gut-metagenome-genome-assembly--contig:-NODE-336-length-14569-cov-2.308129_pt1 | contig 14569 bp, 13 predicted proteins | sample MGYA00242611_ERZ504778 | MGnify/ENA primary metagenome ERZ504778 (study PRJEB26092, sample SAMD00036349) | human gut metagenome | host: Homo sapiens | study: EMG produced TPA metagenomics assembly of...
CACACGGACGGATGATACTGGCCACGGTTCCGCACGTTCCGTCTCCGGATTCGATGTGTACAAGGCGATTGAATATTGCCGCGACCTGCTGGAGAACTTCGGCGGACATACCTATGCAGCGGGGTTATCCATGAAAGTGGAGAATGTGGAAGCCTTTACCCGACGATTCGAGGAATACGTGTCACAACATATTCTGCCGGAACAAACCAGCGCCGTCATCAATATAGATGCGGAGATCGACTTCAGAGACATCACATCGAAATTCTTCAATGACCTGAAGAAATTCAATCCTTTCGGTCCGGACAATATCAAACCGATCTTCTGTACGCATCACGTCTATGACTACGGAACCAGCAAAGTAGTGGGACGCGATCAGGAACATATCAAGCTGGAACTGGTTGACAACAAGTCGAATAACGTCATGAACGGCATCGCATTCGGACAGAGTTCTCATGTGCGCTATATCAAGACGAAGCGTTCATTCGACATCTGCTATACGATCGAGGAGAACACGCACAAGCGTGGCGAAGTCCAACTTCAAATCGAGGATATAAAGCCGATTGAATAAGTATCAGGAGATATTAAAACAATACTGGGGTTATGACTCCTTCCGCGACTTGCAGGAGGAGATCATCACCAGTATCGGCGAAGGCAAAGACACACTGGGACTGATGCCTACCGGAGGCGGTAAGTCTATTACATTTCAAGTGCCCGCTCTCGCCCAAGAGGGCATTTGTATCGTCATCACCCCGCTTATCGCCCTGATGAAAGATCAGGTGCAGAATCTGCGGAAGCGGGAAATCAAAGCTCTTGCCATCTATTCGGGCATGACGCGGCAGGAAATACTTACCGCACTCGAAAACTGCATCTTCGGCAATTACAAATTCCTTTATATTTCTCCGGAACGGCTGGATACGGAAATATTCCGCACCAAGTTGCGTTCGATGAAAGTCTCCATGATTACGGTAGACGAAAGCCACTGTATCTCACAATGGGGATACGACTTCCGCCCGGCATATCTGAAAATTGCAGAGATACGGGAACTATTGCCGGAAGTTCCGGTACTGGCACTGACGGCTACGGCCACTCCGGAAGTCGTAACAGATATTCAGGCCCGTCTGAAATTCCGGGAAGGAAATGTCTTCCGAATGAGCTTTGAACGGAAGAATCTGGCATATATCGTGCGCAAAACCGACACAAAACGAAAGAACTCCTGTATATCCTGCAACGAATATCGGGCAGTGCCATCATCTATGTCCGCAACAGACGCCGTACCAAAGAAATCACTGAACTGCTGATGAACGAAGGTATAACCGCCGACTTCTATCATGCCGGACTGGATAACGCCGTCAAAGACCTCCGGCAGAAACGCTGGCAAAGCGGAGAAGTCCGCGTCATGGTGGCAACCAATGCCTTCGGTATGGGTATCGACAAGCCGGATGTCCGCATCGTGCTGCATCTCGACCTGCCTGACTCTCCCGAAGCCTACTTTCAGGAAGCCGGACGTGCCGGAAGAGACGGAGAGAAAGCCTATGCCGTCATCCTGTACTCCAAATCGGACAAGACAACACTCCATAAACGAGTGGTCGACACCTTCCCCGACAAAGAGTACATTCTGAATGTCTACGAACATCTCCAGTACTATTACCAAATGGCGATGGGCGACGGTTTTCAATGTATCCGTGAATTCAATCTGGAAGAGTTCTGCCGGAAGTTCAAATACTTTCCGGTGCCGGTAGACAGTGCCTTGAAAATACTGACTCAGGCAGGCTATCTGGAATACACGGACGAACAGGATAATTCATCACGGATTCTCTTTACCATCCGTCGGGACGAACTATACAAGTTGCGGGAGATGGGAAAGGAGGCGGAAGCTTTGATACAAAGTATTCTTCGCTCATACACAGGAGTTTTCACCGATTATGCCTACATCAGCGAAGAGTCTCTTGCCGTCCGCACCGGACTGACACGCCAGCAAATCTATAATATATTGGTGACGTTAACCAAACGCCGCATCGTGGACTACATTCCCCGCAAAAAGTACACCTTATATTATATATACGCGCGAACGACTGGAATTACGTTTCCTGCATATCCCCCCCCAGCGTCTACGAAGAGCGCAAAGCCCGCTATGAAGCACGCATCAAGGCAATGGAAGAATACGTCACCACCGAAAACATATGCCGGAGCCGGATGCTTCTCCGCTACTTCGGAGAGAAAAACGAACACAACTGCGGGCAATGCGATGTCTGCCTCAGCAAGCGTGCCACCGACAACTTATCCGAGAAATCTTACGAAGAAGTGAAAAGGCAAATACTCGACTTACTCAGCCACAGCCCTCTCACTCCTGCCGAAACAGCCGATCAGATAAAGGCGGAAAAAGAGGATATCGGACAAGTAATCCGATATTTATTGGACGAAGGCGAGCTGAAGATGCAGGACGGAATGCTACATATTTCAAAATAAGTTATTACATTTGCAGATAAACTCTAAAACAACACTATCATGCCGAACTTTTTAAGTCTTTTTCTCCGGTAAGTCCGAAACTCCGGAGAGTGAAAAACAGAAAAACGATCAGAAAAACTTCGAGATATTCAAATATGACGGTTTGCGTGCACAACGCATGGGACGTCCGGATTATGCCATAAAGTGCTTTACCGAGGCGCTTGCCATCGAAGAGGATTTCGAGACGATGGGCTATCTCAGCCAACTTTACATCCCGATGGGAGAAACCGAAAAAGCCCGCGAACTTCTGGAGAAAATGGCAGTAATGGAACCTCATGTGACCAGCACATTCCTCACACTGGCCAATGTCTGCTACATCCAGGAAGATTACAAAGCAATGGAAGAGGCTGCCGGCAAAGCAATCGCCATCGAAGAGGGAAATGCAGTCGCACACTTCCTGCTCGGAAAAGCCCGCAAAGGACAGGATGACGAAATCATGACCATCGCTCATCTGACGAAAGCCATCACTCTGAAAGACGACTTCATCGAAGCCCGTCTGATGCGTGCGGAAGCTCTGCTGAAAATGAAGCAATACAAGGAAACAATGGAAGACATAGACGCCGTACTCGCCCAGAATCCGGAAGAAGAGACCGCCATCCTGCTGCGTGGCAAGGTGAAAGAAGCCAACGGACAGGAAGAAGAAGCGGAAACGGACTACAAGTTTGTAACGGAATAAACCCATTCAACGAACAAGCCTATCTCTATCTGGGACAGCTTTATATCAATCAGAAGAAACTGGCGGAAGCAATCGCCCTGTTTGACGAAGCCATCGAGTTGAACCCGAACTTCGCCGAAGCCTATAAAGAACGCGGACGCGCCAAACTACTGAACGGTGATAAAGACGGTTCCGTAGAAGACATGAAGAAGTCACTGGAGCTGAATCCAAAAGACGAAGCTAGTCTGAACGGAGAATTCAAGAACCTGGGACCGAAACCGGAAGCACTCCCGGGAATCTTCTAGGCAGACGGCGGTATATACTCATTTTTAACTGAAACATTACTGTCATATCAGGTGACCTTTTCATCTTTTTTAGAGAAGAAAACAAAAAAGTATCGCTTTTTGTTTGCATCTAACAGAAAATTATTACTTTTGCCCCAGAATTAGAAACCAAAGCAGAAACAAAGATTCGTATGAAATCATTTTCTTATGCATATTACTTCTTTTTTACTTTTACTTTAGCCAGAAAGTAGAGCGGGAGTTTGTATGTATCAAGTGACATGATGCTTAAGGACTGAGATGAAGAAATTAATCATATAAATCCCGCTTCCATATGGACGCGGGATTTTTTTATATAACCCTATTAGAACAATGAAAAAGATAGCAATTCAAGGAACACTCGGCTCATATCACGATATCGCCGCACACAAGTACTTCGAGGGAGAAGAAATAGAGTTAATCTGTTGTGCCAACTTCGAAGACGTGTTTACTTCGATACGGAAAGACAGCCAGGTCATCGGAATGCTAGCCATCGAAAATACGATAGCGGGAAGCCTGCTGCACAACAATGAACTGTTGAGACAAAGCGGTACGCAGATTATCGGCGAATACAAGCTGCGCATCTCACATAGCTTCGTCTGCCTGCCCGAAGAAAGCTGGGAAGACCTGACAGAAGTCAACTCCCACCCTATCGCCCTGATGCAGTGCCGTGATTTTCTGAATCAGCATCCGCAACTCAAAGTAGTGGAAGGAGAAGATACGGCACGCAGCGCGGAAATCATCAAGAAAGAAAACCTGAAAGGGCATGCAGCCATTTGCTCGAAAACGGCGGCAGAACGCTACGGAATGAAAGTGCTGCAAGAAGGCATTGAGACCAACAAGCACAACTTCACCCGTTTTCTGGTAGTTGCCGATCCGTGGCAAGTGGACGAACTCCGCCAGCATCACGCAAAGGCGACCAACAAGGCAAGCATGGTATTCACATTGCCACACACAGAAGGAAGCCTGTCGCAAGTATTATCCATTCTTTCGTTCTACAACATCAATCTGACAAAGATACAATCGCTGCCGATCATCGGACGGGAATGGGAATATCAGTTTTACGTCGATGTATCTTTCAATGATTATCTGAGATATAAACAATCTATAGCAGCAATTACTCCATTAACCAAAGAACTTAAAATATTAGGCGAATATGCAGAAGGAAAGTCAAACGTATAAAATCGCTCCTGCCGAAAGACTGGCAAGTGTCAGCGAATACTACTTCTCAAAGAAGCTGAAAGAGGTAGCACAAATGAATGCAGAAGGGAAAGATGTTATCAGTCTGGGTATCGGAAGTCCCGATATGCCTCCTTCAAAGGTTACCATCGAAACATTGTGCAACAATGCTCACGATCCCAACGGACACGGTTACCAACCGTATGTGGGCATACCGGAACTTCGTAAAGGTTTCGCAGCCTGGTATCAACGCTGGTATGGAGTGGAACTGAATCCGAATACGGAAATACAGCCGCTGATCGGTTCCAAAGAAGGTATCCTTCACGTCACGCTGGCTTTTGTCAATCCGGGCGAACAGGTACTGGTGCCGAATCCGGGATACCCCACCTATACTTCTCTGAGTAAAATACTCGGTGCGGAAGTAATCAGCTACGACCTGAAAGAAGAAGACGGCTGGATGCCCGATTTCGAAGCATTGGAAAAGATGGACCTGAACCGCGTGAAACTAATGTGGACCAACTATCCGAATATGCCGACAGGAGCCAACGCTACTCCGGAACTCTACGAACGTCTGGTAGACTTCGCACGCCGCAAGAATATCGTCATCGTGAATGACAACCCGTACAGCTTTATCCTGAACGAAAAGCCGATCAGTATTCTCAGCGTACCGGGAGCCAAAGAGTGCTGCATCGAATTCAACTCCATGAGCAAGAGCCACAATATGCCGGGATGGCGTATCGGAATGCTGGCTTCGAATGCCGAATTCGTACAATGGATACTGAAAGTAAAAGCAATATCGACAGCGGTATGTTCCGTGCCATGCAACTGGCAGCCGCCACAGCTCTGGAAGCCGAAGCGGACTGGTACGAAGGTAACAACCACAACTATCGCGGCCGTCGCCATCTGGCCGGCGAAATCATGAAAACACTGGGGTGTACCTACGACGAAAACCAGGTGGGTATGTTCCTTTGGGGAAAGATTCCCGCTTCGTGCAAGGATGTAGAAGAACTGACCGAAAAAGTATTGCACCAGGCAAGGGTATTTATCACGCCGGGATTCATCTTTGGCAGCAACGGAGCAAGGTTTATCCGTATTTCCCTTTGTTGCAAGGATGCCAAACTGGCGGAAGCATTGGAAAGAATCAAGAAGCTTTCTTAAAAAGAAAAGACCGATAAAAGTTAATCAGCGGCAGACCAGGAAACGCCTGCCCGAAAGAGTAAGAACAAGAATAAATAAAACAATAAGAATATGGAACTCGAATCAATTTTATTACCGGGCATCGAAGCCAAAAGACCGATTGTTATCGCCGGCCCGTGTAGCGCAGAGACTGAAGAACAAGTAATGGAAACCGCCAAACAACTGGCAGCCAAAGGACAAAAGATATACCGTGCCGGTATCTGGAAACCGCGTACCAAACCGGGAGGTTTCGAAGGAATCGGTGTGGAAGGACTTGCCTGGCTGAAGGAAGTGAAGAAAGAAACAGGTATGTATGTTTCTACCGAAGTAGCGACTGCCAAACACGTTTACGAATGTCTGAAAGCAGGAATCGACATCCTTTGGGTAGGCGCACGTACCACAGCCAATCCTTTCGCCGTACAGGAAATTGCCGACGCATTGAAAGGGGTCGACATCCCCGTGCTGGTAAAAAATCCGGTAAACCCAGACCTGGAATTGTGGATCGGTGCACTGGAACGTATCAACAACGCAGGCTTGAAGCGTTTGGGAGCTATCCACCGTGGTTTCAGCAGCTATGACAAAAAGATATACCGCAACCTTCCGCAATGGCACATTCCTATCGAACTGCGTCGCCGTCTGCCTAACCTGCCGATTTTCTGTGACCCAAGTCACATCGGAGGAAAACGCGAACTGGTTGCCCCGCTCTGCCAGCAGGCAATGGACCTGAACTTCGATGGTCTGATCGTGGAAAGTCACTGCAATCCGGACTGTGCGTGGAGCGACGCTTCTCAACAGGTAACGCCCGATGTACTCGACTACATCCTCAACTTATTGGTGATCCGTACCGAAACCCAGACGACAGAAAGCCTAAGCCAACTGCGTAAGCAAATCGACGAATGCGACGATAACATCATCCAGGAACTGGCTAAGAGAATGCGCGTAGCACGTGAGATCGGTACTTACAAAAAGAACACGGAATCACCGTTCTTCAAGCAGGACGCTACAATGAAATCCTGGAAAAGCGCGGTGCGCAAGGAGAACAATGCGGTATGAGCGCAGACTTTATGAAGCTGATCTTCGAAGCAATCCACGAAGAGTCTGTCCGCCAGCAGATAGAGATTATTAATAAATAAAAAGCCCAAAAGAACTCAAAAATCAAATGGAAACTAACAAATAAGTCGGCAGTAACACAACTGAGGCCGACTAGAAAGTCGGTAGTATCTTACCTCTCCTCCTTCTGGAAGGAGGAGAATAAAGATAGAATCGACTTGTTAGTCACCCCAATGTGAGATACTATTAACTTTTAGAGATACTATTGACTTTTGAAGAGACTATTGACTTTTGAGAAACTCCCCAATAATAATAGATATGAGAATATTAATCCTCGGAGCCGGTAAAATGGGTTCCTTCTTTACGGATATACTGAGTTTTCAGCACGAGACGGCCGTGTTTGACGTCAACCCGCACCAGTTGCGTTTCGTGTATAACACGTATCGTTTCACCACACTGGAGGAAATCAAAGAATTCGAACCCGAACTGGTCATCAATGCCGTCACCGTAAAATACACGCTGGATGCTTTCCGCAAGGTATTGCCTGTGCTGCCCAAAGACTGTATCATCAGTGACATCGCTTCCGTAAAGACAGGACTGAAGAAGTTCTACGAAGAAAGCGGATTCCGCTACGTTTCCAGTCACCCTATGTTCGGACCGACATTTGCCAGTCTCAGCAATCTGAGCAGCGAGAATGCGATTATCATCAGCGAAGGAGATCATTTGGGAAAGATTTTCTTCAAAGACCTTTACCAGACGCTGCGCCTGAACATCTTCGAATATACGTTCGACGAACATGATGAAACGGTGGCATACTCGCTCTCCATCCCATTCGTTTCGACTTTCGTATTTGCTGCCGTGATGAAGCATCAGGAAGCTCCGGGAACGACTTTCAAGAAGCACATGGCTATCGCAAAGGGGCTGCTGAGCGAAGATGACTACCTGCTGCAGGAAATCCTGTTCAACCCACGCACCCCGGGACAAGTGGCCAATATCCGTACAGAGCTGAAAAATCTTCTCGAAATCATCGAAAAGAAAGATGCGGAAGGTATGAAAGCCTACCTCACCAAGATTCGGGAAAAGATCAAGTAAATCATCCTCTCCTTCGATAAGATTTAACCATCCCCTGCAAAAAAGTTCTTTGCAGGGGATTTTTTTATATGTACCTTTGTATCCGCAAAAACGGAATCACAGGAGAAAAGAAGAATGATAGATCAAGTTACCATAGACCGAATTTTAGATGCCGCACAGATTGTAGATGTAGTGTCTGAGTTTGTCACCCTGCGCAAACGCGGAGTGAACTATGTAGGTCTGTGCCCGTTCCACGACGATAAGACCCCGTCGTTCTACGTATCGCCAGCCAAGGGACTGTGCAAATGCTTTGCCTGCGGCAAGGGCGCAATGTAGTGCACTTCATTATGGAGCACGAACAGATGTCCTATCCTGAGGCACTGAAATACCTTGCCAAGAAATACGGCATCGAGGTCAAGGAACGGGAGCTGTCCAATGAAGAAAAGCTCGTTCAGAGCGAACGCGAAAGCCTTTTCATCGTCAATCAGTTTGCCCGCGACTATTTCCAGAATATCCTGCATAACCATGTAGACGGACGCAGCATCGGTATGGCTTATTTCCGTAACCGCGGATTCCGGGATGACATCATCGAAAAATTCCAGTTGGGATACTGTACCGAAAGCCATAATGCCATGGCGGAAGAAGCCTTGAAGAAAGGATATAAGAAAGAATTTCTCGTCAAGACCGGACTCTGCTACGAAACGGACGACCACCAACTGCGCGACCGTTTTTGGGGACGCGTAATCTTTCCCGTACATACCTTATCGGGTAAAGTGGTGGCTTTCGGCGGCCGTGTACTTGCCAGTGCCACAAAAGGAGTCAAGGTGAAGTATGTCAACTCTCCCGAATCGGCAATCTATCATAAAAGCAACGAACTGTACGGTATCTATTTCGCCAAGCAGGCTATTGTGAAGCAAGACCGTTGCTTCCTGGTGGAAGGCTATACGGACGTCATATCCATGCACCAGTCCGGTATAGAAAATGTGGTGGCCTCTTCGGGCACTGCGCTGACACCGGGGCAAATCCGTCTGATTCACCGCTTCACCAACAACATGACCGTATTGTACGACGGGGATGCAGCCGGTATCAAGGCTTCTATCCGGGGTATCGACATGCTGCTGGAAGAAGGCATGAACATTAAAGTGTGCCTCCTGCCCGACGGAGACGACCCGGACTCTTTTGCCCGCAAACATAACTCGACCGAGTTTCAGCAATTCATACAGGAGCATGAAACAGACTTTATACGTTTCAAAACCAACCTGCTGCTGGAAGATGCAGGCAAAGACCCGATTAAACGTGCCGAACTAATCGGTAATCTTGTACAAAGCATCTCGGTCATCCCCGAAGCGATTGTGCGCGATGTGTACATCAAAGAATGCGCCCAGCTACTGCGGGTGGAAGACAAACTGTTGGTTTCCGAAGTTGCCAAACGGCGTGAGATGCAGGCTGAAAAGCGTGCCGAACAGGCAGAACGGGAACGTAGAAACGCCGGCAGACAGGCAGAAAGCACACAGAATGTAACAGGCGCCGAAAGTTCGACTCCCGCTGCCCCGACAACGGCAGACGCAACCCCAACTGCCGCCGGAGAAGCTCCCGGGCACAATGCGAATGCACCGTTCCCGCCGGAAGACAGCTATATATCCTTTATTCCGCAAGAAGGAAAAGAAGGGCAGGAATTCTATAAATACGAACGGCTGATTCTTCAAATGATTGTGCGCTATGGCGAAAAAGTGATGTGCAATGTAACCAATGAAGAAGGGCAGGAAATACCGGTGAGCGTAATTGAATATGTCGTCAGCGACCTGAAGCAAGACGAGTTGTCATTCCACAACCCGCTGCACCGCCAAATACTGACCGAAGCCGCCGCGCATATCCATGACGCCGGATTTACAGCCGAACGTTATTTTCTGGCTTATCCGGACCCTGCCATCAGCAAACTGAGCGTGGAACTTATCAGCAACCGTTACCAGCTGAGCAAATACCATTCAAAAAGCCAGAAGATAGTAACCGATGAAGAACGTCTTTACGAACTGGTTCCGGCATTAATGATAAACTTCAAGTATGCCATTGTCAGCGAAGAGCTAAAGCACATGATGTCTGCCCTGCAAGACCCTGCCATCGCCAACGACGAAGAGAAATGCAACGCCATCATGAAACGCTACAGCGAAATGCGCGAAGTGCAGAGTATTATGGCAAAACGGTTGGGAGACCGGGTGGTGCTCCCCTGACATTAAGAAGTGTGGCGGATGAGGTTCATAAACTCTTCACGCGTCTTGGCCTGATTGAAAGCCCCCGTAAAGTCGGAAGTGGTGGTTATTGAATTCTGCTTCTCCACGCCACGCATCTGCATGCACATGTGTTTCGCCTCTACCACGACCATCACGCCCAAAGGATTCAACGTTTCCTGAATACACTCCTTTATTTGGAGCGTCATACGTTCCTGTACTTGCAAGCGATGAGAGAAGATATCCACCACACGGGCAATCTTGCTCAAACCTGTAATGTAGCCGTTCGGAATATAAGCCACGTGCGCCTTGCCGTAGAAAGGCAGCATATGGTGTTCACAGAGAGAAAAGAAATCAATGTCTTTCACAATCGACCATCTGATTATAATCTTCCTTGAACTTGGCAGAGCGGAGTACTTCGTGCGGGTCCATAGAGTACCCCTTAGTCAGTGCCAGCATGGCTTTGGCTACCCGTTCCGGTGTTTTCAGCAACCCTTCACGCTCAGGGTCTTCACCTAACAAAGTCAATATATGATGATAATGTTCTTTCAGTTCGTCCAATGAAGGAGATACAATTTCTTCTTTTCCTAACATGAGAAAGTGAGGGGGATAATTATGAGTTATGAATTAAAGGGGGATATTTATCTGATCTTTCACGATAGACACTTCCTTGAAAGCACCGGTGGCACGCAGTTGGCGCATCATGGCATCCGCTTCCTCGATGCTGCGGAAGTCGCCTGCACGGCACAACCAGCGGGGCGGGTTGAAAGATGTATAAACGGGAAGGTCAGGAAAACGCTCTTTTATATTGGAAGCCACCGAATAGGCTTCATTCTTGGCCTGACGGGTGTTATTTCCGGCATATACCTGTACGCGATAGCCCGAACTTTTAATCACTTTCCGGTCGTCCGAACCGGTAGGGATATACTCCGAACCTATCAGTGCCCCGATACGGGCATCCTGATGAATGGACACTTTACCCTGCCCCGGCACATTACGTTCCAGACTCTTTACGATGTTATTCTGCGCCACAGATATAGCGGCAAAGGCAAAACATGCAATTAAAAGCAAACCGAGTTTCTTCATAAAAGAGTGTTTTATACAGTTTTAAAAACAAGCTTTAAACATGAAGAGTCGGAAGTTGGCCTTCCTTTGGATACGGGCAACTTCCGGCTCTCTGTTATTAATTAAAAGCGTCGATGATACCCTTGAAGTCAGCAACCTTCAAAGCAGCACCACCAATCAGACCACCGTCTACATCAGGATTTGCAAACAGTTCCTTTGCATTGGAAGGCTTGCAGCTACCACCGTAAAGGATAGAGCAGTTTTCAGCAATTTCCTTGCCATACTTCTCGGCAACGGCAGAACGGATGAAAGCATGGATTTCCTGTGCCTGTGCCGGAGTAGCAGTCTTACCTGTACCGATGGCCCAAACCGGTTCGTAAGCCAGGATAATCTTGGAGAAATCTTCGGCAGACAGAGAGAATACAGATGCCAACTGAGCGGCAACCACTTCATTCTGCTTGTTAGCTTCACGTTCTTCCAACACTTCACCGATACAGAAATCGGAGTCAGACCGTTGGCCAAAGCCAATTTTACTTTTCTTCCAGGTATTTCCACTGTTTCACCGTAGTAAGCACGACGTTCCGAGTGACCGAGGATTACATACTTGGCACCGGTAGAAGCAACCATAGCGGCTGATACCTCACCTGTATATGCACCAGATTCCTTATCTGCACAGTTTTCTGCACCTACACCGATTTTGGCAGCATCTACCAGCGGAGTAACAGATGCCAGGTGAATAAACGGAGTACAGATGATTACATCACAGTTAGGCTTTTCGTTAGCCAAAGCTTCATTCAGTTCTTTTGCAAGAGCAATACCCTCCTGAAGGGTTTTGTTCATTTTCCAGTTTCCTGCAACAATGTTTTTTCTCATTTTGTTTTAATTATTAAAAGGGTTAATATATCTGCTATTCAAAGATTTACAATTTGTCATTCTCCCGATTATCCGAGGATTGGGCGGCTTGCCGCTCCCTGCTTTTCTTTCTCTCCGCTTGATTATCAGAATATCAATGCCGACAACCAGCGTCAAAGGTACGATAAACCACAATAATACGTAACCAATGGTGTGCAATTTATTTTCCTGTTTCTGCTTTCCCAACTCTAATTTATCCAGACTATCGTTCAGTACATATTCATCGGGAAGTTGGTTATCGCTCCATTTATTCAGGATTGTACCGTCTTTTATCAGCAGCAGGCCGGGATTGGAACGGATAATCGTTTTCAGGGTAATATCATCCATCTGGCAGAACGGGTATTCCGCACCGGTTCTTTCACGCCACATCTCAATTTCTTCATCCGGCGAGGAAGTCAGCGCATAAAAACCGTAGCCGTGCTCCACACTGTAATCATAGATTTCATTGATAAGGTCGATATTGCTATCGTCCGCTTCCTCTATCCGGTGGGCTACCAATAAAAAGGTATATCCTTTGTCGGTCAGTACACTGTCGGTTATATCTTCACCCGTGCCCAGGCTTATCATGGAGAAATCATGAATGGGTGGTTCATAGCCTTTTTCTTTCAAAACGGTACGCGTTTCGACAAAAGTCCATGTGCTGTCCGGATAATTATCCAATGTAAACTCCTGTTGCCTGCCGTCTTTCTCCAATACAAAGCGGCTCTCGAATACACTTGGTTTCGCACCTTCGGGAATCTCCATGCCCGCCTTTATATCCGCTCCGATCTTATAAGGGCGGAAATCCAGTACCGGCAGATATTCCAAGCAATAAAAAGAAAGTGCAAAGACAAACAAAAGCGTGTATAAGGACACCATCCATTCTATCTTCAGCGTAACGAAGCGGAACATGAGTTTCCGCTCCCGGAATACCGCTATCGCCGCAATCAGCAATACGATGTTCTTCCCGAATGTCTGCCAGTTCGTCAACACCCAGGCATCGCCAAAGCATCCGCAATCGGATACGGGATTTGCCAAAGCAAGATACAAGGTCAACGGAGTCATTACGCTCATCAGGAGAAGCGCCAAGGTCGACGCAATCTTCCGGCGTACACCGAAAAAGAGGAAAACTCCTACACAGAACTCTGCAGATGACAGAATGATGGCAAAAAGTAACGGCAGGTATGTAGGAAACCATGAAATTATGCCGAATGCCGCCAGATAATCCTGAATCTTATAAAATGAACCGAGCGGATCGACAGCCTTCACAAATCCGGAGAAGATAAACAACGTTGCCAGCAAAAAAGCGGCAGGTATTTACCCAGACGAACTTTATAATATGTTTTTCTCAGTCTCCAAACTCTATCTTAATCAAACCAAATACGGAATAATTAATCATGTCCATATAGTTGGCATCGACACCTTCCGAAACCAGTGTCTGGCCGGACAGACTTTCAATTTGCTTTGTACGGTATATCTTCATCAATATCAAGTCCGTATACGAACTGATACGCATACTGCGCCAAGCCTCATCGTAATCGTGGTTCTTGGCAAGCATCAATTCCAGCGACTCTTTCGCATATTTATCATACAGAACCATTGCCTCTTCGTTCGTCATATCCGCAGATTCGGCATATCCCAACTCCAGTTGTATCAAACCGATAATACCGTAGTTGACAATCGCAATGAACTCCGAACGGATACCTTCGTCCACCAAAGTCACGCCTTTAGTCTCAATGCTCCGAATACGATTGGCCTTAATGAATATCTGGTCGGTTACGGAAGCCGGACGAAGAATGCGCCATGCAGGACCGTAATCATGAAGTTTCTTGGAGAACAGGTCACGGCAAATGGCGATGACATGCTCAAATTGTTGCTTGGTATCTTTCATATCCTTACAAATAGGCTGCAAATTTAGGAATAATTAAAGAGAAAAGAAAAGAGGGCACTCTAAATTATATTAAAGTGCCCTCTCCTATAGAGATTGTTTACGTTTAGAGAGTATTCCGTTTTTATGAGCAACGCAATACCTGTCCCGGGCGGAGAATCGTTCTCCGGGTAATGCGGTTCAGCTTACAAAGCTTGTCGATGCTTGTACCCTGACGGGATGCAATCTTGGATAAGGTATCGCCTTTCTTCACCTTATAGAACAGACCTTCACCCGATGCCATACTGCGAGCCGTACCGGAAGTGCCTTTGGTCTTACGGAACGTATAAGAATCGGCAACAATATCCTGCTTTTCAAAATCGAACATCAATGCAGGGTTAATAGGAATTCCCAGGAAACGGGTTTCAAAGTGCAGGTGAGAGCCGGTAGAACGTCCGGTATTACCGCCCAGTGCAATAGGTTCACCGGCCTTTACCAACTGGTTTATATCAACCAATTGCTTGGACAAATGCCCATAGACCGTTTCCAAACCGTTATCATGACG
>ENA-OQJP01000337-OQJP01000337.1-human-gut-metagenome-genome-assembly--contig:-NODE-337-length-14472-cov-2.574346_pt1 | contig 14472 bp, 17 predicted proteins | sample MGYA00242611_ERZ504778 | MGnify/ENA primary metagenome ERZ504778 (study PRJEB26092, sample SAMD00036349) | human gut metagenome | host: Homo sapiens | study: EMG produced TPA metagenomics assembly of...
TTAGGTACAGTCCGACGGAACTAGCGGTGGTTACTGAAAATTTTGAAACAGAGAAGATAGAGCATCTGCATGAATCCGCTCCGGAACTTTGCAGACCGATGGAAAGACGTATATTCGCATAGCTGGTACAGACGGCTGGATTGGTGTGCGTGCTTTGCAGCTTCCCGGCAAGAAACGCCTGAAAACGGATGAGTTGTTGCGTGGATTTAAACTGACCGGAGAATGTCGGGTGCATTAAGCATTTATCCGAAATCTTTTTGTACATTTGTCTGTTGTAAATTCGTGTAACCTATTAGAATGTAACTGTTATGAAACCTATAATATCCCCTTCCATATTGTCTGCCAACTTTGCATACCTGGCAAATGATATTGAAATGATTAACGGCAGTGAAGCCGACTGGGTACACGTCGATATAATGGACGGCGTGTTTGTTCCCAACATATCTTTCGGTTTTCCGGTATTGAAGTATGTGGCAAAGCTTGCCGAGAAGCCTTTGGATGTGCATCTGATGATTGTACAGCCGGAAAAGTTCATCCCGGAAGTAAAGGCGTTGGGGGCACGTATAATGAACGTGCATTATGAGGCATGTCCGCATTTGCATAGGGTAGTGCAGCAAATCCGCGAAGCGGGAATGTTGCCGGCGGTTACTATCAATCCGGCTACCCCGGTATCTATGCTGAGAGATATTATCAACGATGTCTATATGGTGTTGATAATGGGGGTGAATCCGGGATTCGGCGGTCAGAAATTTATAGCACATACTGTTGATAAGGTACGCGAGTTGCGCGAACTGATAACAGTGACCGGTTCGGAAGCCCTGATAGAGGTCGACGGCGGTGTCAATCTGGATACAGGCTCCCGTCTGGTAGATGCAGGAGCCGATGCCTTGGTTGCCGGCAATGCCGTATTTTCTGCTCCCGACCCTACAGAAGCAATCCGTGCTTTGAAAAATCTGTAATATTTATTGATAACAGACAGCTTACAACGGCATCCTTTCCTGCGACTGTTGATGCCGTTGGTTGGTGGAATAGTATATGGGGATAAATATCCTTATATACTGTCCGTCGGTTGGTGGATAGCTGTCATTCTGCTGTTGATAGGGACATATATTCTTGGCCGTAAGTATTATGTTCTTTGCAAGCTATATGGGGCTGTCGTGTTTTTGGCCTGTTTTGTATTGGGGTGGACTTTAGTGAGTGTGCAGTTGAAGCAAGCCGAATATATATTCCCGAATACGGAAAAACCTTCCACTTACCGGATTACTCTTACGACAAAGCCGGAAATCAAGAAAAACAGTATTTTATTTCGCGTTGCTTTGCGGGGAGAAGTGCTGAAAGATACGTTTTTATATAACTTTTCAGAAAAGACTTTTCTGTTTTATTTCCCTAAAGATTCGGCGGCATATTCCTTGAAAAGAGGGGATGAACTGTTGGTGTGCACCCGTTTGTCTCCACCTGCCAATAACGGTAATCCGGATGAGTTCGATTACGCCCGTTATCTTCTTCGGAAAGGGGTAAGCGGAACAGCGTACGTACGTGCCGGACATTGGTGTGCGATTGGTTGCGACAGCACTCTCACTTTTCGTCAGCAGGCTTTGGAGTGCCGGAGCAGGCTGGTTGCTTTATATCGGGACATGGGGTTTCGGGGAGATGAATTGGCGGTACTCTCTGCGCTTACAATAGGAGACAAAGAAGAGCTGAGTGAGAGTATCGTAGAGACGTATTCGGTTGCCGGAGCCAGCCATGTACTGGCACTTTCCGGGCTGCATATCGGCTTTATTTCCGCCCTGTTGCTGTTTGTCCTGTCTCCTTTGTGGATTAGGTGGCGGTTTTTAAAGCCGTTTTTGTTTCTGTCTGTAATCCTCTTGTTGTGGGGATTTGCTTTCCTTACAGGGGTTGTCTTCTTCCGTGGTACGTGCGGTTGTCATGTGCTCATTTGGATTACTTTCCATGCTGATACCTGCCTGCCGGAAGCTTACTTTGAATACATTGGGGGTTACGGCTTTCCTGATGCTGCTGTTTAACCCTGTCTGGCTGTTTTGATGTGGGATTTCAGTTGTCTTTTTCGGCTGTTGCAGCTATTGTACTGTTACAACCCGGGCTATACGGGTTGTTATCGGTGAAGAACCGCCTTTTGCGTAAGGCTGGGGCTGGTTACTGTTTCCGTTGCCGCCCAGATAGGAACGGCTCCGTTGGTAATGCTCTATTTTTCACGCTTTTCCACACACTTCCTCTTGACTAATTTGTTGGTAATCCCGTTGGTTTCGTTGATTGTGTATGCGGCTGTTATATTGCTTGTCCTGACTCCTTTTCCTGTCTTGCAACAGCTCTTTGCCGATGTGGTAGAAATACCGCTAAGGATGCAGAATGCTTTGCTCCGTTGGATAGAACAGCTCCCTTTGGCTTCCATAGACCGGATTTGGGTCGATATATGGGATGTCTTCCTGTTTTATTGTTGCCTGTTGTTGTTCTGCCGTGTTTGGATGAGGCGTACGGCAGCGAATGTGTATATCGCTTTGTCAGCCCTGCTGCTATGCGTCTCCTATCATTCGTATGCGTTTATCACAGATGCTCCCCGGCGCAGCATTGTTTTTATAATGTCCGTGGCTGTCCGGCAGTGCATTGTCTGGCAGATAACTCCGCTTCATGGCTGGTCTGCGCCGATACACTGCCCGATGTCACCCGGTTGGAACGTTCGCTTTCTTCCTACTGGAACCGTTTGCGCCTGGAACGTCCTGACGTGATTGAGGGAGATTGTTTGCTTCCTGAAATTTCAGTCCGTAACAAAACCGTTTTCTATGCAGGGAAACGCATCTGTCTGTTGTACGACGACCGTTGGGGCAACAAGATATCCGGTGTGCCTGTTTTTATTGATTATCTGTATGTTTCTCACGGTTATAAGGGAGATATGCAGGAACTCGTTTCCTTGTTTGAAGTAGGTACGGTAGTGATTGACGCATCTCTTTCCGAATACTATCGGGAGAGGATTATCAGCGATTGTGTCCGGTTGGGAATTCCTTATCTTCCTCTTTCCGAAAAAGGTTCTGTGCACATATTATTATAAATCATAAACTTTTTCGTACTTTTGCCCTTTCTTTTGTTGCAGGTGAGACGAAGTTGTTCCGGATATGCAACGTAAACTGTAAAATAGCGAGTAACTATATGTTGACCAAAGTAATAGATCAATCTAAAATAGACCACTTTGCCAAGTGGCTGGAACGTGCGGATAAAATAGTTATTGTTGCCCATGTGGCTCCCGACGGAGATGCAGTAGGCTCTTCTCTGGGGTTGTGGCATTTTCTTAATACGCAGGACAAGGATGCGACTGTCATTGTTCCCAATGCTTTTCCCGATTTCCTGAAATGGATGCCCGGCAGCAAGGATATACTTCTGTACGACCGTTATAAAGAGTTTGCCGACAAATTGATAGCGGAAGCCGATGTCATCTGTTGCCTCGATTTCAACGCTATCAGCCGTATCGATACTATGGCAGACGCCGTGTTGGCTTCTCCTGCGCGGAAGATACTGGTAGACCATCATTTGAATCCTGAAGATTTTTGCAGAATCATCATTTCCCATCCCGAAATATCCTCGACTTCCGAGCTGGTGTTCCGCCTGATTTGCCGCATGGGCTATTTCAGTGACATCACCAAAGAGGGAGCTGAATGTATCTATACCGGTATGATGACCGATACGGGTGGCTTTACGTACAACTCCAATAACCGTGAAATTTATTTTATAATCAGTGAGTTGCTTTCGAAAGGTATCGACAAGGATGATATTTACCGGAAAGTGTACAACACCTATTCCGAAAGTCGTCTGCGTCTTATGGGGCATGTGCTGTCGCAGATGAAAGTCTATCCGGAGCATCGTGCCGCCCTGATTACGCTGACTAAGAAGGAACAAGGCAATTTCAATTATATCCGTGGCGATAGCGAAGGGTTTGTAAACATACCGTTGAGCATTAAAAATGTCGTTTTCTCCTGCTTCCTGCGTGAAGATACGGAAAAGCCGATGATAAAGGTATCCCTGCGTTCGGTAGGCAGTTTCCCCTGCAACCGGCTGGCTACAGAATTCTTTAACGGCGGCGGGCATTTAAATGCTTCCGGCGGAGAATTTTACGGTACATTGGAAGAGGCTAAAAAAGTGCTGGAACTTGCATTGGAAAAATTCAAACCGCTGCTTAATGCCAAAAGGATAAAAAAACAGCGGTTGTAAAAGGTTAAAAGATACGAACTTTCTACTTGCAACTTTTAACTTTCGGGTAAATCAGATATTTTTGTACGAAATTACTAAATAACAGAAATGAAGAAACTTACTTTATTCTTTTTATCCTTACTGGCATTCGGCTTGGGTTTTCAGGCGTGTGATGACGGCAAGACCTATGCGGAAATGCTTGATGAGGAAAAAGACGGTATAAATGACTTTATCAAAAAGGAAGGCATCAAGGTCATCTCTCAAAGCGAATTTTATGCGCAGGATTCTACTACCAACGTCGAGGAGAATGAGTATGTGCAGCTTGCCAGCGGAGTGTACATGCAGATAGTGGATAAAGGCTCTGAAAATGCAGCCGACACTGTGAAAAACAACGATGAAGTGCTGGTGCGTTTTATGGAATATAGCATTCTTGACAAAGATACCACATTGTCCAACCTGAATGCGGTGGAAACCGTAGATGCATTCCGCTATGCGGTAACTCCTTCGTCCATTGCAGGGACATTCCTGCAGGGATATATGATGACTTATTATTCATCACCGACAGTTCCGGCAGGCTGGCTTGTCCCGTTGACTTATGTTCGCGACATGGCTCATGTCAAACTGATTGTTCCTTCCAAGATGGGGCATCAGACAGCCATGCAATATGTCTACCCTTATTTTTATGACATCCGGAAATATCAAATCTGGAAATAACTAACCATTTATTTAAATAATTAACCTATGACTCTAATCAAATCTATCTCTGGAATCCGCGGAACAATAGGCGGTGGTGCAGGCAGGGGTTGAACCCGCTCGACATTGTGAAGTTTACTTCGGCATACGCTACGCTTATCCGCAAAACGTGTACAGTAAAAAGCAACAAAATTGTAGTAGGCCGTGATGCACGCATCTCGGGCGAGATGGTAAAGAATGTGGTGGTAGGCACGCTCATGGGTATGGGCTGGGATGTAGTGGACATCGATTTGGCTTCTACTCCGACTACCGAACTGGCTGTTACCATGGAAGGTGCCAGCGGAGGTATCATCCTGACTGCTTCTCACAATCCCAAGCAATGGAATGCCTTGAAACTTCTGAATGAGAAAGGAGAGTTCCTGAACAAGGAGGAGGGCAACGAAGTGCTTCGTATTGCCGAAGCTGAAGAGTTCGACTTTGCCGAAGTGGACAAGCTCGGCTCTTATCGCAAAGACCTTACTTATAACCAAAAGCATATCGACAGTGTGTTGGCGCTTGACCTGGTGGATGTGGAAGCTATCAGGAAAGCCGATTTCCGCGTAGCCATTGATTGTGTAAACTCCGTAGGCGGCATCATTCTTCCGCAACTGCTGGAACAGCTCGGAGTGAAGCATGTGGAGAAACTCTACTGCGAGCCTACCGGTAATTTCCAGCACAATCCGGAACCTTTGGAAAAGAATTTGGGCGACATCATGAACCTTATGAAAGGCGGTAAGGCAGACGTTGCTTTTGTGGTAGACCCGGATGTAGACCGTTTGGCCATGATTTGTGAGGACGGTAAGATGTACGGTGAAGAATATACGCTGGTTACCGTGGCCGACTATGTGTTGAAGCACACTCCGGGCAATACGGTTTCCAACCTGAGTTCTACCCGTGCGTTGCGTGACGTAACACGTAAGTACGGTCAGGAATATTCCGCTTCTGCTGTAGGCGAAGTGAATGTAAACTACCAAGATGAAAGAGGTAGGCGCTGTTATCGGTGGCGAAGGCAAGTGGTGGAGTTATTATCCTGCCAGTCACTACGGACGCGATGCTTTGTAGGTATTGCCTTGTTCCTCAGTCACCTGGCGCACGAAGGTAAGAAGGTTAGCGAATTGCGTGCCACTTATCCGGCCTATTCATGGCAAAGAACCGTGTAGACCTGACTCCGGATACGGATGTCGATGCCATCCTTGCCAAAGTAAAAGAAATCTATAAGAACGAAGAAATCAATGATATTGACGGTGTAAAGATTGACTTTCCCGACAAATGGGTACATTTGCGCAAGAGTAACACGGAACCGATTATTCGCGTTTACAGCGAAGCGGCTACGCCGGAAGCAGCCGAAGAAATTGGTCGGCAGATTATGAAAGTAATTGAAGACTTGGCAAAATAATTGTACCGTTCTTTAGAACACAGAAACACAAAGAAACAGAGTTTAGCTGTCTACTCTCTGTATCTTTGTGTTTCTGTGTTTTTATGTTGTTACAGTTGAATGATTCTCCCTATCTCTTGCTCGAAATTGGGAGTGAATATCCCTTTCCCTATATTTTCTTTAATTTCCTCTGTACTCCAGAAGCGTCCGCCATCCAGCTCGTCGCTGGGATGTATCTCTCCGTCATATACGGTTTTGTGCACAAAGACAAGCTCCTTTTTCGCGTGCGGATTCAAAAACATAGCTGGTAACGGTTTCCGGTGCGAAGTCGGTTATCCCTAATTCCTCGCGCACTTCCCGTTTCAGTGCCATTTCTACGCTTTCGCCTAAATCTACGTGCCCGCCTACCGAGGTATCCCATTTGCCGGGTTGTATGTCTTTCCATTCGGGACGTTTTTGCAGGTATAATTCTCCTTTGGAATTGAATACATGCAGATGAATTACGGGGTGCAACAGTTTGCTTCCGTTGTGACACTCACCGCGGGTGGCTGCACCTATGATGTTTCCCTGCTCGTCAACAAGAGGAAACATTTCCTGGTTATTGTCGCTATTCATTAATTCTGAGCTTTTTGTTGGTTTTATCGATGAAAATGGTGCATTCTCCGAGAATAGTTACGGTATCAGCAAAGACGAATCACCGTAACTCAAAAATCGGAAATCATGGGCAAGCGCATAATCGTAAATCTTGCGCCAATCTCCATGCAGAAACGCTGAGACAAGCAGCAGCAATGTGCTTTGCGGCTGGTGGAAGTTGGTAACCATGGCTTTTACGATTCTATATTCGTATCCCGGAGCAATGATGATTTGCGTGCTGGAATGCAACGTTTCCATGTGATGCCGGTCGAGGTAGGCTATGATTGCCTGCAAAGCATCTACAGCGGGTGTTGCTGCTGTTTCAAGCGCTGTTTCATAAGGTTGCCATTGTTTTACATGCAAATCTTCTTCCGTAGCGTTAGGATTGTGCAGCAGAGTAACGCCTATGTGATAGAGGCTTTCCAGTGTACGTACAGAGGTTGTCCCTACTGCAATGGCTTTTCCTTCATGTGCTACCAGCTTCTCCAGCGTACTTCGATTGACGGATATGTATTCCGTGTGCATTTCGTGCCCTTCTATCTCTTCGCTTTTGACAGGTTTGAACGTGCCGGCTCCTACGTGCAGGGTCAGTTCTTCCAATGCTACCCCTTTTTCACGCAAAGCGTCCAAAACCCGTGGAGTGAAGTGCAGACCGGCTGTCGGTGCGGCTACCGAACCTTTTATCTTGGAATAAACGGTCTGGTAAGTCTCCTTGTCACTCTCCTGCGTCTCCCGGTTCAGATAAGGAGGGATGGGTAGTTCGCCGAACACTTCGAGAATATCGGCGAATGTTATTTCCGGATTGTTCCAGCGGAAATCCACCCAATGGCTGGTTCCATGGCACGCACCGCGTTCGGCGGTCAGGGTAAGCGGCTTTCCTTTCACGGTTATTTCCCGTTTGAGCGCACCTTCTTTCCATTTCTTCAGATTGCCTATCATGCAGAGCCATGCGGCATGCTCCGTTTGCTGGAAGTTGAGGGCATAGTCGTTGGGTTGGATCGGTTCGAGACAGAATACTTCGATAAGCGCTCCCGTTTCTTTATGGAAGTGCAGACGCGCCTGAATAACTTTGGTATTATTGAAAATTATCAGGCTGTTTGCCGGCAGATAGTCGGGCAGGGAAGTGAATATATCTTCGGTAACTTCGCCGTGGCGATACAACAATAACTTGGATTGGTCACGCACGGGCAATGGAAACTTGGCAATGCGCTCATCCGGTAACGGATAATTGAATTCGCTGATTCTAATATGTTTGGGATCTTCTTTCATATCTTTATTTTATTAGGGGACTGCAAAGGTACGGATATTTGGGAAGATTTGGATTATATACAGCCAATTAATGACATATCAGTCATAAGGTCATTCCGGTTCATGGATACACAATGTATTTCTTGCCAATACAAAAAAGGTATGTTTGTATATAATCATCAAATAATTTCTAACTTTGCGAGAGATAAAAGAAGATGTCTGAACCGTATGTTTATAATGGTTCCGATGTGTCTTCCGGATAATGATTAAAAAACAGAATGGAAATTATGAAAATAGGAGATAAAGTGCGCTTCCTCAGTGAAGTAGGTGGCGGTGTTGTAACGGGATTCCGGGGAAAAGATATAGTGTTGGTGGAAGATGCCGATGGGTTTGACATTCCGATGCCGGTGCGTGAATGTGTGGTGATTGAAACGGATGATTACAATATTCCTACTCCTGCTTCCAAAGCAGCCAAGAAGAAGGCGGAGGAGCAATCGGCTGCGCGTATGGCTTCGGCAGCCTCGAAGCCGGTATCTTCCGTTTTGGACTCCGGACGGCAGATAGAGTGTCCGGCCAAACCTCAGGTATCTGTTTATCGTCAGCCGGAAATGAAAGGCGGAGATGTGCTGAATGTGTATCTTGCCTTTGTTCCGGAAGATATCAAGGCGGTAAGCACTACTCCGTTTGAGGCTTATTTGGTGAATGATAGCAATTACTGCATGTATTATACCTATTCGAGTGCGGAGGGCAAGTCGTGGACTGCCCGTTCTCATGGTTTGATAGAACCGAATACGAAACTCTTGTTAGAGGAATTTGAAAAATCGGAATTGAACGACCGGGAGCGTGTAGCTGTTCAGTTGGTGGCGTTCAAGGACAACCGCTCTTTCGCTATGAAGCCTGCTGCCAATGTGGAAATCCGCATCGATACGGTGAAATTCTATAAGTTGCATACTTTTCAGCCTACCGATTTCTTTGATACTCCAGCACTGGTGTACGATGTAGTGAGGAATGATGCTCCCGCCAGGCAGGTTTATGTGTCGGCTGAGGACTTACAGGATGCTCTGATGCAAAAGAAAGCAACAGACGGTCCGTCCAGACCCCGGACTATCGTGAAGCGGGGCGGCAAAAATGAAATCATCGAAATAGACCTGCATATCGGTGAACTGTTGGATGATACGCGCGGCATGAGTAACAGCGAGATATTGAACTATCAGCTGGATAAATTTCGTGAGGTGATGGAACAGTATAGGAATAAGCGTGAACAACGCATAGTCTTTATTCACGGCAAGGGTGACGGTGTGCTTCGTAAAGCGTTGCTGGATGAGCTGAAACGGAAATATCCGGCTTGTAAGACGCAGGATGCTTCCTTTCAGGAGTATGGATTTGGAGCTACTATGGTGACGGTAAAATAAGGTATATGCGATGCAGGTTGGTAAGGAAAACAGGATTCTTATCTTAATCTTTCTATGTTTGGCAGTGGCATTGCCGGGTGCCTGTACTTATAAAGGCGGCAGTGGCAGAGTTTTTGAAATGCAGGAATTCGATTCTTTTTTCAGCACTCACAGCGATTCCGTAGTGATGGCGCCGCGCTGGATGAAAGCACAGGCATTACAGAGAATGGAAAGGACCAAAGATAGTATGGTGCGGTATAATTATCTTGCTGTTGCCTTGAAAACCTGTCTGGCTACTTCCGACTTCGACTCCGCACAACTTTTGCTCCGGCAAGTTGAGGCGTTTGTTGGCAGACAGCCTTTTTCGCATCGGTTGGCCGATTTGCAGTCCGAATGTTTTAATATAAAGGGTAATGTCTATTCGCGAAAGGGCTATATAGATTCTGCCGCGGTCTGCTTCAAGGAGGCCTATGAAGCAAGATTGAAAGGAACAAAATTCGAGGTGATTCCTGATATCCTGATAAATCTTGCTGATGCTACCAACCATTTGGGCAGACCGGATATGGGTGCTTTCTGGTATAGAAAGGCTCTGCTGATGTGCGATTCGCTGAAGATGCCTTACAGAAAGAAAATCTCTATTTATTACGGATTGTCACAAGGATACCTGGCTTTGCGCGATTACGAGCAATGCGACTATTATTCGGAACTTGCGGGCAAGAATTATGCGGATATGTTTCCGGATGAGAAGCATTTCTACCTGAACAATCGTGGAAACTCTTATTATTACCGGGGAGATTACTCCACGGCAATCGGTTATTTTAGAAAAGTAGTAGAGCTTGTGAAAGATTACCCCGATATGTCTTGGGCGCTTAATCTGAGCTATCTGAATCTGAGCGACTGCTTTCTGCAACTGAATAAAACCGATTCGGTAGTCAAATACCTGGAGTTATGCCAGCCGTTCTTTGAAGAACTCGGTTCTACTACTGCTCTTTATTATATTGATACTCAAAAGATAGAACTGGCGTTGCAGTGCAAGGACTTTGCGGAGGCAAGGCGATTGTTGGCGATGAGTAAGGCTTCGCCGGAAATAGATGCAGACATGATACATATCCGTAACAAGTATTTGCAGCAGTTTTACGAAGAAACCGGCAACTATAGGCAAGCGTATGATTACTTGAAAGAGAATAAACGTCTGGACGACTCTATTCGCAATGAGCGTATAAGGATGCGTACGGCAGATTTGACATTGCGCTATCAGCAGGACTCTACCTTGATGGCACATAAAAGTGCTGTTCCAGAAACAGGAAAACGAGATGCTGATATTGAGGCAGACCCGTCTCGTGACATTAGCGGTTGCCGTTATTGCCCTTTTGATTGCAGCTTTCCTATTTCTTTATAATAGGAAAAAGCGGGATCTGCTGCTTGCCCAAAACCGAAGAACGGTCTCTACACTTCGTCTTGAGAACATCCGCAACCGCCTGTCTCCTCATTTTATATTCAACGTTCTCAATCAGGAGGTGGTAAACCGCAAGGAAGAGGAAAAGCAGGAGTTGGTATCGTTGGTGAAACTGATGCGTCGAAATCTGGAGCTGGCGGAGCAGTTGTGTGTCACCTTAACCGAAGAACTGGACTTTGTCAAGACGTATATCGACTTGGAGCGCCGTTCGCTCGGAGCAACTTTCCATCCGGTTATTGAAATAGCCGGAGATGTACTGCCCGAGCAGGTCTGGCTACCTTCCATGATGATACAGATTCCGGTGGAAAAATTCCGTGAAACACGCATTGCGTGGCAAGGAAGGAAAGCGGAATCTGTGGATTGCCGCAGATCGTCGGGAAGGCGGTGTTTGCATCAGGATTACGGATAACGGCGGCGGTTACCATCCGGAGAGCCGGAACAGAGGCACTGGTACAGGTATGAAAGTCATCATGCAAACAATCCAGATTTTGAATATGAAAAATCAGGCTGCAATTGATATATCTGTACATAATGTCACTTTGCCGAGTGGTGAAACCGGCTGTGAAGTAACTTTTTTATTACCGGACAAGTACGATTATAGAATTTAAGAGTAACCGCTTAGTGGCATTTTTTTTATTGATAGAGCCGGCTGCGGAAGAATAGTTCGTAAATGCCTATTTGCTGTTTTGTATGGAAACGAGAAAATATTTATATTCGCCAGACCAAAACATGGAATATGGACAAATACAAAGTCGTTATAGTAGATGATGATGACGTAGCTCTTGAAAATTTGAGCTTTGAGTTGTGGAAAGATGCCCGCTTCTCTTTGGAAGGTACTGCACGGAATGGTAGGAAAGGGAAGAAGCTTATTATGAAAGTGCAACCCGATTTGTTGTTTTTGGATGTAGAGATGCCGGACATGACGGGGCTGGAACTGTTGCAGGAGATACGCGATTATGTATCGTGGAATATGAGGGTCGTATTTTATACGGCGTACGACAAATATATGATACAGGCTATTCGGGAAGCGGCATTCGATTATCTGCTGAAACCTTTCGATGAACGGGATTTGAAAGAGATTCTGACACGCTTTACCCAACAGGTTGAAACCACCGGGCAGCGGGTATCGTTTCCGGTAGGAAATCCCATGCATACCGGACAGACTTTCATCGTTTTTACTCCAACTAATGATATGCGTGCGTTGCGCCCTGCCGAGATAGGATTTTTCCGTTATTGTTCCGAACGCAAACAGTGGGAGGTCGTGCTGAATGACCAGTTGCCTCTGGCTTTGCGCCGCGGTATGACTGCCGAACAGATTACATCGTTCTCTCCGTGTTTTGTGCAGATACATCAATCGTATATTATCAATATAGATTATCTGATGCTCATACGGGATAACAGGTGTGTGCTATACCCGCCTTTTGATAAAATTACGGAGTTACTTGTCTCGAAGAAATTTAAGAAGGAATTGCAAGAACGTTTCTGTTTGTGAAAGCAGGCTGATGATTGGTATGTGAAGTTGAATGTCCATTACTCTAACAATGTTGACAAACAGAAAAAAGGATACCGGGGACATTTGCCGGTATCCTTTTTCTGTTTTATATGTTTTCCGTACCTATGCCGGAAATACATGTTACTTTACTTCAATGCCTTTGTTCTGCAGTGTAACGTTCAAAACTTTTGCATAGTCGGAATATTGCTTTTCATCCAGAGTTCTTTTCATTAATTTCAGATTACCGTAAATAGCGTTACGTAGCAACTTTTCCTGATTTTTCTTTGAGTTTGTGGCACGTGACATCTGCTCGTTAAAGTATTCGCAAATGTTGGTAACCTCTTTTTGCTGGTTAGCGGACAATTTCAAATATTTGCTCAGCTTGCTTACATTGATGTTACCTTCCCAACTTGCAGTTGTTGGCTGGTTTCCTGCTGCGAATGTGCTGGCAGACAGACATACGGCTGCCACTAATGTTAATCCAAAACGTTTCATAATACCTACTTTTTTAATTGTTATACCTAAAAACTAATCTAATAAAAATCTAATACCTACTGAAAACAGTCGTAAGCGTCTAGCTTTTCTTTTACCTATGCAAATGTATGATTATGTTTTATAACACAAAAATGAAAATAAAGAAAAGTGCAGGTTTTACCTTCATTTCTTGATTTATATCAATTGGTGATTGTGAAAATGCACAAAAACAGTTCTGTTTTGTAATGCAAATGTAATATTAAAGGGTATTATGTGTTAATGTGATAGAGAATATGCATTATAAGTATACAAAAAGAAATGCTTGTAGAATGGAGTGGAACGCTTTCATTCTTCTACAAACATTAAATCGCTGATAATGCCATCCGATACAAAAATCCCTTTACGGCTAAGACAGAGACGGTTGTTGTCGTATATTTCCAGATTTCCGCAGTCCAGATGCGGATATGATGTTTCCTTTAATTGGTTTATTTGCAGATTTGACTTGAAAACTTGTAATGTATCCGCAGTAATCTTTGTTGGCATTTTATATATTACAGTTTTTGCCAAAGCTTGATTTACATCTTTGATTATATTCTCTTTTGCTTCTGCATAATTGTTGTATCCAAGGAACAATGCAGGAAACATCAAAGAGAAAAATACTATGATTGCTGTTATTGGTTTCATATCTATTATTTGTTGTGGATAGGATGTCTCAAATTGCTCACTGATTATCAGATGCCAATTCTTTCTCGATTTCTTCAATAGTAGGCAAACTACCTCGGAAGTCTTTCGGTAAGGCGTGCCCTAATTCATAATCAGAGATTCCGATAGGCTTCTGAATATCACGCAAGGCATATTCAGCCTTGATACGGTCTTTGCTCTTGCAAAGCAACAATCCAATCGTTCGGTTATCTCCCTCTCGACAAAGAATATCATCCACGGCAGAACAATAAAAATTCAATTTGCCGATATATTCCGGCATGAACTCCGTATCTTTCAATTCAATCACTAAATATCTGTGCAGGAATGCATTATACATTAATATATCGATGTAATAATCATCGCCCGACACCTCTATGTGATATTGCCGCCCCATGAAGGCGAATCCAGCTCCCATTTCTACGAGAAATTTTTCTACATGCTTCACCAAGCCGATTTCCACATCACGCTCATTGTATTGGTCGGTGAAAGTCAGCATATCGAATATATACGGGTCTTTGAGCATGGACTTCACATCGTTTGCTTCCGGTGCTGGGAGGGTTTCAGTGAAGTTGTTTGCTAACGCTCCGTGCTTGCCGTAGTCGTCAAGTTTGATGGCTTCTTGCAGATAACGTGTATTCCAATGCGATGTAATGCTCTGAATCATGTACCAATAACGTGCCCGAATGTCCTTGACCTGTTGTAAGAGAATAAGATTATGCGTCCATCCCAAATGCTTTATGGGGAGGGTGAAATTATATTTTCTAATTGCGCA
>ENA-OQJP01000338-OQJP01000338.1-human-gut-metagenome-genome-assembly--contig:-NODE-338-length-14412-cov-6.213721_pt1 | contig 14412 bp, 14 predicted proteins | sample MGYA00242611_ERZ504778 | MGnify/ENA primary metagenome ERZ504778 (study PRJEB26092, sample SAMD00036349) | human gut metagenome | host: Homo sapiens | study: EMG produced TPA metagenomics assembly of...
CCATAATCTGCTGAATTTCGTATAGCGATTATATATTGTTTATAATTTAAAGGGGATGGGGAGTACAGTATGGTGCAAGCAACAGAATTAACTGACGATCGACTTATTTTAGCCGCTTTAGGAAGTTTGCCGGGTATAGGAAGTGTAACAATTAGTGAAGCCTTAAAGCGCTATGGCACACCTATTGAACTATGGCAAACCGTACAAAAAGATAAAGCGGTTGACGATACTTTGCAGGTTAAAAAGCAATATAAATCAGCGTTAGTAAAAGGAATATTAACTATGGATTTAGGTAAGCTTGAGCATGATTTGAACAATTATCATATTCAGGTAGTCGGCTTTCACGATGAAGCCTATCCTGAAGAATTACGTGAAATATTTAATCCGCCGCAAGTTTTATTTTATCGCGGCAATTTAAAGACATTTAAAAATCCCCGTAAAATCGCTATGGTGGGAGCCCGTAATTGTACGCCCTACGGGCGCAATGTAGCCACTGTTTTTGCAGCCGAACTGGCGAGATATGGTATCGCTGTCGTCAGTGGGGGTGCCCGCGGTATTGATTCGTATGCTCATGAAGGGGCTCTCAAGGGGCATGGTCAGACGATCGCTGTTATGGGCTGTGGTCTGGACCAAAGCTATCCACGCAGTAATGCCCGTTTATTTCAAAAATATTGAAAATGATGGCCTTTTGTTGTCGGAATACGGTCCCGGTGTACAAGCTAAGGCGGGATTCTTTCCTATGCGCAACCGCATCATCAGTGGGCTTTCGCGCGGTGTTATAGTCGTAGAAGCCAAGTCACGCAGTGGTTCATTGATTACCGCCGATATGGCGAACAATGAAGGGCGAGATGTTTTCACTGTGCCGGGGAATATATTGACTAATGAATTTGCAGGCAATCATTGGCTGTTAGAAGAGGGGGCTATTTTATTAATAAAGCCCTCTCAAGTGCCTGATATGTATAATTGGCAATGCTTGGAAGGCGCCGGTGAGGAAAAAAGCAGTAGCCATAAAGGCGTGGGTGTGTTAAGCTTTAGTGTGGAGGAACGAAAGATTTTAGCGTCATTATCCAATGAAAAAGAAACATCGTTGGAAACGTTAGCTATGACGACAAAACTTTCAGAGGGAGCCCTCCATTTGAGTTTATTGTCCTTAGAACTTAAGCAGTGTATTGAACGAACTGCTTCAAAAGGGTATATAATATTGGAATTCGGGAGGAATCAGTTTGTCCATTAAACGTTCCATCGTAATCGGTGAGAAAGACACCGCAACTGGTAAAAAAGAAGAACGCCGTTTGGAAGGCAAAGTGGCGGTTACCGCCAAGGGGAAAGCCAAACCGGTTATGCAGGCTGTAGGTGATTTAGCCAAAACATTGCCACCTCGTACGTATAATCCGGATGGTAAAACGTTGGTGATTGTGGAATCACCGGCAAAATCTAAAACTATTGAAAAATTCTTAGGCCCTGACTATATTGTTAAAGCAAGTATGGGGCATTTACGTGACTTACCAAAAAGTCAGCTTGGTATTGATATTGAAAACGGTTTTGTACCGCGTTATTCTAATTTGACGACTCGTAAAAAGTTGATTGAAGAGTTATTACATGATGCGGACGAATCAAAAGCCATTTTACTGGCTACTGACCCGGACCGTGAAGGGGAAGCCATTTCCTGGCATTTAGCCTATATACTGAATGTGGATGAAGCTTCCAAATGTCGTATTACGTTTAACGAAATTACAAAGCATGCCGTGGCGGAAGCGATTAATTCGCCACGTACGATTGATAAAAATATGGTGGATGCCCAACAGGCTCGTCGTATGCTCGACCGTATTGTAGGTTATAAATTAAGTCCTTTATTATGGCGTAAAGTGTGTAAAGGCCTCAGTGCCGGCCGCGTACAGTCCGTAGCCGTTCGTTTGATTTGTGAACGGGAACAAGAAATTCAAGCATTTATTCCGGAAGAATATTGGTCCATTGAAGGGCAATATATGACGACGGATAAGGAAAGCTTTACGGCTGAACTGACACATAAAGGTGATGAAAAAATCACTATCCCTGATGAAGCGACAGCGGAAGCTATTAAATCAGACATTGCCGGTCAGACGGCGGAAGTTATCAAAGTAGAGCGTCGCAAGCGTTCCCGCAAAGCACCGGCACCGTTTACCACATCGACTTTGCAACAGGAAGGTGTTCGTAAGCTTAATTTCGGCGCCAAGCGTACCATGATGATTGCTCAGCATTTATATGAAGGCCTCGAAATCGGCGGCTACGGCCATGTCGGTTTGATTACCTATATGCGTACGGACTCTACCCGTATTGCCGTTGAAATGCAACAGGCTGCGAAGACATATATTCTAAATCATTTTGGCAAAGAATATTATCCGGCTAAACCGAATGTGTTCGGTACGAAGGAAAGCAGTCAGGATGCGCATGAAGCGATTCGACCTACTTCGCTTGAATTACCACCTAAAATGGTAGAGCCCTTCCTTAGTCGTGATGAATTAAAGCTGTATACTTTGATTTGGAATCGCTTTATGGCGAGCCAGATGGCACCGCAACAATCGGAAACGGTAACGGCCCAATTACAGGTTGATGACTATAAATTGCGTGCATCCGGTAGTAAAGTAGTATTTAAAGGCTTTACGGAAGTTTACGAAGAAGCTAAAAAAGATGGGGATGAACCAAAATTAATTCCTATTATGGCGGAAGGCGATACGGTAGCGAATAAAGAAATTTTGCCGGAACAACATTTTACACAACCGCCGGCTCGTTATTCGGAAGCCAGCCTCATTAAAACGTTGGAAGAACGCGGTATTGGTCGTCCAAGTACATACGCACCAATTATCGATACTATTATGTCCCGTAACTATGTGGAAAAACAGGATAAGCAATTTGTGCCAACCGAACTGGGTTTTGTAGTGGTTGACTTCTTGATTGCTCACTTTGAAAAATTTATCAATGTAGACTTCACCGTTCATTTGGAAAAAGATCTGGATGATATTGCCAGTGGTGAAGAAACCTATCAGGATGTTTTAAGTGAATTCTATACTGTGTTTGCTCAGGAATTGGAGGAGGCGAATGAAGTAGATAAGGTTAAAATCGCCGATGAAGAAAGCGATGTTATCTGCGATGTTTGCGGCAATCCGATGGTGTATAAATTCGGTCGTTTCGGCCGTTTCTTGGCATGCTCCAATTTCCCTGAATGTAAAAATACTAAGCCGATTACGGTCAGCACCGGTGTGACCTGTCCAAAATGTCATGAAGGGACGATTGTGGAACGTAAATCGAAACGCGGTCGTATTTTCTACGGTTGCGATCGTTATCCCGCTTGTGATTTCACCTTGTGGAATAAACCAATTAACGAGACTTGTGAAACTTGCGGCAGTATTATGACAGAAAAGACGTATAAGAACGGTACAACGAAGAAGTTCTGTTCCAATGAAAATTGTCCGACGCAGCCTAAGAAACGAACGCGTAAGAAAAAGGCTGATGATGGAGAGAAAAGTACCACTGATTCAAAATCAGCAGAATAAAACTAATAGATTATTAATATAGAAATATCAAAAGGAGGATATTGTGACTACATCTAAAGTTACGATTATCGGAGCCGGACTTGCCGGTTCGGAAGCGGCTTGGCAACTGGCTAAGCGCAATATACCCGTTACTTTGTATGAAATGCGGCCACAACGGACTTCGCCGGCCCATCATACAGAAAATTTTGCCGAATTGGTGTGCAGTAATTCCCTGCGGGCCGGAAATATAGAAAATGCCGTAGGCCTTTTAAAAGAAGAAATGCGTCAGCTTGATTCTTTAATTATGGCCTGTGCCGATGCTACGGCCGTACCGGCCGGTGGTGCCTTGGCGGTGGATCGCCATTTATTTAGTGAAATGGTAACGAAGAAATTATCGGAACATCCGATGGTAACGGTTATCCGCGAAGAAGTGACGGAATTACCGAAGGAGGGCATCGTTATCGTAGCGGCGGGGCCGCTCATGTCGGATGCTTTAGCTGAACAGGTTAAAGCCAAAACAGGGACTGCCGATTTTTATTCTATGATGCGGCGGCTCCGATTGTAACGGCCGAATCACTTAACTATGATAAAGTATTTGCCGCTTCCCGCTATGACAAGGGTGATGCGGATTACTTGAACTGTCCGATGACGGAAGAAGAGTATAAAGCCTTTTGGGATGCTTTGACGACCGCTGAAGTAGCGGAAGTTAAAGAGTTTGAAAAAGAGCAATATTTTGAAGGCTGTATGCCCGTAGAAATCATGGCATCCCGCGGTATCGATACCTTGCGCTTCGGGCCGTTAAAACCGGTTGGCCTTGTAGATAAACGAACCAATCAGGAATCCTATGCTGTAGTACAGCTTCGCAAAGAAAACAAAGAAGCGACCATGTTTAACTTAGTCGGTTTCCAGACACATCTTAAATGGGGCGAACAAAAACGTGTTTTCTCCATGATTCCGGGCCTCGAAAATGCGGAATTTATCCGCTATGGCGTAATGCACCGCAACAGCTATATCAATTCACCGACTTTATTAAATGAATACTTCCAACTGATTGAAGATCCAAGATTCTTCTTTGCCGGTCAGATGACAGGTGTCGAAGGCTACTTGGAATCGGCTGCCTCGGGCCTTATGGCAGGCCTTCATGTTAGTCGTATTTTAGAAGAAAAGTGCCGGTAAGCTTCCCGCGCACTACGGCGATGGGCGGTTTAAGCCATTACATCAGTGCGTATGAAGGCTCCGATTTCCAACCGATGAATATTAACTTTGGTATAATGGAATCATGGCCGACTAAAGTACGTAAAAAGAAGAAAAAATGCTTTAATTGCGCAGCGTGCGTTGGATACGTTAGCGAAGTTGAAGGAGGAATTATAATGAGTGTAGAATTTCACGCAACTACAATTTGTGCCGTTAAACGTGATAAATCTGTTGCCATTGCCGGTGACGGACAGGTTACGATGGGACAAAGTGTAGTTATGAAAAATACGGCCCAAAAGGTGCGCCGTTTGTATAATGGCAAGGTTATCTCCGGTTTTGCCGGATCCGTAGCCGATGCCTTTACTTTGTTTGATAAGTTTGAAGCTAAGCTTAATCAATATAACGGGCAATTGGTGCGTAGTGCCGTAGAACTTGCTAAAGAATGGCGCAGCGATAAAATGCTTCGTAATTTGGAAGCACTTTTATTAGTAACAGATGGTAAAACTATTTTATTGGTGTCCGGTAACGGTGAAGTCATCGAACCGGATGACGGTATTTGTGCTATCGGTTCCGGCGGCAATTATGCGTTGGCAGCGGCTCGCGCTTTAGCGGCCAATACAGAGCTTAGTGCTCGTGAAATTGCCGAGAAAGCACTTCATATTGCAGCCGATATCTGCGTATATACAAACCATAATGTTATTGTTGAAGAGTTGTCTGAATAGTTATAACCGGTATGGGCTATAGCTATTAAGGTTACAGCTATTAATGTTACAGTTAACAAGACCGTGTTATCGACATAGGTAGCCGGCCTTATTCTGGAGGTTTTGATGGATACTAATAACTTTACACCGCGTCAGATTGTGGCGGAGTTGGATAAATATGTTATCGGGCAATCGGAAGCCAAGAAAATGGTAGCCATTGCCTTGCGTAATCGCTGGCGTGCCAAACAATTGCCGGAAGATGTACGCGAAGAGTATACGCCAAAAAATATTTTACTCATCGGCCCTACCGGTGTCGGTAAAACGGAATTGGCTCGTCGTATGGCGAAATTGGTAAAGGCTCCGTTTGTTAAAGTGGAAGCCACTAAGTTTACCGAAGTAGGCTATGTGGGTCGTGATGTGGACCAAATGATTCGTGATTTGGTTGAAAACTCCGTGCGCATGGTTAAAGAAGAAATGATGGAAGGACAGCAGGAAAAAGCGGAAGAACTTGCCAATAAACGTTTATTGCAAATTCTTTGGCCTAAAAAAGAGTCGGAATCTAAAAAGATGACTAATCCTTTGGAAATGCTTTTTGCCAGTCCTGAAGATACAGAAAAAGAAGAAGCTAAAAAAGAACAAGAAGAACCGGAAATGTCTGAAAAACGGACCCAGTTCTTTGAACAATTGAAGAACGGTCTCATGGATAGCCGTGAAATCGAAATTGAAGTAGAAGAACAGGCCAAAGCATTTGCTATGCCTTTAAATGGTTCGCCTGACGGTATGGGTACCGATATTTCCGAAATGTTTGGTAATTTATTACCGAAGAAAAAGAAAAAACGCCATACCACAGTAGGGCAGGCGCGTAAAATCTTCGTTCAGGAAGAAGCTCAAAAATTATTGGATATGGATGCCGTTACGGATCGTGCCGTGGAGTTGGCTGAACAAGAGGGAATTGTATTCATCGACGAATTCGACAAAATTGCGGCTCGCAGCGGTGCGTCCGGTCCCGATGTATCCCGTGAAGGCGTACAGCGCGATATTTTACCTATCGTAGAAGGTGCAACAGTAAATACGAAATACGGTCCTATTAAAACGGAACATATCTTGTTTATTGCGGCCGGTGCCTTCCATGTGTCGAAACCATCCGATTTAATTCCTGAATTACAGGGCCGTTTCCCGATTCGTGTAGAACTTAACAGCTTGACGCAGGAAGATTTCAAAGAAATTTTGACGACACCGCAACAAGCATTATTAAAACAATATCATATGCTTCTTAAAGCGGATAAAGTGACCATTCACTTTAAAGAAGAAGCCATCGATAAAATCGCCGAATTGGCCTATCGCGTAAATAATGAAACGGAAGATATCGGTGCTCGTCGTTTACATACGATTTTAGAGAAATTATTGCAGGACATTTCCTTTAATGCACCACCGGCTGAAGAAGTAGACGTAACCATTACTGCTGAAATGGTTGAAGAACGCTTAGGTACTATCGTTCAAGACGTTGATTTGTCCGAGTATATTCTATAAAAGTGCGTTAAATATAAAACATTAGTTATCCTAAACCTTTGGTAAGAGCGGTATAGAGAACGCAGAACGGCTCATTTTAGGAGCTATCATACTAATAAAAAAGCAATCCATAAGGCGAGAAACTCTGATTGACAGAGCCTTTGCCTGCGGATTGCTTTTTTGCTAGGTGGTCGTTTTAGGTTTTCGTTTTGTCCTATAAGCCTCGTTTTGACTATGGAGACATTGTTTTTTATAACAACTGTTCCATTAAATGACGGTGTTTTTTCAAGGAATTCATATAAAACGGTATGGTAGCAGCGTCCTCTTTAATAGGAATCTTGATGCGATTTTCGGGGACATGCCAATTCAGTTTGCTCACGTTGGTAATAAAGCTGGGCAAATTGGAAGCCGCTACTAAGGCATTAAATGTTTCCGGCTCGCTTTGCTTGATAAAGGTCGTTTCGGTCAATTGATTGACAAAATCCTCCCAAATGCCGAGCTGAGTACGCAGTAACATGGTTAAACCGGCTAAATCTTCTTTTGTGACAAATTCTCGGTCCGCCAACGGATGGTCGGGTGGAACAGTGAGTGACAACACTTCGTTAAAGAACAGTTCAGTAATCACTTTTGGGTTATCGATAGGCTTGTCGGTGATGACCAGCTGGCATTCTTCATTTAACAGCTTTTCTCTCAGTGTTTGGTCATCCGCCATTTCTGTGTTTAATTTTTGCTCTAACTTACGTTCTTTGGCTCGATACTCTACTTTATATAAAGGACCGGGCGCGGAGGCCCCCACATATAAGACCACTTGTTGTAACGCATATTGATGGATTTTTTGATAAAAATCATCCGTATGACGCAGTAATTGACGCGCTTGCGATACGGTGTAGTAACCGGTATCGGTAAGGGTCATGCGATTCTTGGTGCGTATAAATAATTGAATGCCCAGTTCATCTTCCAAGCGCTGCATGCTTCGCGTCAGAGCCGGTTGGGATATATTAAGCTGTTCTGCCGCTTTTGATAAAGTGCCGAAATCATTGAATGCAATTAATTGTTCTAATAAGATTAAATCAATCATGGTAAACTCCTTTTGGTGTAACGGTTACTACGAATTTACTATGCACAATAATTATAGCATACTCATAAAATTTTATCATAATAGATAGTTAGGCTTTTTCAAAATATTTAAAAACTTAGAACTATTTACTTGACTTGAAGTTAACATCAAGGAATATAATGGCAATGAAATAATAGCAAAATATGCTATCAAAAGCATTAAGCCATTATATTTTGAGATATTGAGAGAATTGGGAGGAATTTATATGACTCTAAAAAAATTTATTTTGCTATTCTTGTTGTTATTATAGGCGCAGGCCTGTTTTGGCTGAATTTTTCAAACGATAAAACTGATACGAGTACTACGACCGTGTCTACTAGTAATGTAGTATCCACTACGGATACAACTAAAGGGAACCACCGAAGCTTAATCGTATTTTTCTCGCGAACTAAAGGTGTTTACGGTGTAGGCGAATTGCCAATCGGTCACACCCATCGAATTGCCAATTACATTCAAAGCGCTACCGGGGTCGATATGTATGAAATTGTACCGGTAAAAGAATATCCGTTGGAGTATCGTGAAACTACGCAAGTAGCGAAGGCGGAACAGGCTAATAATGAAAGACCGGCTATTCAGGGACAAATTCCTGATTTGAGTCAATATGACACTATTTATATCGGTTCGCCAATTTGGTGGGGTGAGTACCCTATGGTTGTTCACACCTTCCTTGATCAAGTTAATTTGAATGGTAAAACTGTAATTCCGTTTACAACTCATGAAGGGTCCGGCTTAGGGAGTGTTGAAGCAGTCTTAGCAAAACAATTCCCTGGAGCCCATTTATTGGAAGGCTTAGCAATTCGTGGCAGCGAATCTGATTCCGATGCCGCTAAAACGGCTGTACAGACATGGCTACAACGTATCGGTGTATTGGGTCAGTAAAGGGAGCGTGTAGATGGGGAATTTACTGCAAATATTTCGTTTGATAATATACTGGTTCATTCTGTCGGCCCCTTTGGTATACTTGATGAACACAGGTATAGTTGAGACTACGAGCAACTTAATTACCTATGATGTAGGCGTAATAGCTTATGTAGGATGGTTGTTAGCAGTCTATATAATAACAAAACCAAAATGGTTGCTCCGTGTGTTGCGCATTTCAGAAGTTATGGCTTGGCATCGGTTGTTGGGCCCTTTAACCTTACTGCTTGCGTTGGGACACTATTGGTTTCTTTTTCCATGCATGAGGAAATCAAATATACCGGGCTTGGAGCTCTGGTAGCAGCTGTTATCGCCTTGTTGGTCGCCATAATTTGGCTCACACCGTTAAGTAAACAAGCGAAAACAACATTTGATTCTTTTAGGCAAGCTATGCGTCAGCTTTGGTCATATCAGACGGGACGATGGTTGCATCGTTTATATTTGTTGGCCATTGTGCTCGGTCTGGTCCATGTGCATATGATTCCACGCATTGCCGAGAGCCTATACTTTATGATGACATTTGATGCCTACACCTTATTTGTGTTGGCATCATATGCTTGGTATCGAATGAAGTAGTCACATTAGGCTGAGAGCTTAAGGTGAAACTATTTTACCATAAATAGAATGAACTCTGCCAAATAATCCGTTCGGCGTATTTTTAACTGGGAAAATACATCGAGCGGATTTTTTTTTGCAATGATTGCTTTATTAATTCTTTAAAATTACACTTCAGTATGCGTGTTGTTTATACATGAATAAAGAACCACTATTGTACTATTTTTAGAATATTAGATATGATACTAACAGTTCTTATACTAGTTGGAAATCAGATTTTTTGGCTGAAGTTAAAAATTTGAGATTAAAGAAGAGTTAAAAAGTGGAGGGAGAAGAACGAAAGACCCGCAATCAAAGGCTCCATACCTGATGTAAGCCAATATGATACTATCTATATCGGGTCGCCGATTTGGTGGGGCGAATATCCGATGGTGGTCCGTATGTTCCTCGATCAAGTTGATTTAAACGGTAAAACCGTGATTCCGTATACTACGCATGAAGGCTCCGGCTTAGGTAGCACTACAGCTATTTTAGTAAGCATATCTACATTTACTCTTTATCATTGAAAGAAAAGGATGTTTTTTTGGAAGAAGTCATGAAAGCGAATAATTCTGTTGAAGCTACCGAAAATACTAAGTTTGGTATGACGCTCGTCATAACGTTACTATCATATTTTGTAATTCTCATGGATAATTCCATCGTGTTTACCAGTTCGCTACAGATTGGCGAATCATTACAGCTTGATTCCACTCATCTGGCTTGGGTATCTAATGCCTATACAATCACCTTTGGTGGTTTCTTACTTTTAGCCGGACGTTTATCTGATTTATTGGGGCGAAAACACATTTTTCAGCTGGGTCTCGTAATTTTTGCACTCAGTTCCTTAGCTATCGGTTACGCCCAGAGCGCGGCTATGCTAATCGGAGCCCGAGCCGTTCAGGGTATTGGCAGTGCGATTATTGCACCGACCAGTTTGGCTCTTATCATGGATGCGTATATCGGTGAAATGCGCAGTAAAGCCATAGCGTATTACGGAACCACCGCCGGTTTGGGATCCAGTATCGGGTTACTTATCGGCGGCGCCTTAACAAGTCTATTTTCCTGGCGAGTGGGTTTTCTGATTAATGTGCCTATCGCATTATTATTGGTAGTATTGACTTGGCGCTATATTAAGGATAGTGAAACAGTTAACAGCAAAATCGATTATTTGGGCAGCATTCTTTCCGTCATCGGTCTCAGCTCCTTAATTTACAGCTTAACTGCTGACAATAACGGATTTTGGTTTGCTATAATCGGTATCGTTTTCCTTGCTTTATTTTATTGGCGTGAAAAAAGCATTACGTTTCCGATTATGCCACTGTCTCTATATACCCATAAAGTTCGGTTTGGCGCTTATATAACTCGATTACTATTTATGATGAGTGTGCTGCCGTATTGGTTTTTAATTCCGCAAATGCTACAACGAGCTTATGAGCTAACACCGTTTGGAGCGGGGCTAGCCTTTTTACCGATGACGATTCCACAATTTATGACTGCATTACAAGTTCCGCGTTTATCTCAATATTGGAAACAAAGTACCATAATGATGGTCGGTTCGGCACTAATCCTTCTTGGCCTTGTGGCCACGGCGCTTATTGATATTGAACAAGGTTATGTACTGGCCGTTGCCTTACCGATGATTCCGCTCGGCATGGGGCAAGCCATGGTTGTAACCACGGTGACATCGGCAGGTATTTTTGACACACCAAAAGAATTGGCCGGCGCAGCCAGCGGAATTACCAACACCATGCATCAAATAGGAGGTCCTATAGGTTTGTCTATTATTGTGGGGCTTAACGCATCGTACAGTGAAGGTCTCCTTATTATGGCCTCTTATACAGCTATTTCCATGATTATTATAAAAGCCTTTATTATGGGGCGCGATTAAATAACAGTTTGGTATAAATATGTAAGGCACAATAAAAAGCAATCCGCCTGAGTAAGATATCTATGAAATATCTTATAGGTAGATTGCTTTTTGTTTTTGTAACGAAAAGCAGTTAGCATTCAGTAATTGAACACTAACTGTTTAGCTATTATTTGCGTTTATGTTTATTTTGAGCTTTCTGTGGTTGTAATTTTGACGCATCCCGGGAGGCTCCCTCGCCGTCGCCCCCATAGAGATGAGTATCATAGGAACCTTTTACCTGAAGGTAGATAAAGACGATAATCCCGATAATAATAACCGTAAGACTGGTCATCTGTGCCGATTTGAGGCCCATGGTGAGATTTACGTAGTCGCCACGTAAAAACTCGAGAAAGAAACGAGCCGTTGAGTATAAAATAGCATAGAGTACGAAAGTCTGACCTTTTTTGTGTGGTACTGTATTGAATAAGAGCAGTGCCACGAAAATGAGGATATCGATTTGACCCTCCCAGATTTCGGCCGGCCATAAGGGTTGAGCCCCGTAGGTTTTAAAGGCAAGGGTAGTTTCCGGATAGAGAATACCGAAATTACCGCCGGTGGGGTGTCCGAAAGCATCACCGTTCATGAGGTTTGCCATACGGCCTACAGATTGACCCAGAATTAAAGCCGGTGCAAACACATCGGCAAAAGCCCAAGTGTCGATATTATGTTTCCTTACATACCAAATACCCGCTAAGGTACCGAGCACGACGCCCCCTTGAATGGCCATACCCCCTTGCCATACAAAGGGAATCTCTAAGAGATGATGTTGATAATAATCCCAGTCGAAGAAAAACACATCCCAAAGACGGGCACCGATAATACCGGCAATACCGGTGGTGATAGCGAAATCGAACATGTGAACATGCCAACCGCGGCCGTCTCGTTTAAATAAATAATAGGCTACTGCGGCGGCGCAGAAAATACCTAACGATAAGAGCAGACCGTAAGCTCGAATCGGAAAGTCTCCTATATAAAATAAATATTGATGCATAATTACCTCCTCATAAATAGTATATATTCATTATAACGGAGCGCCATTCTTATGACAAATAAAAAGGGGGTATGTTATAATAAAAATTATCGTAGGAGGAGGCGATTAAGAGTGATAACTATTTCATTTTTAGGCCCTCACGGGACGTTTACGGAAGAAGCTCTGAATCGTCTGTGTGAGTGTCAATCATTGATGATACAAAAAGAGGCGATGAATACTATTGATGAAGCTATTGAAGCGGCCATGTTGGGACATGTGGATTATGCTTTCGTACCGGTCGAAAATTCTTTGGGCGGTACGGTTTTGACAACAATAGATTATTTGGCAGAACACGGCGGCGTGGAAATACGAGCTGAAATCTGCATGCCTATTCGCCATTATTTATGGGGCTTGCCGGGCAGTGCGGCCAATGAAATAACCATGATTTATTCCCATCCGCAGGCATTGAGACAATGTAAAATGTTTTTGCAAAAACAGGCTAAACAGGCTCAACAAATTGTGACGGATTCTACGGCACAAGGGGCCGGCATTGTGGCTCAATCGCAGTCATTAGCCAAAGCAGCCATTGGCGGCGAGGCTATGGGCATAAAATACGGCTTGGTTAAATTAACCGATCAAATTCAAGATAATATGCTTAATTTGACGCGCTTTATTTTGGTAAAACCAAATCATCACATAACGTTTGATGCCACTATGACAACGGGGAAGGTGTCTTTACAATGTGAATTGGAAGGCTTGCGTCCGGGCTCATTGTGGGAATGCTTAGGGATTTTTGCCAAACGGCAAATCAATTTGGTTAAAATCGAATCGCGTCCGACCAAAGGACGTCTCGGTGAGTATAAATTTTTCCTTGATCTTCAGATATTAGATAATGGACCTCAAATTTCGGAGGCGCTGGCTGAACTTAAAGAATTGGCCACGTCTTTGCAACTATTGGGGGCCTATGAAACATATATTGTCGAGTAAAAGCACCTAAGAAGACTTTTAAGGTTGAGTACAAACAGCTGATAATAAATAAAAGTCTATTAAAGCTAAGCAAACTCATAAAAAATGGAATTTACTATATAAAAGAAAGGATGTATATGAAGAAAATTTTGACTCGTGCCGTATTGGCAGCGTTAGTGACGCTTTCCGCCACCGGCGCCCAGGCGGCATCTATTGAAGTGACTAAAGAAAGCAGCAGTTTAATCAAAATAGATAACTCTGTAAAATATAAAGCATCGCAAGCTACTAGTAATGGTAAAGTAACGGTTTCTAAGGAGGCCGGCAATGACCTTAGCGGCACGGAATCGGTGCAACCTATTTTTATTCGTACATTGGCTGGTCAGACCAGTGATGCGGGGGAATTGGCTATCGTGGAAGACGGCCATATATTTATCCCTTTAAGCGTATATCAGACGGTAAATTTAAATACTATCAGTATAAAAAATACAAGGCCTATATTGCGTTGCCGGCACCCCGTCGTGCCGGTGACATGAGCTACAACGGCGATCGCCGTAACGGTGTACGTACCATTCAATTGGCTACGATAGAGCGCAACGGAACAACATATGTAGACATGAGTGCCACATCACCGCTTCTTGGCGTACAGGCGATTCGTACAAAGACGGGTATTGAATTGAAGGCACCCTTAGGGGCTTTAGATATTCCAACGCGTAAGGAAATAAAGGGTTCTTTGGCATGGGTATTCGATCCTACTGTGTCTGCTTCTTATGGGGTACCGGTAGCGAAGAGCGGTACCTCCGTTGTTTCGCCAACATGGTTTGATTTGTCTGAAAAAGGCTTGGCTGTTAAAAACGGTGTAAGCCTGACGTACGCCAATACTTATAAAGACGAGGGGTATCGTGTATGGCCGTTGGTGACGAATCAGTTTGATCCGGATTTAACGAGTAAAATCTTAAATGACAAGAAATACTAGGACAAACCATTAGCGGATGATATGGTATGTATGCGTTGACCTATGGTTATGA
>ENA-OQJP01000340-OQJP01000340.1-human-gut-metagenome-genome-assembly--contig:-NODE-340-length-14330-cov-1.871154_pt1 | contig 14330 bp, 18 predicted proteins | sample MGYA00242611_ERZ504778 | MGnify/ENA primary metagenome ERZ504778 (study PRJEB26092, sample SAMD00036349) | human gut metagenome | host: Homo sapiens | study: EMG produced TPA metagenomics assembly of...
GGTTGGAATTCAGAAAATATTGAGGAACGCTTAAAAAGCTGTCTTCATTCATAGATGATGATTGGAACAGCCGGTTCGTGAGAATCGGCTGTTTTTTATGCATTTTTTGCATATCAGCGATGGGATTGTTACTTTTGTAAGGTTATCAACATTCAGAAAGCAATATGATACAAGGCAAGAAATTTATCTCCCCGGGGACATGGTTCTCAATGATATATCCGTCAGACTGGAGCGAATTTGAAGACGGCGAAGGCTCCTTCCTTTTTATAATCCCGAACATTGGACGGGTAATTTCCGTATATCAGCCTATAAAGAAGATGCTGCCGCACCTGGCGGTATGAATTATGGAAAGGATTCCGTCCGTCAGGAACTGAAAGAAAACCCTTCGGCCTCCCTGGTGAAGGTGGGACATCTGGAATGTGCCTACAGCAAGGAGATGTTTGAGGAAGAAGGTACCTATTACACCAGCCATCTCTGGGTGACAGGCATTGACAATGTTGCTTTCGAATGTTCGTTTACCGTACCGAAAGGAGAACATGTGGATGAGGCGGAAAAGATTATATCCAGCCTTGAGATCCGTAAAGACGGGCAAAAGTATCCTGCGGAAATCATTCCTATTCGCCTTTCTGAGATTTATCAGGTGAACGAAGCCTACGAGTGGGTGACAGATACGGTGAAAACGCAATTGAAAAAAGACTTTCAGGGACTGGAAGAAGACCTGCAAAAGATACAGGATGTGATTGACAGTGGCGTTCTCTCTCCTAAAGAAAAAAGAACCCTGGCTGGCGTTCGGTATCGCCATCTGTACGATTCTGGCTAATGAAGTGGAGGTATGGAATGGATGACGCTGGTTGACGGTAACCGTGAAGTGCCGGTGTTGCGGTATGAAGGTTCGGAACAGTTGATTGATCCGATGAAATTGCTGTGGAGCCGGGTGAAAGCCGGAGAAGCCTGCGAAGTGGCAGAGGCATATAAGCAGGCACTGATACACTAACCACCTATTATCACATTCGATTATTATGACCCCTTATTTACAAGTAGATAATCTTACCAAATCTTTTGGCGATTTGGTTCTTTTCGAAAATATTTCCTTCGGTATTGCCGAAGGCCAGCGTATCGGCTTGATCGCTAAAAACGGTACGGGCAAAACCACCTTATTAAATATACTCTCCGGAAAGGAGGGATATGATAGCGGCAATATTGTGTTCCGCCGTGACCTCCGGGTTGATTATTTGGAACAAGATCCGCAATATCCCGAAGAATTGACTGTGTTGGAAGCCTGCTTTCACCATGGTAACAGTACCGTGGAGTTGATAAAAGAGTACGAACGGTGCATGGAAACCGAGGACATCCGGGACTGGATGACCTGCTGGTACGTATGGACCATGAAAAGGCCTGGGAGTATGAACAGAAGGCTAAACAGATACTTCGCAACTCAAGATACGGAACTTTGACCAACAGGTGAAGCATCTCTCCGGAGGACAGCTTAAGAGGGTAGCTTTGGCCAATGCTTTGATTACCGAACCGGATTTGCTGATTCTGGACGAGCCTACCAACCATCTGGATCTCGACATGACCGAATGGCTGGAAGAATATCTTCGCCGTACGAACCTCAGTCTGCTGATGGTGACGCATGACCGTTACTTTCTCGACCGTGTCTGTTCCGAAATCATCGAGATAGACAACCGTCAGGTTTATCAATACAAAGGAAATTACAGTTATTATCTGGAGAAACGCCAGGAACGCATCGAAGCGAAATCGGTCGAGATAGAGCGTGCGAACAATTTATATCGTACCGAGTTGGACTGGATGCGTCGTATGCCTCAGGCACGCGGACACAAAGCCCGGTATCGTGAAGATGCTTTTTATGAACTGGAGAAAGTTGCCAAACAACGATTTAACAATGACAATGTGAAGCTGGAAGTGAAAAGCTTCTATATTGGCAGCAAGATATTCGAGGCTGATCATCTCTATAAGAGCTTTGGTGACCTGAAGATATTGGAAGATTTCTCTTACATCTTCGCCCGTTATGAAAAGATGGGAATTGTGGGGAATAACGGTACGGGGAAGTCTACTTTATCAAAATATTGATGGGACAGGTGCAGCCTGACAGTGGTACACTGGATATTGGAGAGACCGTACGTTTCGGATACTATTCGCAGGACGGATTACAGTTTGACGAGCAGATGAAAGTCATTGACGTTGTGCAGGATATCGCCGAGGTCATTGAGTTGGGTAACGGCAAGAAGCTGACGGCTTCCCAGTTTCTGCAACACTTCTTATTTACTCCCGAAACTCAACATAGTTATGTATACAAATTGAGTGGGGGAGAACGCCGTCGACTTTATCTCTGTACCGTGCTGATGCGTAACCCGAACTTCCTGGTACTTGACGAGCCGACGAATGATCTCGATATTATTACCTTGAATGTGTTGGAGGAATATTTGCAGAATTTCAAGGGATGTGTTATTGTCGTTTCGCACGACCGTTACTTTATGGATAAAGTGGTCGACCACCTGTTGGTATTCAACGGACAGGGAGATATTCGTGACTTTCCCGGTAATTACAGCGATTATCGTGATTGGAAAGAAGCCAAATCCCAAAAGGAGAAGGAGGCGGAGAAACCACAGGAAGAAAAACAGCCCGTGTCCGCCTGAACGAGAAGCGCAAGATGAGTTTCAAAGAGAAACGGGAATTCGAACAACTGGAAAAGGAAATAGCCGAGCTGGAAACAGAGAAATTACAGATAGAAGAACTGCTCTGCAGTGGTACGCTTTCGGTAGACGAACTGACGGAGAAATCGAAGCGATTGCCCGAGGTAAACGATCTGATAGACGAGAAAACCATGCGTTGGCTTGAACTTAGCGAAATAGAATCATGAACCTGACCAATTATCATAGTCATACCCTCTATTGTGACGGCCGTGCCGGCATGGAGGATTTTATCCGTTTTGCCATCAGCCGGGGATTTACGTCCTATGGTATTTCTTCGCATGCCCCTCTGCCATTTCCGACTCATTGGACGATGGAATGGGATCGTATGGACGACTATCTGGATGAATTTACCCGGATGAAAGAGAAATATGCTTCGGAAATCGAACTGGCTGTCGGGCTGGAAATAGATTACCTGAACGAAGACAGTAATCCTTCCGTCCGGCGTTTCCAAGAGTTGCCGCTCGACTACCGTATCGGTTCGGTACATCTGCTTTACAATGACCGGGATGAAGTAGTGGATATCGATGTATGTGCAGAGGTGTTCCGGGATATCGTCGATCAGCATTTCGGCGGTGATCTCGACCGTGTGATTCATCTGTATTATGACCGTCTGCTACGAATGGTCGAACTGGGAGGTTTTGATATTCTGGGACACGCCGATAAGATGCATCACAATGCAGCCTGTTACCGTCCCGGTCTGTTGGAACGAGTCTTGGTACGATGCACTAATACACGACTATTTCTCCGCTGTTGCAGCCAAAGGATATATTGTAGAGATCAATACAAAAGCTTTGCATCATTTGAATACTTTCTTCCCGAACGAACGGTATTTCCCGTTGCTGAAGGAGTTGGGAGTTCGTGTACAGGTGAACAGTGATTCGCATTATCCCGAACGGATCAATAGCGGACGTCCCGAGGCATTGGCCGCGTTGCAGAAAGCAGGCTTTGAAACAGTGACCGAATGGCACGGGGGGAAATGGATAGAGATGCCACTTTAAACCAATATATCATGAAACACAAAAACTTATTGTTAGCTTTGCCGTTTGCTTTCTTTGTATTTGCCGGCATATCATTGTCCTCTTGTAAAGACACTCCTGTCCGTAAACTTTATAAAAGTGATATAGACTGGAAACTTACCTGGCAGGACGAGTTCGATAAAGACGGTGCACCCGATCCCGAAAAATGGGTATTCTCTCCCTGGCACCCTTTCTGTCGGGATAATAACTTTGTCACCTTTGTAAAAGACGGCAAGCTCGTCTTGCGTGCTTTGCCCAATAACGATCCGAATGACACGATCCGCTATATGGCCGGCTGTGTGGAGACTTTGGGCAAAAAAGATTTTTTGTACGGGCGCTTTGAAGTATGTGCCAAATTGGGCAGTGCTAAAGGTTCCTGGCCTGCCATCTGGTTAAAACCAACCGATTCGACCACATACGGGGCATGGCCCAAATGTGGAGAGATCGATATTATGGAGCAGCTGAATAAGGATACATTTGTCTACCACACCATGCATACGGAATATATTAAGGTATTAGGGCATAAAACAGATCCGGATTATTACACCACTGCGTCCTATAATCCGCATGAATTTAAATGTGTTCGGCATGGAATGGACACCGGACAAAATAGATATGTTTATCAACGATTCCCTGACCTTCAGTTATCCCCGTATTCAAGAAGAAGGTTCTGTGCAATGGCCTTTTGACGTTCCGTTCTTCCTCTTGCTCAACCAGATACTCGGAGGATGGGCAGGCGAGATAGACGACACAGAACTTCCCGTACAGATGGAGGTAGACTGGGTGCGTTATTACGAATTACCGGAAAATAAAAATAGACTGTAAGAAGGCTTTATTGTATGCCTTTTTTCGGGAAAACAGCTTGGGACACCGGGGCTCCGTCTGCACGATACAGATAGGTTCCCGGTGTTTTTATACATATCTCTTTATTGCCGGACAGTCTGATGGTTGCAGTCTGCCAGGCGGCAATGTAATACATTCCACCGGTAAAAGCCACCTGTGCCTCTTCATCATTTCGCAAGATCTGTATCCTCGAAGTATCGAATGTGGCTGTCTTCTCCTGAGTAGAGCCCGGAAGAAGTAGGTACCGATAGCTGGCAGGGGCTCCGGGCGAATGTTTTATGTAAATAGAGAAGATATTACTTTCCAGCATTTTGGAGCATACATTCCCATAAAGTCATGCCATTGTCCTTTCTTCTTTTCTGTTTGTACCGGACAAAGTTCGTCTTGCAGGAGGATATATCCGGTGTTATCATGAAAATACCGGCGGTTTCCTTCCGACCATACTTCTCCTTTCTTAAAACGCTGGTCGATGGAGGTGATCAGTGTGGCTGTGCTGTCTGTGTGGATATTGCTGCCCAGGCACAGGATAAATTCATCGGTAAATATCCATACTTTGTTTGCAGACAGTCCGTTACGGTTCAGGTGCATGGCTGTGATTCCATGTTTCCCATCCGTTGTTCCGCCTACGAGATTGGTTTGATTGCGTGAATCCGCTCCGCTTTCTGTTGGAATAGGAGCGTCACTTTCATAGGTTGTAATACCGGGTATCCGCCGCCAGTCCCAGAAAGGAAAAATATTGTGGTATTCATCACCACGAATGTATGTATAGATAGCTCCGTCTGCCATATAATAGCCTTTCAGGTTATCTTCATTTACCAGCTCCGTCCCGATCACCCTGTCGGATGCCATGCGTACGGATGCCATCCAATGGGGGGTGCGGTGGATGGTGAGGTCCGAATCTCCGAAGAACTTGTTTCCGGTAAACTCATTGTTCGTATCCGGATGGAGGAAGTTGCGTGCAATCAACTCTTTTATCTCCCGCGCTTGTTGATCATTGCTTCCTTTCATCAAAGAACAGGCTGCGAAAAGTAAATTGAATGATTTATGAATGTCAGCACTATGGAAGAGTTGTCGGTTCAGTCCGTTCACATCCCAGTACCCCCTCCATACAATCCATTGGTACCCTTTCAGGAGCAGAGATACGAGAATATCCTGCTGCCGACGGTCGAATGCCAGCGGCGTACCGGCAAATAGTTCGGAGTAAAAACTCATATTACAGAGAAAAGAGAGTCCGTAATTGCCGAACTGTTGCTGGGGACCGTGCTGATGAAAACTCCAGTCCGGTTGAATCCCCTCTTTCTGTCCCAGTACGATTTCCGAGCATATATTTTCCCGTGCTTCCTTTATCAGTTCGGTATCGTTCAGAAGTAATCCCCGGATCAGTACGTTGCCTGCCAGCCATACTTTATTTTGTCCGGTCATGCCAAACTGTGATTGTTCCATCACCCGGATGGCCTTCTTGTTTTTCTTTCTCCGTCATTTCGGTTTCGAAAGGAGGAAGGCCGGACCCAAGGTGCGGGGAATACCTATCTGATTGTACCACCAGTTTTTGCAGACCGGCGTTTTGGACGAACCAGTACTTCATAGCCTGATGGATGATGCTGACTACTGCGGAAATCTCCTGTGCAGATACGTTCTCTTGTTCACGGGCATAGTATTTGGTCAGTTTCAGTATTCGTTCGGCATGTTGTTTCGGTTCCCATCCCGAGCGTTTTGTGTCAGCGTAATTAATATCCGGCCATGAACCGTCTCCCCGGATCGTGCTGATCAGGCGATGTATCTCCTCCTGTCGGATGGGATAAAGTTGTTGTAGTTCGATAACGTTCTGGTCGGAAACCTCTTTTTTCGGGAGGAATCTTCGACAATAATTGTAAATAGGGTTGTTTCTCTTCGTCCATCCCGATTATAGACCGGATGTAGTTCTGCTTGATACGTTCATTCTCTTTGCAAAGGCAGGAAAAGATCGTGCAGATAAATAGCACGAACAGGGAGATTCTTTTTCATATTATCGAGTTGTGTTTTTCATTGTATATATTAATAGGGCCGAACGAATCAGAAAAAGTTTCTGACCCGTTCAGTCTCTGTGTGGCTATTCTGTACGTTTACAAGAGTTTGCCATTAGGAATTCGTTCAGGGAGTTTTCATAATTGCCTTGTAACAGGATATGGTGATTACCCAGTGGGTTTTTCAGGAAATAGTCGGCCGGTGTATTCATCTTTACACGTACTTGTGTACGGCACATATTGATGTAATTGGTGTTTTCGGTCAGAGTTCCGGTAGACAGGTAATATTCGTCCAAGCATTCGCCACCACATTTCACAATGGTGACATCTCCTTCCGGTAGCAGTCCTTGAATACCGATGCCGCTTTCTGTTTCAAAGTGATTGCGAATGATGTAACGTTCGGTCTGTTTCATTCCGATTGTGCAATGGGCCAATATAATTTCGTTGTTACGGGCGTTTATCATCGAAGGATTTGCCATGAAACCCACTTTCCCGGTCAGTGCTTTAGCCACTAGTAATGTAAATACGGATTGTAAGTCGCCTTCACATCCGGCAATGATCCCTTCGTCGTTCAACATGGCAAGGGCAAGACAGCCCGTAGTGCCTGTACGCTCTATCAGTTTGAAGCAGCTCACTGTCACTGCACTTAGTTTTTCTCTTTACAGATTCGCTTAATGGCCCGATAGAGACGCATGGCTTTAATCATTATCTTCGGGATGCCTTCGCGGCAAGCCAGTGCCTGTGAAGCCACAGCGGCACACGAAGCGCCGACTTCGTTATCCTTAATCCGGTCATATACATCATAAATCCGTTCCAACGGGATTGTCCAGATACTCGATCCCCCAACGTCGTTTTGCGAGCAGGTAGTCCACATTGCTTGCAATCAACCAGGAAGAGGGAGTGCCGATCACCCCGATGCGGAGTCCTACCAACGAACGCTGCGCCTTGAAATTGGTATATAGTACCTGTATTCTCTGGACGATACTCATAAAGTCCCCCGTGGAGGATCTCACTCTTCATGCCCCGGCCGCGCAACCAGGAAGAGATTTCAAGCGCCGCCGCCAAGGAATTTTGCATTCCGTCGGCCAGAATAATGGCAGGGCGGGGGAGCGATTCAAAGCATTGCATGACCAATCTTTCTACCCCTCCGGTAGCTATGAAAATAATGCTGAAATCATCTTTTGTCAACTGGTGGATGTCCCGGTAATCGACAAACTTCACGGTGAAATATTTTTCCAGTTCACTAAGTACGGCTTCGTGCGAACTACGTATAGTTACCTGCTTATGCAGAATCGATGCAAATGTGATTAGGTTTATGGTCATTATGTTATCGTTTTAGGTTTGTAGTTATACAAATGTATCGTTTTCCGTTGAGATTATCATAACGTTTTTAACCTTGATAAGGTTTTTAAGTTTTATGTCTTTGTGTCCGATTTATTATGTACATTTGCCGCTCATATTTATTAATTGACCATTATATAATTAAAGATTATGCCAACCATATCGATTCGCGGAACAGAGATGCCTGCATCTCCTATCAGAAAGCTGGCTCCCCTGGCAGATGCTGCCAAACAGCGGAGAATCCATGTATTTCACCTGAATATCGGACAGCCTGACCTGCCCACTCCTCAGGCCGCGATTGACGCGATACGCAACATCGACCGCAAGGTGCTCGAGTACAGCCCCAGTGCCGGTTATCGTAGCTATCGCGAGAAATTAGTAGGATATTACGAGAAGTTCAATATCAACCTGACGGCAGATGATATTATCATTACTACCGGTGGCTCCGAAGCGGTGCTTTTCTCATTCATGTCGTGCCTCAATCCGGGAGATGAAATCATAGTTCCCGAGCCGGCATACGCCAACTATATGGCTTTTGCCATTTCGGCGGGAGCTAAGATACGTACCATTGCCACGACAATCGAAGAAGGGTTTTCACTTCCGAAAGTAGAGAAGTTCGAAGAACTGATTAACGAGCGTACCAAGGGGATCTTGATTTGTAATCCGAACAATCCGACCGGTTACCTGTATACCCGCCGTGAGATGAACCAGATTCGTGATCTGGTGAAGAAATACGATCTTTTCCTTTTCTCCGACGAAGTCTACCGTGAGTTTATCTATACCGGTTCACCTTTATATTTCGGCCTGCCATCTGGAAGGAATTGAAAATAATGTAGTGCTGATAGACTCCGTATCCAAGCGTTATTCCGAATGTGGTATCCGTATCGGTGCCCTGATCACGAAGAACAAAGAGGTGCGTGATGCTGTAATGAAGTTCTGTCAGGCACGTCTGAGTCCCCCTTTGATCGGGCAGATTGCTGCTGAGGCCTCGTTAGATGCTCCCGAAGAATACTCGCGTGAAACCTATGATGAATACGTAGAGCGCCGTAAATGCCTGATTGACGGACTGAACCGTATACCGGGTGTGTATTCTCCTATTCCTATGGGTGCTTTCTATACAGTAGCCAAACTACCGGTCGATGATTCGGATAAGTTTTGTGCGTGGTGTCTGTCTGAGTTCGAGTACGAAGGGCAGACTGTGTTTATGGCTCCTGCTTCCGGTTTTTATACTACTCCGGGTTCCGGAAAAAATGAAGTCCGCATTGCCTATGTGCTCAAGAAAGAGGACTTGACCCGTGCACTCTTTGTTTTGCAAAAGGCATTGGAGGCTTATCCGGGAAGAACAGAATAATACCTGTACATGTCGTTCACTCATCCACATAATCAAAGCAATTCAGTTTCCTCTTCCGGAGCGAAGGGGAAATTGAGGCTTTCTTATTTTCTTGCCCGTCGGATTTATCGTGATACGGATGGTGGAAAACAAGTTTCCCGTCCTGCCGTTGTGATTGCCATGATTGGTATTGCCATCGGTCTGGCGGTGATGATCATTGCCGTATCCGTTGTGATTGGATTCAAGAGTGAAGTACGCAATAAAAGTAATCGGATTCGGTTCGCATATCCAGATCAGTAATTCGATGCGGTAGGTTCTTACGAGACCCACCCGGTTGTGGTGAATGACAGTATGATGGTCGCACTTTCTGCCCTTCCCGAGGTAAAGCATGTGCAGCGGTACTCCACGAAGCCGGGAATGATTAAGACAGACGATGCTTTTCAGGGGATGGTGCTCAAGGGAGTCGGCCCGGAGTTTGATCCCGCCTTTTTCCGTGATCATCTGATAGAAGGAGAGATCCCGGCTTTCAGTGATACGGCCTCTACCAACCAGGTAGTGATATCGAAAGCAATAGCCGACAGGCTGAAATTGAAGTTGGGAGATAAAATCTATACCTACTTCATTCAGAAAGACGTGCGTGCCCGCCGGCTGACGGTGAAAGGCATCTATCAGACAAACTTTTCCGAATATGATAATCTCTTTCTGCTGACCGATCTGTATCTGGTGAACCGTTTGAATAACTGGGCTCCCGGTCAGGTGAGCGGGGCGGAATTGCAGGTGCGTGATTATGATAAGCTGGAAGATATCACCTATCGGATTGCTACCGATACGGATAATAAGCAAGATATCTACGGAGGTACTTATTATGTTCAAAGCATAGAGCAGATGAATCCCCAGATATTTGCCTGGCTCGATCTGCTCGACCTGAATGTATGGGTGATTCTGATTCTGATGGTCGGCGTAGCCGGTTTCACCATGATTTCCGGGTTACTGATCATCATCCTTGAACGTACACAGATGATCGGCATATTGAAGGCATTGGGAGCAAATGATTTCACTATCCGTAAAGTATTCCTGTGGTTTTCTGTCTTCCTGATTGGCAAGGGGATGTTGTGGGGCAATGCAATCGGTATCGTTTTCTGTATTTTGCAGTCACAGTTCGGACTGTTCAAGCTCGACCCCGAAACCTACTATGTAAGTATGGTGCCGGTCTCTATGAATATCTGGCTTTTCCTCCTGATCAATGCCGGCACCTTATTGACTTCTGTACTGATGTTGGTCGGTACCTTCTTACCTGATAACCAAATTAATCCGGCCGACTCCATGCGATACGAGTAATGGGGTTATCTGCGCATGAAATCACCCTTTCCGCGATAGAGGCGGTAAAGCTTCAACTTCAAGGTCTGTAACGGACGGATTATGTCAAAAACCGGCAGCGTAAAGTAGTAAGAACGGTTGTCACCCATCTCACCGGCTGTTTTGTTGATGACGTAGGCTTGTACCGAATAGCGGACGAACCACAGTAACAGGGATAACCCGACAACCAACCAGTGGAAGCTGAGGATACCGAATACAATCCCCGCAGGCAAGCGGCATAAAACAGCAGTCGCGTACCGGTTTCCAATCCCAGGAGCCAGCGTTGCGAGCCTTTATAGAACCGGGAAGTTGCCATGTAGCTCACCTTTTCTCTTTCCAGTCCTTATAGCGTTCCACGGGTTGCATCCGTATCACGGCATCCGGTGAGGTCTCTACCCGGGTGTTGTTTTCATTAGCAACCTGGTTGATGAACAGATCGTCTTCTCCGCGCTGCATATTCAGATGGGTAGAGAATCCCTTGACTTTGAAGAACAACTCTTTCCGGTAGGCCAGATTGCGTCCGATGCCCATATACGGTTTACCTGCCAGGGCAAATCCCAGATAGCGGAGCGAGGTGAAAAGCGAGTCGAAAGATGCCCGCTTGTGCAGCCAGCCTTTTCCTCGTTCGTAGCCGCTATATCCCAGTACGATATCTGTACTCGATGTAAAATTACGCGCCATTCGCCGGAGCCATTGGTTGCTGACCGGAGCACAATCGGCTTCTGTGAATACCAGCCAGTCGTGTTTGCTGGCTTTGATTCCCAGTGTCAATGCCAGTTTTTTCCGGCTGATGTACCGGGCACTGTCCGGAGTAAAACTGTGATACAGGTTGGGATATTCTTCCTCCAATGCCGATAGCAAGTCTTCGCTTTCGTCTGTGGAGCCATCATTAATGACGATTACTTCAAAGTCCGGATAATCCTGTTTCAAGATCGTGGGCAGGTTGCGGCGTAGGTTTTCCGATTCGTTTCGTGCACAGATCACCACAGATAGGGGAGGCAGTTCCCGTCCGAAGTGTACTTCGTCTTTTCCGACAGAGAGGTTGTGGGTGTGTATACGGTTGTACAGTCCGAGATAGTAGATAAGTTGAATGATTAAAGAACACCTGTAGCCGACAGTAGTATCAGTTCAGTTGTATTGAATGTGAATGCTTCCATTTACTCTTACAAGATTTTTATGTCACAAAAGTACATAATTTTTCAGAGATTCGTCGATTTGTATCCCTCTTATTTCTTATTGTCCAGATATTCTTTTTTAAACATATCGACAAACAACAAGAACAGCGACAGCACAAGCGGTCCGAAGATGACTCCCATGAATCCGAACAAGGATAATCCGATGACTACGCCGAAGATGGTTATTAGCGGATGGGTGTCTGCCATTTTCTTCTGGAGGATAAACCGTATCAGGTTATCACATTGCGAGACGACAATTCCACCGTAAGCCGCCAGTCCGATGGCGTTTGCCCACTCGCCGGTCAGTGCAAGATAGGCGGCTACCGGAAACCATACCAAGGCTGTCCCCACCATCGGGATGATTGTGGCGAAGCAGGTCAGCACTCCTATCAGCCAGGCATTCGGTGCTCCGAAGATGAAATAACCGATCAGGGCTACCCCTCCCTGAATGACTGCAAGCAAGGGAATGCCAATGGCATTGGAACGGACAATCATATTGATTTCATGGGTTACCTCCCGGGTATTCTTTTCGTTGAAAGGCAGGATGTCGTCGATGTAGGCTTCCATTTTAGTTCCTCCTATCAACATGAAGTACAGTACGAAGACCAATACAAACAGGTTGACGGCAAAACTGCTGATGCCTCCCATCACTGCCTGCCCTATCTTGGGAAGCAGGGAGACGATGAATGAAAGTGTGTCACTGCCCAGCACATCATATCCTGTTTTTGCTTTAATGATTCCCGCTAACTCTTCGACAGGGGTAATGATGGCTTGGGGATCCAGGTTGATATCCTGCAATTTATTGACCAGCATCCATACAATCAGCGAGATGGGAACCAGGAAGCACAGAATGGCTTCTCCTGTGATCAGCAGTGCTGCGAAGCTTCGTTTCATTCGTGCACCGAGATAGATCATCTGTTTGCGTACAAGGATGTAGATAGTGAGTGCCCCAGTAATCCGCCGAGGAAGGGAGTGATTTGCCGGAACAAGATAATGCCCAGTCCGATAATGATAATAATCAGAGAATATTTCCAATATTTTTCTTTCATAATAAATAAAAAGGAGAATAGAGATTCCTCTCTATTTATAACATTACACCAATTAAAATGTTTCGGTCCTAAGGCAGATCGAGACTGAAAATAGTTTGTCCCGGACGGCTTTCCCGGATGGATAAGTGTCCGTCATGTTGCCGGATGATCTGTTTGCAAAGACTGAGCCCGATTCCGCTTCCTTCCGTTTTCGTTGTGAAGAACGGAATGAAGATCTGTTCCCGTATCTCTTCCGGTATGCCGGGGCCATTGTCTTCTATCTCGACCTGCAGACGGTCTGCCCGCCGTACACGGAGAATGATTCTTCCGTCCGCCTGTCCCTCGAGTGCCTGCATCGCATTTTTCAGCAGATTAAGAAAGACTTGTGACAGTTGATTGGGATCACCATCTGTTTCTATCGGGTCCGGCACGCATTGCAGCATGAACCGGATGCCGCGTTCCCGAAAGTCGCTTTGCAGCAATTCTTCAAGATTGCGGAGCATCTCGGTCAATGCGAAGCGCCTTTTTTCCGGATGGGGGAGATAGGACAGATGCCGGAATGACTCCGTAAACTCCATCAGCCGTTCGCTCTGAGCCTGTATAATCCGTAGTCCGCGTGCCGATTTTTCGTTGATATCCGGACGCTCGGACAAGGTTTGTGAGAGTGAAAGGATCGGTGCGATGGTATTCATGATTTCATGCGTCAGCACATGTGTCAGTTTGCTCCATGATTCGTTCTCCTTATCGCTCAATTCGTCGCCGATGTCTTTGATGGACAAGATGGTGATGGTTTCGCCGTCCAGAATCATCTTTTTCTCCGATATGCTGAGACTCTTGCGGATACCGGTTGCATTCAGCAGTTGTGCCAATTGGGTTTCGGTATAGAGACGGTTGCATTTCAGCAGCGAGAAAGCGGCACTGTTGGCAATAATGATTCTACCTGAGTCGTCCCAGGCAAGCACGCCGCTAGGCACCTCCTCGAGCAGTGATTGATAGAAATGTTCTTGTTTGTGACTTTCTCCTTTGGTGCGGGCAAGGAGGTCGTTAAGCCGGTTGAGGGAGCGGTTCAACTGTGCCTGCTCTTTGCCGACATTTGCCTCCGGAAAGTAGAGCATATTATCCTTATCCTGCACGGCGTCAAAGAACAGTCTGATTTTCCGGTTAAACGTATTCAACTGCCGGGTCAATGCACCGATCTGGAACAGCGAACAGAGCAGCAGTATACCGCCGATGATGTATCCCGTATGCGACACGACCAACCATAGTCCGGTGCCTGCTGTGACCAGTATCAGCAATACGTGAAACAGTATGATGAAATAGATGCGTTGACTGAATATCATTGGGGTCAGAGTTTGAATCGTTTGAGTTTATTGTATAATGTTTGCGGCTGACTCCAATTGTTCGGCTGCAGCAGTCAGGTTACCGTTGTTTTGCAGGATGGCAGTTTCGATAGCCCTCCGCTCCACCTCTTCCAGATTGGGACAGTGGCGGTTGCCTGCCGGTTGCCAGGTCTGTTTCACCAGG
>ENA-OQJP01000341-OQJP01000341.1-human-gut-metagenome-genome-assembly--contig:-NODE-341-length-14301-cov-1.835544_pt1 | contig 14301 bp, 17 predicted proteins | sample MGYA00242611_ERZ504778 | MGnify/ENA primary metagenome ERZ504778 (study PRJEB26092, sample SAMD00036349) | human gut metagenome | host: Homo sapiens | study: EMG produced TPA metagenomics assembly of...
TTCTGTTCGCCACCTCTACCCAAACGCAAATAACACGTTCCCGAATGCTCATAAATAGCATGTGTACAAGCAGCAGCCTCCGTCAAGTCACCTGGAGCCATAACTACCATTGAAGGCAATGCACGCATGATAGCCAAATCTTCCGTGGCATGATGACTCATACCCAAAGAACCATATACAAACCCGCCTCCCACACAAACGATCTTTACATTAGCATCATGATAAGCACAATCATTCCTAATCTGTTCCAGACAGCGCAAAGTGGGGAAATTACCGATAGAATAAGTAAATACTTTCTTTCCTGATAAAGCCATTCCTGCTGCAATCCCAGTCATATTCTGTTCGGCAATGCCTACATTAGTGAACTGTTCCGGCAATTTGCTCCCAATAAGGTTTTAATACGCCAAACCCCAAGTCACCGGTCAATAGATGCACATCCTTATCAGCCTTAGCTATCTCAATCAGTGTTCTGACAAATGTATCTCTCATGGTCTTTGTTCCTCCAGTTCTTTAACGGCAGCCTCGTATTCTTCTCCTTGCGGAGTACGATAGTGCCACAATATATTATTCTCCATAAATGATATTCCTTTTCCTTTGATAGTATTAGCTAGAATCAGTTTCGGATTTCCATTAGTAAAAGTCGTACGAAAAGCCTTTTTTCAGTTCATCATGATTATGTCCGTCAACGCTTAACACATTGTATCCGAAACTTTCAAATTTCTTATCCAAAGGAGCTAGTGACAATGTATCCTCACAGAAAGTCAGACTCTGCATCTTGTTATAGTCCACCACTACAGTTAAGTTATCCAATTTATGATGATGGGCAAACATAGAAGCTTCCCATACCGAACCTTCATCACATTCACCGTCGCCCATAACGATATAGACTTGATAATCTTTACGTTCCATTTTTGCTTCTAGTGCCATACCAACTGCAACAGGCAATCCATGTCCCAACGATCCTGTAGAAAACTCCACTCCCGGCACGCCTTTATGTGACACATGTCCTGATAAACGGCTACCATCTCTATAATGAGTAGCCAATTCACCTACAGGAAAGAAGCCTTTTTCAGCAAGTGCAGCGTAAATGGCTGCCCCTGCATGACCTTTACTCAAAATCAAACGATCACGATCGGCCTTTCTTGGATCCTGTGGATCTATATTCAGTATATCTGCATATAAAACAGCTATAATATCCGATACAGACAATATGGCTCCGATATGAGACCCGTGCGAAATATGCGTCATCTCTACACCATGACGTTTGATCTTCCATGCTAATTCTTCACTTGTCATATTTTTGGATTTTATTATTAAATTGCGTTATTACTTCTTGAATATCTTTCGGAAGATTCAAATTACGGAAGATCATTTTAGAAACGGTAAATACAATAATTCGTATATCCATCCCTAAACTTCTATGTTCATAATAATAAAGTTGTAACTCCAACTTTAAAGGACGAATCCTCTCTACATATTCTTTATCTGGATCATCTGATTGAGTGAAGCTGACAAATTGTTTAAAATGAGTCACTGAAGCCCAGTCAGTAATTCCCGGTTTCATTTTCAAAATCTTTTTCTCTCGTTCTATGTACATTTCTACATAATAACGTAATTCAGGTCGAGGTCCAACCAAACTCATATCCCCAATAAGTACATTAATAAGTTGAGGTAGTTCATCTAATTTAGACTTACGAAGGAAATGACCAAAACGTGTTATTCGCTTATCATTATCTCCTACATTCCATTTACCTTTACCCTCCGCATCTTTCACCATTGAACGGAACTTAAAGATTTTGAAATCCTTTCCATATTGCCCAACTCTGACTCCTCTAAAGAAAACTCCTCCACGTGAATCCAAGACAATTATCAAGGAAAGAAGAATGAAGACAGGACTTATTATTATAAGTCCCAGCACACTAAATACTATATCAAATAATCGTTTCATACACATCACATATTAGCCCCATCTACCGGAATTATAGCCGCCTGCATAAAGGACGCTTGTTCACTTGCCATAAAAAGCACGACATCAGCTATTTCTTTTGTTGTACCAAAACGACCAGCCGCTTGATGATGACGCAAGAAATCATTGCATCTTTCAGGATCAGTTCTTGTATATTCATCCCAATAACTACCAGGGAAAGCAACTGCTCCCGGCATCACAGCCGACATTACAACTCCAGACGACGCTATTGTACGCCCAACAGTCGTAACATAAGCATTTAAAAAGCTTTAGCCGAAGCATACAACGGGTTACCCCGTAACATCTGAGCCGAAATTGAAGAAATATGAATGACACGACCCCATTTTTTTCTATCATTGGTGGAATTAATATGTTATTTAAAGCGATAGCAATACCCGCATTAAATTTCCATGCATATTCCCACTCATCTAAAGTTCCTAATGCATTACGGCTTACTAAGGAACCACCTACATTATGAACAATAATATCAAAAGGACCTTTTTCTATTAAAAGCTTATTAGCCAATACTGTTAAATCCATATCCATCAAATCGCAAACATAATATTTGTGATCAGCCTCATAAATTTGTTTCATTTCATGTTGCAATGAAACCAGCAATTTCTCATTTTCGTGCGATAGCAGTTACCATTGCTCCTTCTTTAGCAAAGGCCAAAGAAATCTCACGCCAATTGCCTTTTGCTAGCACATAATGAAGAACTATTTTTATTTCCGAATTTCTAAATTCATTGAATTGTATATAAGCACTCACTGTCTGGCTATAACCCCGCTAAAGGTATTGTAGTCCATACTGAGTTATATTTTTGATTAATAATTAAGTTATTTTACAATATTCATTGGCAAAAGTGCCACATAATCAGTTTCACTAGATGTAATTTTCGTAAAACATCCGCAATATAGACTTCATCAGGCATTCGGCGGCGTTATTATCAATCTCAGCCTGACCTTTATTCACACGCTTCCTATTCATTCACTGCATAACAAACAGCTTTGATGAAAAGATTAGCGGCTAAATCTTTCGTTTCATCAAATATTGGCTTGAGATATTGCCACAACTCCGACAAAATAGAAATCACTACTACTGTTCATAAATTATTTTTAAAAGTATATAGCAAAGGCAAAACGTAAATGGAAAATATGAAAGACGCTATTCTGGGATGCTTACCAACAATAAAGATAAGGATTGTTAAATTGCATTTTTCCGGTCTCTATATCCATTATTATTAATCTTCTTTGCCGGTATGCCTGCCACAACTATATTTTGTTCGAAAACACTTTTAGTTACAACTGCATTAGCTCCAATGATAACATCGTCAGCAATTTCAACATTCTTCATTATTTTACAACCTGTTCCAAAATATATATGGTTTCCACCACATACATTTGCACTTACATTAACACCTGCCTGAACAACACAAAAAATCACCGAAACGAGCTGTCTCATTAACTACGATTGTTCCATGATACGGTAAATAAAGACCTTTACCAAAAGTATTAATAGGAATTTGAATACCTGACTTTACGCTAAGTTGAGATAATATTAACCGTAGTAATTGCTTTCTAACTATAAACAAAGTAGGTTTACAATTCACAACATACTCATACCGTCGCAAACAACGTAAATAACGAAAACGGATATTAATCCACTTCATCGGCATTCTTTCAAATTTGTTAGCTACACTATCCGCACGTAAAAACAATTCATATTCGTTTTTTGAAGATATCATATTTCTATTTTCTTTTAAAATTCGTTTTAAGATACTCTTTCATCGCCAAAAATGATCTATTTGAATTAATATTATTATAAACATCTGATGCCACTTCTTTAACAAAAAAGTTTGTATCAATATTATCGCCAGAAAAGATTTGCACTAATTCCTTATTATAAAATGAAGTATTTATTATCTCACTATTTGTTGTAAGAAGCTTTTTATTATACTGAATAGCTTCATTTGTACGAATTGAAACATAATTATTCCCATTTTGCAATACCTCAAGAACGCACTTTGACGCTTTAACATGTTTCAAAACTTCATCATATGAAATTCTTTTATTATATACAATCCCTTCTCGAAATATTTGATCTTTTTTTCTACTCCACAAATAAAGAAATCACATTTTAAGCCTGCATTAGACAGTTTATCATAAATTGATAAAAGCAATCTAAGGCGCCCTTTATTTGCTCCGACAAAGAAAACATCACTGTTGTCTAAATCGTCTTGATCAATATTGGGTAAACGATATGGCATATCATCACAATAAAAATACCCATACAACTCAGCATCCTTTTTATGAAAGGTCAAGACTGCATCATAATTGAGAATAACTTTCTGTAATTTTTTGAGATTATAATCACCAGCAGGATTCGAAAAGCAGAAAATCAATTTAGCATCAGGATACTTACTCTTCAAGTAATTAAGAAAGTTATTACTATAAGACAAATGATATGACTCTGCAAGTAAAATATATAAATCTTGTTTCGGATCTATATTTATCCCTTTTAAAATACTATTAAACCAAATCTTTACATACGGAGCATCAGACCTCTTATTTATTGGCCAAGCCAAATGCAATTTAAATAATTTTTCAATATAGTGATTCTTAAATCCCAAAGGGAAAAACACATCAGAGTCCCCCTCTCCTGCGGCTATCACATACTTATAATATCCACTGTTTTCTATAAAATAAATTATCTGAGACATAAATAATTACTTCTAAACATAAGCCTTGCATAAACTTCTAATATAAGCCATAGATAAATAAAACTCCTTACTTAAAAAAATCCTACTAGCAACGAATATATAAATTGTCACCGCGAATAGAGTAAAGACAGCAGTCCAACAGCCAAGCCCAAAATCCATGAGGAACTTCTATTCCCTTCATTGCAAAGTATACTAGTACTATACCTACTAAAGATATAGCAAAAATGATGAATACTTTAAGAAGAAATCAGATGAGGAGTTAATCGTTTTAATTTAAAATATTGATACACAAAATTCACTAAATAAAATATTATAGGGCCAATCAGGATGAAGGCATACTGAATTCTACCAAAGAAGTATGAAATCAGCAATGATATTATCGCAGTTATAACTGGCTGCAACCAAGTTTCCTTAAAGAAACCGTATGATGAGACTATTAGGTTGTAAGGAATACGACAGGCCGATAATAACCCTGAAATAGAATAAAGAATAGCAAGTGTAATATTAATATAGCTTACTTCGGTTTTTCCCTCTATATATAATCGCATGAAAGGTATTATCAAGTAAAAAGCACACATTACCAAAATTGTATTCATCATAATATATAAAAACTGAAATATAGTAAATACATCTTTAGCCCTTTTAGTTTCTCCTTTAGCACAAAGGTTAGCAAAAGTTGGTCCAAAAGATGAGTTAAGGGCTGTACTAAAAAGATTCAAGGCAGAAAATACCATTACATAGATAGAAAACACACTAACTTCATCCAATCCATACATAAATGATATCATGATTGCTGTTGAAGTTGTGACAATACTATGCGACACCTCGTTTACTAAAGAATAATTTTTGCCATGAATTGTTGCTGATTTAAACAAATTCCCCAATCCTTTTGATATCTGGATAGCGTTTTACATACACTATCTTAAGTACCATAATCTTTACAATACAGCCAAAAATAACCAAAAGAATAAAATAAAAAATTCCATTTGAAAAATATAGTCGTAAAAACTAATACATAGTATATTGTCTGTTCAAGAAGAGTAGCAATAGACATTATAAATTTTTCTTGAAAAAGCAGTAAATACTATGCGATACTTAGATGTGAAGTAGAGATCAAGAAAACTCTTAAATCCCATTATAATAAAAGCAATAAAGATCGTAATTTCCGGTATTCCACTATTAATATTCCACGCTGTAACTCCGGCAACAACAAACATTATACCCAAAAAACATACGACATTTTTTAAAGTACAAATTTGCCGCTGTTACTTTCTCTGATATATTTTCCCAATTATGATCTGCTATAGGTTTGTATAGTGAATAAACAGCAGCTGTCGTTGCTCCTGACTGTAAAAGAAGAATTATATTAAGAATTTGTGTAATAGTTGATGACAAACCGTTCACGTCAGATCCATAAGTGAGAATTATAAATCTAGGTGCAAAAAAGCCCAATGCTATTATCAAAAGATAGTAACCCAATTCCCATGCGGTGTTTTTTATAAAAATCTTACTTCGCTCCATCTCACAGATATTTTTTATCATATTGAATCAAGAAATTGACTTGCAGTTTCTAGCAATGTACTGGGACTAATACTATTAATTTTAAAAATTGCAGGGATAAACCACGCTAGCATAATGAGCGACAATAGTATATTGCAACCATTAAGATGTATAGATGGTTCCTCACATTTATTATATTTTAGAATTCTCTCATATGCTATTATGTTAACAATAGTAGGAAGAAAGAGTAATCGACTAAATGAAAGATTAAGAACCAACAATGGGATTATTGCAGCAGAAATAGCATTAATAATATAATTAATATTTATCAAGTAATAAACTTCAGCTATACCTTCTTCATTCAAAATAGCTTTAATTACATACTTTCGCATCTTTATAGACATATAAAAAGAAAAATATACGCAGGAATAAAAATGAAAGCTCCTAACCTTGTCATTGTTGCCATATTTGCATCCAATTTGTTATCAATACCTAAATCTAAAATATTGAAAATCACGTATATCTGATCTAAGAAAGGCAAACTCCTTGTTACGTATATAATTATCACTAATAATAAAGAAATTATAACAACCAACTTAGCGAATATATTTTTCTGTAATAATATGATAAATTAGACTTTTCATCAAGATCCTTTTCTGTCTTTACTACCTTATTTCGTTCATTCGCATTTATTTTTGCACAGTAAACGAATAAGAGAGCAAAAAACAAAGAGTAATGCATCATACCAGCCAATATAACAAGTAAAAAATATAGTAGTATTTTACCTCTAAACAAATATCGCAGGGAGAACACAAATAATGAAAACGCCAGTGTGAACCTTATTGTGACTGTACAAGAAGGGTAAATATAGGGAAGTATTACAGGAATAAATGCGTGAATATTGTATATATTACTTCTAATTCCCAAATGAAATAATACTAAACAAATTACGTATATAATACCAAGAAAACATTATATGATTCTACTCCCATTATTTTAATTTCTTCAACGAAATAATCATAAATTCCTTCAACCGCCATACCACCATTTTGATTCTCAAACCCTAATTTATATAAATAATGATCACCAGACTCTCCATCATTGAAGCAAAACAAAATACCTAAAAACAGTAAAGTTAAACAGCAATCAAATTACTACTCCTATTTTTAAAAGTAAGTATCAGATTTATGACTAATAAGAAACAATATGGAAATGCAAGAAGCAACATAGTTATGTGTAATCAAAAAGATGTTCTCAAACCTAGAACATTCAATCTTTTAGAATTATATTCAAATCCTGTTTAGAGAACTTACTATTATATAAATAGACTGTATTGTCGTGCAAACATCTCAATTCTTTTGGCGTAAGAATAGCAATTTGTTCAATAGTTCTAGCCAAATTATTTTTATCGATATTAATACCTATTTGATAATTTTCCACCAAACATTGTGTATCTCCACCAGCACTATTGATAAATGGAAGTCCCATACTGATATACTCCACGGATTTCAAGGACATAGTGGATTGAATCTCTTCTTTAGGGACATTAATAGCTAAATTACATAAAGAATAAATTTTCATTTTTCTTTATATCAAAACAATTCCATGTCCAATTACATCGATACCTGAATCAGTTAGCAACTCTTTAAGAGCAAGATAATTTTGCCCCTCTCCGATAATATGCAAACAGACTTTTTTCCTCTTAGCAACCCCCTTTAATATCAAATTTAACAAATTAATATCGGTTATATGATTGATATTTCCTAAATAACAAAACGTCAATTTTGAAGTGTCATCATTATACTGGAGAAATTCCTGAGCATCAATAACCGGCATGAGCAACTTAGCAGGTGTATTAGGAGCAATTTTCTTTATAAAATCAACCCCAACCTGCGAAACGCACAAAATCAAATCAGCCTCTGAAATATAGCGGTTTCTTATGTTTGCCCATATACTAAATGGCCAAGAAAGTAGTTTAGAAAATCGTTTTGTAGGAAAACTTTCAGGCCACGTGTCATAACAATCAAGAATAACCTTACACTGAGTAATCTTTTTGTACTTAATAACACTTCTCACCAATGTGTTTGGTGGAAATATGCAGTATATCACATCAGGTTTTGTCTTTTTCAAAAGAGCAAAAACTTCTTTCGAAAAACATAATGAGATCTCAAACGGCTTATTGACAAATTCTTAGCGTAGCGAGGAACCTGAATTTGGGTCGTATTAGGATAATTAACTGTATAGTATTTTTATCATAATGATTAAAGTTTGATATAAAATACTTGGTAGAATAGTGATTATCATTAAAATATTCTACAACCCCCTTCATTCTTGTTTCATAACAATTGAAACAACTGATACAAACACATATCTTACTCATTTATGATATAATTCTTAAATTGTTCATATACCACATTCCTCCTCGAATTTAGTTTTCTAATTCATACTCCTTTGCTTTATTAAAATTCACTTTAGCCTTAGCATCTAAATCCGACTCTATAATAGTCTTAAAAGTTTTGATTAAAGAATCAACGTTCCCTCTTTTAAAAATCGCATCAGATGGAAGTAATTCTGGAATACCACCTGTAGATGATCCTATTGCTGGACAAGCTCGACTCATTGCCTCAATCAATGCTCTAGGAAGACCTTCCTGCATACTTGGCTGAATATAAATATCTAGAGAGTCAATCCATTCAAGAACTTGTTGATGTTTCATTTGCCCCTTAAAGACAACACGGTCTGCTACTCCATTTTTCAAAGTCACAAGATCTTAGATAATTAGAATCTCCACTTCCTACAAGTTCATATCGAATATTATATTTTTTCAACTTTAGACATAGCTTCAATTAAAATATTGCTGTCCCTTTGCTTTATTATTTATAGCAGCAGTAGTACCGACAACAATAAGATCTGATTTATTCAGATTATTTTTCTGTTGTCTTTTATTTAGTATAATATCGTCCATAGTATCCAATATGACATTAGAAGCATACGTACTAATACCTTTAGTTGGATAACGATTCTGAAGCCATTTTTCTGTAACATAGATGACAAAAGCAGCGTCTCTTGTATCAATTTTAGCCCTATATTCCATAAAAGGAGCTATTAACTTTCCTGCCAAACTGTGATTCCAATAACCATCCCAAGCGCATCCAGCATTCTCTAAAAGATAGGGTTTATTCAATTCACGAGCAACTGTCACACCTAATGTGGCAATAATACCACCTCGAATGAATACTAAATCAACCTTCTGCATCTCTTTTTTAAAACCTTTTTAGCCTTAGGTATAAGCGTAAAAATCCCTTTAAAGGTATTCAAATTAGGAAATTCTAGAAACTTAATATTTGGTAAAGTGATTTTTTCTTGGTGTGCCTCTTTATATGTTTTATCAATCTTATATACTCTCGTCGCAACAACAAGCTCGTCAACTACATTAAAATATCTTAAGAATAAACTATCAGTAAGTGTAGTGCTACAATAATTCCCATCAATATCTTTATAAATTGGTAAGTCGTGACAAAAAATTCCTTTTATCATATCTTTAATTTCAATCAGTAAATAAATTTACCCTCAGCTACATTCTTTAAATGCTGTCCGTAAGGCGATTTACCATAACGCAGTGCAGAAGTCATTAGTGTTTCTTTATCAATCCAACCATTACGGAACGCAATCTCCTCCGGTGCGGATATTTTCACCCCTTGTCTTTTCTCAGTCATCTGTACAAACTCGGATGCTTCAATCAAACTATCCATAGTACCGGTATCAAGCCAGGCAAAACCACGACCTAATATAATTCCTTTCAAGGATTCATCCGCTAGATAAAGATTATTGAGTGATGTTATTTCTAATTCACCACGAGCTGAAGGCTTTACATCTTTGGCTAATGAAACGACTCGCTTATCGTAAAAATAAAGTCCGGTGACACAGTAATTACTCTTTGGATTCTTAGGCTTTTCTTCCACAGATAGAATCTTACCATCTTCATTGAATTCCATAATACCGAAACGTTCCGGGTCATTGACATAATAACCAAAAATTGTAGCATACCCGTTTTCGGCATTACTCACTGCACTCTTAAGTTTTTCTTTCAGACCACTTCCGTAAAAGATATTATCTCCTAATATCATTGCGCACCAATCATCACCTATGAAATCTTCACCCAGCAGGAAGGCCTGAGCAAGGCCATCTGGAGATGGCTGTGCTTTATATGACAATTGAATGCCAAACTGACTTCCATCTCCCAAAAGCCGTTCAAAATTGGGTAAATCTACAGGTGTAGATATAATCAGGATTTCCTTTATCCCCGCTAACATAAGCGTAGACAATGGATAAAAATCATTGGTTTGTCATAAACTGGAAGCAATTGCTTTGAAGTAACCATTGTTAAAGGGTACAATCTTGTACCTGCCCCACCAGCAAGAATAATACCTTTCATGAGTTTTATTGTTTATTATTAATACACTGTTCAAGGGAAATAAGCCAATGCGGAATTGTTATACCAAAAGTTTTCTTTACTTTTGATTTATCCAAAACAGAATAATTGGGTCTTATCACCTTAGAGCCATATTCTTCAGAACTGCAAGGATTAACTTTGCAGTTGTGCCCACTCAAATAATTGATGGCTACTGCAAAGTCATACCAAGATACCGAACCTTCATTAGTAAAATTATACTCACCTGTCATATCTAATTTATCTTCATCAATAACTTTAAAAATTATAGATACTAACTCAGGAGCGTATGTCGGGGTACCAACCTGATCATATACTACGTTTAGAGTTTCTTTCTCAGCCGTCAAGCGGAGCATCGTTTTCATAAAGTTACTTCCAAAGCCAGAAAACATCCAAGCTGTACGAAACAAAATGAACTTACATCCGACTTCATGGATAGCCACTTCCCCGGCATATTTAGTTGAAGCATAGACATTTATTGGATGCTTCTCATCAGTTTCCACATAAGGAGCGGCTTTCCACTGTCATAGACATAATCAGTAGAGATATGGATAAGCGTGATGTCGCATTCCTTAGCGACAGTTGCTAGATTTCTTACGGCATCACAATTGATAAGATTGCCATTTCAAAATCTGTTTCCGCTTTTTTCCACATCCGTATAGGCAGCACAATTGATGATAACATTAATTTGCGCAGACTTGCAGACAGAACGAACGGCAATCCTCGCTAGTGATATCTAATAGGATCGTTCTAACATATCATTTGAAATCACATCTGTAAATACTATATTGTGATTCTGAAGACGGTGAGATTGTGCTCTGATAGCCTGTCCTAACTGACCGTTAGCACCGGTGACTTAAGATAATTCATATTTATAATATCGCTTGAATAATTGTTAGTACTCCACAGACCACTCATACTTTTTAAGAGCGCCATTCTACGTTTTCTTCTATTTGGATTCCGATGATTGTGTCACCATAATAGTACAAAGGTTTGAATGTTATCCGATCCCTATTTGCTTTCAGATACTCTAAAATACCATCATTACTAAAATGTTTATGATCATCATCTTCGATAAACATGTTGTGATTCTTTGCAAAATCTACAACTTGCTCCAATGTCATCGATAAATCTTCGAATTTCATTTCTAATATAATTTATTATTTATATCAAAATCATAAGATGCATCCTTAAGACAAGCATGCTTCAGATCTTTTTCGCTAAGAATAGCATGCTCAACAGGAACTTTCCAGTCAATCCCTAAACTCTCATCTTTGATATTTATGCCGGCATCGGCTTCCGGATGATAGAAGTTATCACACTTATACTGAAAAAGAGCTGTCTCACTCAACACTGCGAACCCATGGGCAAACCCACGAGGAACAAAGAACTGACGATGGTTTTCTTCCGTGAGTTCTACCGCTACATGCTGACCGAAAGTGGGACTGCCATAGCGAATATCCACTGCAACGTCAAGAACCGCGCCTTTCACGCATCGTACTAGTTTACTTTGGGTATATGGCATCTTTTGGTAATGTAATCCACGCATCACACCATAGGAGGACATGGATTCATTATCTTGTACAAAGTGAATATCCATACCTGTTTTTTCCGAAAATTCGTTAGCATTAAAAACTTTCGAAGAAATAGCCGCGTTCGTCTTGATAGACTTTAGGTTCAATAATTAATACGCTTTCTATAGCGGTTTTTATTATATTCATCCCTACAAATTATTAACTATTTATACTCAAAAGTACATAATTATATGGTACCCGAATCCACATGAATATTTTGCCCTGTGATACTAATAGCATTCTCTGACAACAAAAAAGCAACGGTTTCAGCTACTGAGTGAATATCAGTCGGACATTTCAAAGAAGTGCGCTTATAGATCCTATCCTTTTGTTCATCTGAAAGTGAAGCGCTCATCGCAGTCTCCATAAATCCTGGAACTACGACATTCGAACGTATCCCTAACTCACCCCATTCTCTAGCTGTGTTTTTTGAGAAAGCTTCAAGAGAACCTTTACTCGAAGCATACATCGCCAGTCCTTTATATCCTGTATGAGCACTAATGGAAGATATATGAATTATACTTCCTTTAATGCGATGTAACAACATATTCCTAATGGCATATTTAGTCAAAACCATAGGAGTAAACACGTTGGAAGCGTACATATCTTTCAATCTTTCCAGATTCATGTTGGTTATAATATCATCGTATGCCATAGCCGCATTATTTACAAAACCATGTAAAGGGACTTGATTATTTAAAAAGTCCTTAAATACCTTTTTATGCACACTTTCCGATTCACAAAGATCAATTCTTTTAAAATATAACCGATTAGGATATGTCTTTTCTAACAATTCAAATTCAGGTGTATAAGTTCTGGCTATGCCAAATACAACATATTCCTTTTCCAATAATACGCGACATATTTCTAATCCTACCCCGCGTGAACAACCTGTAACTAATATATTCATGATCTTTTCAATTTTCCAGAACGTGTCATAGAGAAAGATTCAACGAATTTAATCTTTCTCGGAATTTTAAAATCTTGTAACATACCTGATAAGTACTGACGTATCTCAAGTTCTGTCAAATTAACATTAGGTTCAATTTTATTTCTGCACACAGAATATTACCTAATACAGAATTCGTCTTCCCATAAACAAGAGCTTGTTGTATTCCATTCATTCTTAAAATAACATTTTCAACCTCACCGGGATTTACTTTGTATCCCCCCACATTTATCAACTCATTCTTACGACTTTTAAACTTGAATAATCTCTCCTCCTGATTTATCCATTCAATAATATCTCCTGTATGGTAATAACCGTCACTGAAACTAAAATCATCAGATTTGCCAAGCAATGATTTATGGAGAAGCAGTTCATCATCCACCACTTTTACTCTATCGCATAAATCTATTGATAATTGAAAGTACTCTCCTTTTGGCCGCAAATAAAGAACCTGCTTCTGTAGAAGCATATATATTATTTATTTTTGCTGAAGGAAAAATCTGTTTAATAGAAAGATATAAATGGTTATCAGATTTCTCACCCCCCAAAGTAACTCGTTCTACAGAAACATAACTACTCTCGACCGGTAATAGCAATCTATAAAATGTAGGTGTTGCCGATATATGAGTTATACGCCATTCTTTTATCGCATTATATATATCTGTACGGCTAGCATTAAAAACATTAATAAGGGTATTACAATTGCTCAACGCTTGAAAAAAAACTTGCAACCCAGCCATGTGGGTCGGATTGTAAGCAAAAGCCCAGATCTTATCTTTATAACGTTCTGCAATACGAACAGTCCGTGTCAATGTCATGACTGAATGAATAACTTTCTTTGGTTGCCCGGTTGTACCAGAAGTGAAAATAGTAATTTCAGACCGCGAATCGTGTATTGCATTAATCAAATCAGCCATAGTAGAAAAGTAATGCTTAGATATTAACTTCGATTTATTAATTTTACTTTCTACCCCTCTCCAATTCAGTCAGTTTAATATCTGAATCGAGCAAAACTAATGGCTGATTACTGACTAATCCAACAATTAAGTTGCAAAAGAAATGATAAAGCGATTTTTCTTTAAAGAAAGGAATATATCTATCAGCATTGTTTACAATATTAAGTAAATCTTCGTAAGTATACC
>ENA-OQJP01000342-OQJP01000342.1-human-gut-metagenome-genome-assembly--contig:-NODE-342-length-14285-cov-4.300254_pt1 | contig 14285 bp, 11 predicted proteins | sample MGYA00242611_ERZ504778 | MGnify/ENA primary metagenome ERZ504778 (study PRJEB26092, sample SAMD00036349) | human gut metagenome | host: Homo sapiens | study: EMG produced TPA metagenomics assembly of...
GGGCGGTCGATCACATATTCGCGGGCTTTGTCATCAAAATATCCGTATCTCATACTCGTTGCTTTCTGCCTTTTGGGCGTTATCAAAAAATCATTCCTGCCTGTTTTATCCCAGATATACAGTGAAAACCTGTTTCTGCTCGGCGGGCAGAGCCTCGATCACCCGGCGGGGGATGATGACGCTGTCACAGCTGCCTGCACACAGCTCGGCGTCGCCGCAGAGGACTTTCTGAACCCGGTACTGCCCGTATTCCAGCCGCCCGGGATTCTGACAGCGGATTTCCAGCCGCCGCCCTGCAAAGGTCACATGGACCGAGGCACTGCCCTCGGCGTCAAACTGGGCCGCGGTGAGTTTGGGCTGGAGCAGGAGATCGCCTGCTTCGCCCCGGACGCCGAAAACCTGGGTGATCATGGTCATCATGTACCAGCTGGCGGCGCCGGTCAAATAGTGATACATCCCCCGGCCGTCGGCCCGGAAATATTCCGGGATGCCGGGATAGATGCGGCTGGTGTCGAAGTCCAGAGCGGTGTCTGCCAGGGTCTTGAGAGCCTTCCAGCCCTCCTGCACAAAACCCCGGCGGTACAGGGCGTTGGCATACATCACCGCCATATGGGAGAAGACCGCCCCGTTTTCTTTTTCACCGTAGGCAAAGCCGAACATCCGGCCTAGGTCGAATTTCTGCTCATGAAAATCGGTGTTCAGCCGGTAGCCGCCGATTTCCCTCCGGTAGAGATAGTGGTCAGCGCTGGCTGTGATCCGCCGGATCTGCTGGTCGGTGGCCACGCCGCCCATGATGGCGAAGACCTGGCCGGTCAGCATCATCCGCACGCCCTCGGGGAAGATGCCTTCCACCGCACGGCCGTGATTGTCATAGTAGCTGTTGTACCAGCCCTCCGCCGTGCCGGCGCAAATCCACTCGTGTTTCCGGAGCCAGCCGGTGAGCCAGTCTGCCTTTTGCTCCAGGCTGTCGGCCAGATCCGACAGGCACACTTCCACCCGCTTGCCGCTGATCTGATGGGCGCAGCGGGCTGCGTATTGGGTCAGGATGGTTTGCTTGGCCCGGGCGTCGTCAAAGGTTTCGGTCTGGTCGCCGCACAAAACCAGCAGCTCTTCCAGCACCTGGGTGGTTTTGGACCCGGTGGTCTTTTCCAGAAGCCGAATCATCCCGGCCAGCTCCCGCAGGTTGCCGGCATAGGCGCAGGTGAAGGCGACGCTTTCGCCCCGCTCAGCCGCCATGTCCAGCGCGTCGTTCCAGTCGGCGCCCCGAAGACGGCAGATGTTGTGTTCGCCGACTTCATAGAAAGCGGCCAGCTGCTCGATCAGCAGATGCTCCAGGATGGTGCCGGTGTAGACTTCGCCCTGGCTGGTCCGCTGCCAGCCGCCCTGCTCCGGCTGGTATTCGGCGTCGATTTGGGTGCCGCGCACAGCCTGAGCGTCCTTAAAATAAGGTGCCTGCCGGTTGAGGATTTCCACGTCGCCGGTCTGGTCGATGTAGAGCTTGGTAGTCATCTGGGGCCAGAGAGCGTGGTCCATCCAGACCCGGGCGATGCCGTTGCGGTCGGCGATGAAATTGCCGTCGCCGGCCCCAATGATGGTGGCGTTGGTGCCGTCAATCCGGACGCCGCCGAAATTCTTCTCGATCATCCGGCCCACGTCCCCGGGTTCCATCAGCAGCAGGGACAGGCAGTCCTGCCACAGATCCCGCCAGCCCCGGCCGCCCCGGCCGTAGTCATGGTGGGGGAGGAAGGAGCAGCCGAAGAGCCGCCGCAGGAAGGGCTGGAAACAAACCCATTTCATCAGGTTGTCAAAGTCCGGGTCTCCGGTGCGGAAAGAGACATTGACCTTCTCTTTCCAGTAGCTGCGGGTCTCATCCAGCACGGCCTGCACCTGTTCCCAGCTGTGGTACTTGTCCCAAATGGCGTTGACGGCCTCTTCGCTGTCCTCCACCCCCAGCAGCAGGACATAATGGGCTTCCTGTCCGGGGGCCAGGGTGATGGCCGGGAACCGGAATGCTCCCATGGCCTCCCGGCCTTCCGCCCGGCTGCCCGCTTTGACCCCGGGATACTGCTCATAAACAGCCCGGGGATGGAGATAAGTCCCGCCCTCGCCCAGGAAGGACTCCACGGTGGGGTAGAAAGCCTCCGGCTTCTGGCCCTCCGGCCCAAAGCCTTCTACATAATATACCTTGTGGTTGGGCCGGTGGCCCCGCTCGTCAAAGGACATGGTGGGCCGGACCATGACGCCGTTTTCGGTGGTCCAGATCCGGTGGAGCATCGAAGTCACATTCCGGTGGTCCCGGATGTTGTCTGCGCTGCGGCCGTAGAGGGGAACGGCTGCGATGGGGGTGAGCCAGCGGGGCTGTTCCTGCTGGTTGCGCACCGTGATGCAGAGGATTTCCACATTGTCCTGCCGGGGACAAAAGGCGGTCACTTCGGTGTCGAGGCCCAGGTCCTGGGCGGTGCGCTCCACCGTCTGCCACATCAGGCCGGCGGTGAGCCGGCTGTCATCCTGAGCCGGGGTGAAGCGGTCGGCCTCCTGCCGGGCCGAAGCGCCGGACACCGAAAAAGCCTGCCCGTCCTCATCCACCAGCCAGAAGTTCCGCACACCGCGGTTGCTGTGGAGGTTTTCGGCGCTGACCGGTTCCAGCAAAAAGGTCTCCTGGTCAATTTTGGCGTCCCCTCCCAGATTGGGGGTGAGGGAGCTTTTCAGCCCTGTCTCGGAGGCCAGCGGAAAGTACAGATAACTGACATTTTCCGGCTTGTCCATGGTGAAGCTGCCGTACTTGTCCACGAAATGCAGATGGTTCATGATACTTCTCCTTTCTATGGTAGGATGTCGGTTTTTATTATATAGAAAGGCGTCTGCGGCAAAAATCAAAACCATGCATCAAAGTGTCAGAATTATGACCCTATTTATCTATCAGCACAAAACATTGTCAAGAATTTGATATTTTTTATGGAATAATTATATATCCGGCGGGATTTCTTTCGCTATAATAGGGGCACAAAAGACGCCGGGCACCGAGGCCCGGGCCATGAGATTACAGAGGAGGTTCGTACTATGAATGAGAAGAAATCCTGCGCCATCAGCCGCCGCTCGTTCCTGAAGGGCGCCGGCGCCGTGGGCGCTGCCAGCGTTTTGGCCGCTTGCGGCGGGAATTCCACTGCTGCATCGGGCAGCGGCGCAGAGGCTGCGGCGGAAGGCAAAGTGATCAATATCTACAGCTGGAACGACGAGTTCCGCACCCGTCTGGAAGCCGTTTATTCGGAAGTGGCCAGCACTTCGTCCGACGGCACCGTCACCACCCTGAAAGACGGCACCGAGATCCACTGGATCATCAACCCCAACCAGGACGGCGTCTACCAGCAGAAGCTGGATGAAGCTTTGCTGAACCAGGCATCCGGCTCCACCGACGACAAGGTGGACATCTTCCTGTCCGAGACCGACTACGTCTACAAATACACCGACGCCGAGGCCGACGTGGCCATGCCCCTGACCGACCTGGGCATCGACCCCGACACCGACCTGGCCGACCAGTACCCCTTCACCAAGACCACCGCTTCGGACCAGAACGGGGTCCAGCGCGGCTCCACCTGGCAGTGCTGCCCGGGCCTTCTGGTCTACCGGCGAGATATTGCGAAGGACGTCTTTGGTACCGATGATCCGGCCACGGTGGGCGAAAAAGTCAAAGACTGGGACACCCTCAAAGCCACCGCGGAAGAGCTGAAGGCCAAGGGCTACTTCACCTTCTCTTCCTACGCCGACACCTTCCGTCTGTACGGCAACAGCATCAGCCAGTCCTGGGTGGCCCCCGGCGAGACGGTCTGCAAAGTGGACCAGCAGATCATGAACTGGATCAGCGATTCCAAGGAATGGCTGGACGCCGGCTACCTGGACAAGACGGTCAAGGGCCAGTTCAACGACGACTGGAACAAGGCCATGGGTTCTGCTTCCAAGGTGTTTGCCTTCCTGCTGCCGGCCTGGGGCATCGACTTCACCCTGGCCCCCAACTGGGACGGCCCCGAAGGAGCCTGGGCTGTCACCAATCCTCCCCAGGAATACAACTGGGGCGGCTCTTACATCCACGCCTGCACCGGCACCGACAACCTGGAGCATGTCCGCGATATCATCCTGGCTTTGACCTCCAACAAAGACAACCTGCTGAAGATCTCCAAGGACTATCTGGACTTCACCAATACCATGAGCGGGATGCGGGACGCTGCCACCGACGACAGCTTTGCTTCCAGCTTCCTGGGCGGCCAGAATGCCTATGAGTACTTTGCACCGGTGGCTGAGAACATCAAGATTGCCCCCCTGTCTTCCTACGACCAGGGCTGCGTCGAGCTGATTCAGAACGCATTCAGCGATTACTTCCAGGGCAACGTGGATTTCGACCGGGCCAAGGAAAACTTCGAGACTGCCATCATGGAGCGCTATCCTGATATCACCGCAGTCGAGTGGGCAGAGTAAGCTGCCTCTCTTTTGGAAGGCCGGCCGCCGCGCACTTTTGCGGCGGCGGTCTTTTACGAGAAAGGAACGGTGACCTATGAAACAACCAAAACGCAAATACCTGAGCTATGCAAAATGGGGATATATCTTTATCATCCCGTTCTTCCTGAGCTTTTTCATCTTTTCCCTGATCCCGCTGGTGGATACCATCCGCTACAGCTTCTATGAGTACTACCGCTCCGGCATCAAAGAGATCGGCCCCAACTTTGTGGGCCTGGAAAACTACAGGAGTCTGCTGGAGTCGGATCTGCTCAAATATGCAGGAAATACCCTGATCCTCTGGCTGATCGGCTTTGTGCCCCAGATCGTCATCGCCCTGCTGCTGGCCAACTGGTTCACCGATATGCGGCTGAAAATCCGGGGCAAACAGTTCTTCAAGGTGGTCATCTATCTGCCCAACCTGATTATGGCTTCGGCCTTTGCCATGCTGTTCTTCGCCCTGTTCTCCAACAGCGGCCCCATCAACTCCATCCTGATGAGCCTGGGGATCACCGATGCGCCCATTGACTTCATGGGGACAACCTTCGGCACCCGCGCCCTGATCGGGCTGATGAACTTCCTGATGTGGTTCGGCAACACCACCATCATGCTGATGGCCGCCATCATGGGCATCAGCCCCGAAATTTTCGAGGCCGCCGAGCTGGACGGCTGTGGCAGCGTCAAGCGGTTTTTCTCCATCACCCTGCCCCTGATCCGCCCCATCCTGGCCTACACCCTGATCACTTCCATCATCGGCGGCCTCCAGATGTTCGACGTGCCCCAGATCCTCACCAACGGCCAGGGCGCTCCCGACCGCACCTCCATGACCCTGATTATGTTCCTGAACAACCACCTCAAGAGCCGCAACTACGGCATGGCCGGCGCTCTGTCGGTGTTCCTGTTCATCGTCAGCGGCATTCTCTGCTTCTTCGTCTACCGGATGACCAACGGCAAGGATGACACCGCTGTCAAGCCCGCCAAACAGAAAGGAGGCGCCAAGGCATGAGACATCACAGACCAAAACCGGTGAGACCATCCTCGCTTATGTCGTTCTGGCCATCCTGTCCTTTTTGTGCCTATTCTTTTTCTACATCCTGATTGTCAACTCCACCCGCTCCCACGCGGACCTGCAGAAAGGCTTCTCCTGGCTGCCGGGAAACTACTTCCTGGAAAATTTGAAGAACGTGGCCAACGACGGTAGTTTCCCCATGTTCAAGGGCATCCTCAACAGTCTGATCGTGTCCTCCAGCTCGGCGGCCCTTTGCACCTACTTTTCGGCTCTGACGGCTTACGGACTGTACGCCTACAATTTCAAGCTGAAAAAGTTTGCCTTTACCTTCATCATGGCCATTCTGGTCATGCCCACCCAGGTCACCGCCATGGGCTTCCTGCGGTTGATGACCAACATGGGCCTGTATGATACCCTGTGGCCCCTGATTATCCCTTCCATCGCATCGCCGGCGGTCTTCTACTTCATGTACAGCTACTTGAAGTCCTCTCTGCCGCTGTCCCTGGTGGAGGCGGCCCGGATCGACGGCTCGGGCGAGTTCCACACCTTCAACCGAATTGTCCTTCCCATCATGAAGCCGGCCATTGCAGTCCAGGCCATCTTCTCCTTCGTGGGCTCCTGGAACAACTACTTCGTCCCGGCTTTGATCATCCAGTCCAAGGACAAGATGACTGTCCCCATCCTGATCGCTACCCTCCGTGGCGCCGATTACATGAACTTTGACATGGGCAAGATTTACATGATGATCATGGTGGCCATCGTCCCCATCATCCTGGTCTATCTGCTGCTTTCCAAGTACATCATTGCCGGCATTACCCTCGGCGGCGTCAAAGAGTAACAAGCTTCTCATCGCGTTCTCCTTCATCTTCTTCATCATTTCTCCACACAGTGCTGAGGAAAGCCGCCATAGATTTCTGCTATGGCGGCTTTTCTCGTGCAGTGTCATGTTCAGGAGGTTTTTATGGCTTGTATTTCTGTCCACAGCGGCACGCATCAGCCAACCCCGTCTGCCCGTGAACGCGCCCATGCCGCCCTGGCCCGCCGGGCTGCGGCATCGGGAATCGTCCTGCTGAAAAATACCGGTGTTCTGCCGTTGGAGCCGGCCTGTTCCGTAGCTCTGTTCGGCACCGGCGCCAGCCGGACCGTCAAGGGAGGCATCGGCTCGGGCGATGTCAATAACCGCGCCAATGTATCGATTTTCCAGGGGCTGCAGGCGGCCGGCCTCACCATCACCAGTACAAGCTGGATCGCAGACTACGAAGCCCGCTACAAAGCTGCCCGCGCTGCCTGGAAAGCCCAGGTGCTGGAAGCAGCCAAACAGGTGGAAAATCCCTTTGACGCCTACGCTTCCCATCCCTTTGTTCTCCCCCAGGGCCGTCCCGTCCTGCCCCAGGACGTGGAAGGCGCCTCGGTGGTGGTCTATGTCCTCAGCCGGATTTCGGGGGAAGGGAAGGACCGCCGGCTGGAAAAAGGGGATTACTACCTTAGCGACCAGGAATGGGAGGAGCTGCGCAGCCTGAACAGTGTGGGTCTGCCCATCGTTCTGCTGCTCAATGCCGGCGGGCCCATTGAATTGGCCGGTCTGCTGGATGTGGCCACCCATATTGAGGCAGTGGTGCAGATTTCCCAGCCGGGACAGCAGGGCGGAGAAGCCGTGGCGGATGTCCTGTTGGGAAAAGTCACCCCCGAGGGCAAACTTACCGCCACCTGGGCCCGGCGGTACAGCGACTATCCCGAAGCCGATCATTTCGGCATCCTCAGCGGCGACCTGACAAAATCAGTCTACCGGGAGGGCATCTATGTGGGCTACCGGTATTTTGACAGCTTTGGTGTAAAGCCTCTGTTTCCCTTCGGATACGGCTTGTCCTACACCAGCTTTGAGATCCGTATGACCGGGCTGCAGGTACAGCCCGGAGCCGTGGAAGTAAGTGCTTCGGTAAAAAATGTGGGCTTCTGTTTCTCGGGCCGGGAGGTGGTGCAGGTCTATCTGTCCTGCCCCCAGAAGGGCGATGCCCGGGAGCTGCGCCGATTGGCCGGTTTTGCCAAAACCCTTCTGCTGGCGCCGGAACAGAGCCAGACCCTGACCATTTCCATCCCCCAAAAAGTCTTTGCCTCTTTCTCTGAGGAAAAGCAGGGCTGGATGGTGGAAAAGGGACTGTATGGCATCTGGATCGGGAACAGCAGCGCCGCGCTGACGCCCTGCGCCGTCATCCGGGTAGGGGAAGACGTCTGCATCGAAAAGACCCACCCCATCTGCCCGGTACAGGTTCCTTTGGAGGAGCTGGGGGCTGCCGAAGCGGCCCGGCAGGCTGCAGACCCGGGAGAGGATTTGCCGGTCTATGACTTTGCACCCCGGCCTGAGCCGCAGCCGGTCTGGGTCGAATCGCCCCGGGCAGAAGGCCCTGTGGAGGAATTGATTCCGCTGCTCTACGGCAACATCACCAAGGGGACCAGCACCCTGGGCTCGGCAGGCGTCCGGGTGCCCGGCTCGGCGGGAGAGACCTCGGAGGTTTTGGAGCAGACCAGAGGCATTCCCTCCCTCATTATGGCCGACGGCCCCTGCGGGTCTGCGGCTTCGGCAGAGCTATCAGACCGACCGGGCCACTGGCCGGGTCTATGGAGTAGGGGTACTGGGCTCTCTGGAAAACGGTTTTTTGGAGACGCCGGTCCAGCACGAGAACGCCGACACATGGTACCAGTTCTGTACAGCATTCCCAGTGGGCACTGCTTTGGCCCAGAGCTGGGACACCGGCCTGATGGAGGAATTCGGCCAGGCCATTGCCTGTGAAATGAAGGAGCTCGGAGTGGATCTATGGCTGGCGCCCGGTATGAACATCCATCGCAATCCTCTGTGTGGGCGCAACTTTGAATATTATTCGGAGGATCCGGTTCTCTCCGGCCTTCTGGCTGCCGCTGTTACCCGCGGTGTTCAGAAGGATGGCCGGTGCGGTGTCACCATCAAGCACTTCGCCTGCAATAACCAGGAGGACAACCGGATGGGTGTGGATGTTCAGGTTTCAGAGCGGGCCCTGCGTGAGATTTATCTCCGCGGGTTTGAGATTGTGGTAAAAGAGTCCGCTCCTGCTGCGATCATGACTTCTTATAATCGGATCAACGGTGTTTATTCCGCCAATAACCGGGATCTGTGTACTGTTGTGGCCCGGCAGGAGTGGGGCTTTGATGGCTTGATTATGTCGGACTGGAACACCACAGTCCCCGCCGATGGCAGCATTCCCTGGAAGTGTGCCTGGGCAGGCAACGACGTTATTATGCCGGGTAATCCCGATGACGATGCCAATATCCGGGCTGCTTATGCTCGGGGCGACCTCTCCGAGGCGGACATCCGGACCAGTGCAGGACGCCTGATGGCTTTGACCCGGCGATTGCGCGGCTAATCTTCGCTGTTAAAATATAGAAGCAAAACGCCCCCGGCTACCAAAAGCCGGGGGTGTTTTGATGATGAGCGTTTATTCGTCTTTCTGGTACACTCTGACCCAGTCCACCCAAAGGGCTGCGCGGTCCATGTCGGTTGTCACATCAGGGCTTCCGGGCCAGTCTCCTCCCACCGCCAGGTTCAGAATGATGTAAAAAGGCTGATCGAAGGGGCGGGGTAGGGAACTTTCCCTTTCCATCGGTGAAGGAATACCACTCCGTCTCGGTAAAGAACAGTTCCCCGTCCAGATACCATTTGATTTTGCCCGGTTCCCACTGAACGGCATAGTTGTGGTACTCCTCTGCAAAACCGCCGGATGGAAGGGCGAAATGGCCCTGGCTCTGCTGGTGAGGGTTGCCATAGTGGATGGTGCCGTAGGTTTTTGTGGTGTCGTGTCCCAGCACCTCCATGATATCAATTTCGCCGCAGCGGGGCCACTGACCATACCGTTCTTCCTCGGTGGGCATCATCCAGAAAGCAGGCAGAAACCCCCGGCCTGCCGGCACCTTGATCCGTGCCTCAAAAATGCCGTACAGGAAATCGTGCTTGTGCTGGGTGTTGACCCGCCCGGAGATATACGACACCGTCCCGTCTGGATTTTTCTTTTCCACCGGTTTCAGCACCAGGCTGCTGTTTTGGATGTAGATGGTCTGGGGGGAATCTATGTAGGCCTGTAGTTCATGGTTTACCCAGCCGGGCTCGTGCAGCTCCACATTCCAATCTTCCCGATTCAGCTCCGGGCCATTAAAGTCGTCCTCCCATTGCAGTGTGTATCCATCGTAGGATAGCGTTTCGCATTTTGCAGGAATAGTGGTCGGATTTGTGGTTTTAGCTTCCATTTGAGTCTGCCTCCTTGATTTTGTTTCGGGTTGTGGGATTTTTATGCAGGGAATTCCGGATTAAAAAGACCTCAGCCGTTGGACAACAGCTGAGGTCGCCTGCAATGAAATTTTAAACAGCAGGAGCTTCGATCTTGTCCAGATGGATCTCGTCGATGCAGATACGGTGCTGCTGACCGATTTGTTCTCCGCCCACGGCTCCCATCGAGATACTGAGCACAGCTTTCATATCAGTGGGATAAGTCATCTGGAAGCAGACCTCATAGGTCTGATATTCCTGACCCAGCTGTACGATGGTTTCGCCCGAATAGGGGGTCCAGTCATTGTCTGCCGTGCCGTCCCGTTGAATCGCAAACATCAGCGGACGGTTCAGAGAGGATTTGGCCTGGAAAGACAAACGATACCACTGGCCTTCCTCCAACTCGATGTTGTTCTGTTTGAGTTGGATTTTCCAGGCTTCGTCGCCGGTATTCTGAATGGTGATATCGGCAGCGGTATCCTCGTTAAGGCTGTCCACCACATAGCTCACATCGGATGTTGTGTAAGCGTACAGTTCGTATCCTGCAAAACCTGCATTGAAACTGCCGTTTTTGATGAGGCTGTCCTCTTCCATTCGTACGTTGTCGATGTAATATACACCCGGCCCACAAATGACAAAGGCAATATCCCGGCAAACAGGCTCTTTCTCCAGAGAGAGCTTATAGCTATAAGTGGTGTCGGAACCGTTGAGCACGGCCTGGAAACGACGCCCAACGGCCCAAACGGAAAGGTTTTTTTGTCGGCAGGGCCTTCTGCGTCAAAACTCAGCTCAAAGTCGCCGGCTGTCAGCGCCAGATCTTTCTGATACACCACAACCGGGTTCAAGGCAGAAGTCCACTTGCCGGCAGTAATCTCCAGGCGACGGACGTTGTTGTCGTTGGTAACACGGATGCGGGAATCGCCCAATTTCCAGATGTTCCAGTAACCGAGGCGGTTTTCGCCCTCCTGGAATCCGCCGTTGTATACATAGTTGCCGTCAGCAAGGACGACCTTTTTTTCCTTGCCTGGATCATTCTGACCGATCTTCTTCAACGAGACATTGCGGAGGGAAACGCCAGCCGTGGACCCGGCCGCGCCCAGATTGAATTCCAGACGTCCGTTGGCGTCATCGTCTGCGGTCATAGTGAAGGTATAGGTGTAGGTCTGGACCTCGGGCGTCAGCTGGACGACGGTGTCTTCCATGTACCGCTGATAGGAGCGGTCTGGGGCAGAGATGTCCACTTTCATGGTTCGCGGCGCATTGGCGGATGCGTCAAACGTTACCTGATAAACGCCGCCCTCTTTCAGAGGCAAATTGGGCTGGACCAACTGGACGCTGTAGTCCACCGTGCCCTCGCTGGACGTGATGATATGCAGTTCATGGCCGGAGATTTCCGCCTGAGCCTCACCGCCCAGTGCGGTGAGAAAAGTCCAGTCCTGCTGGTCCGACAGGCTCTCGGGTACTGCAAAATTACCGTTGATAATGTAGTTGCCCTCTGCGTCCGGGTCACGCAGAACCACCGTTTTTTCAGGTTTAACCACATCCTCGCTGTAGCTGTCCTTCTGATAGACTTTCACATAGTCCACATAGAGAGCAGCGCTGGCAATGTCAGTGGTTTCGTCGGGGTTGCCCGGCCAGTTTCCGCCCACAGCCAGATTGAGAATGAGATAGAAATGCTGGTCGAAAGGAGCGGGGTATGTGATTTCACCCTGGCCCTCGGTGGCAGAATACCAGTCGTTCTCGGTATGGATCAGACACCCGTCCACATACCAACTGATTCGGCCCGGTTCCCATTCCACTGCGAAGTTGTGGTATTCCTCCGAAAAACTGCCTGCCGTCAGCTGATAACTGCCCTGACTCTCGCTGTGAGGATTCCCGTAATGGATGGTGCCATAGGATTTGTCGGTGTCGTTACCCAGTACCTCCATAATGTCAATCTCGCCACAGCGGGGCCACTGCCCGTACAGATTCTCGTTGGTTGGCATCATCCAGAAGGCGGGCAGGAACCCTTGGCCTTCAGGCACCTTAATCCGTGCTTCAAAGATACCGTACTTGAAATCATGCTTGTTTTGGGTATTTACCCGGCCGGATGTATAGGACACTGTCCCATCGGGATTCTTTTGTTCTATAGGTTTGATGACCAGGCTTCCATTCTCAAGATAAATATTTTCGGGGGAATCCACATAAGCCTGCAGCTCATTGTTTACCCAGCCAGGGGCATGCAGTTCGATATTCCAGTCACCCCGGTTTAGTTCTGAACCATTGAAATCGTCTGCCCACTGCAGAGTATATCCGTCATATAACAGTTTACCTCCCAGAGCAGGTGTGCTGGTCGAATTTTGTTCCAGTTTTATTTTCTGGTCTGCATTCGGTTCAGCCATGCCACAAAGCCCCGCCATCAGGGAGACGGCTGTTAAAACAGCCACTAGCCTTTTTGCTTTCATTACGACACAATTCCTCCTTTTTATTTTTGCCCGAATAAACCTCTTGATAGTTGCAAAATTATGTATATTTTGCAGTTCTATTTTATCTAAATGATCAGCGTCTTTTATATCAGATACATGCTCATTCTGTTGGATTTTTGTCTTTACCAAAGAGTCTGCAATAGCTTGGAGTTGTAAAAGCACTTAAAATATAGTTTATAATAAAAATTGCCTTGCGAATGAGCGGGAGATATGGTATGTATTATACGAAACTGATTTTGACACAGCTGTCTGAAAGGAGGCTGCTATGACCGCTGTCATCTATGCCCGCTATTCCTCCGACAACCAGCGGGAGGAATCCATCGAAGGCCAGATCCGCGAATGTACGGCCTATGCTGAGAAGAACGATATCACCGTAGTGAAGCACTATATTGACCGTGCCATTTCTGCCAAAACGGATAATCGCCCCCAGTTCCAGCAAATGATCAGGGACAGCGAGCGGAAGCTGTTTGATATGGTTTTGGTTTGGAAGCTGGATCGATTTGCCAGGAACCGATACGACAGCGCCCGATACAAGACTCAGCTCAAGAAGAATGGCGTTAAACTGATGTCGGCTACAGAGATCATCTCAGACGGACCAGAGGGCATCATTCTGGAATCCGTCCTGGAAGGATATGCCGAATACTATTCGGCAGACCTCTCGGAGAAAGTCATTCGCGGTATGACAGAAAATGCTCTAAAGGGCAAGTTTACCGGAGGAGCGGTTCCGGTTGGTTATCGGATTGATGAGAACCAGCGTTTTCAAACCGATCCTTTGACAGCCCCGCTCATTGCCGAAGCTTTCAGGATGTATAACGAAGGCGCTACCATGACCGAAGTACGGGACTGGCTGAATGAACACCAGGTTAAAAATCCTCGCGGCGGTCCCATGAGCTATAATACAGTCCAACATATGCTGAAGAATCGCCGCTATATAGGTGAACTGAAATACCGGGATATCTTGATTCCAGATGCCATTCCACCGATTGTGTCACCGGAACTATTCGAGGATGTACAAATCAAGATGGCCAAAATAAAAAGGCCCCTGCCCGGCGCAAGGCAGAGGATGACTATCTTCTGACTACCAAACTGTTCTGCGGTTACTGTGGTTCCTTGATGTTCGGGGAGAGCGGTACCAGCCGTTCCGGGGACGTGCACCGGTACTATAAATGCGCGACAGTTAAAAAGAGAAAGTCCTGTCAAAAGAAGACTGTCCGGAAGCAGTGGCTGGAAGACTTGGTGATTGCAAAAACCAAAGCTCTTATCATGGATGATACCGTGATTGATTCCCTTGTTTCCAGCGTAATGGAGCTGCAAAACAAAGAAAACATTCGTTTGCCCCTCTATGAGAAACAGCTCAGGGAGACGGAAACGGGCATTCAGAATATGCTCAACGCCATCCAGGCTGGCATTCTGACCAGTTCCACCAAAGAACGGCTGGAAACCCTGGAAACGCAGAAGAAAGAGCTGGAAGCCAAGATCGCCGAAGAGCGGCTGGCAAAGCCCAAGCTCAGCGAGGACTTTGTACGGTTCTGGCTGACTCGGTTCCGCAAGCTGGACCTTTCTCAAAAGGAGCAGCGCCAGGCGCTGATTGATACTTTCATCAACGCCATCTACCTGTACGATGACAAAATGCTCATTACCTTCAACTACAAGGAAGGGACGGAGACTGTTTCCTTTGCCCAAGCCACAGAGGCTGTGACAAGGGAAATTGGTTCGGATTTGGATTGCTTAACTGCACCAAGAAAGACCCATACACAATGTGTATGGGTCTTTCTTTATTGCAGACGCCGTTTTCTGACAGCCGGCAGCGTTCATTTTCAGAAGCCAAGAAGCCTCAAATCATATTGCAAAAAGCAAAACATCTTTATAATAGAGCTTGTACCCCGGTGTGCGCGGGTTACTGTTTTGGGATAAGAAAAGGGAAAAGAAACTATGAGTTCATCCGCAAAGTCTCTGACCGAAGGGCCTCTGGCCAAACAGATCCTCCTGGTCAGCCTGCCGCTGGCCCTGTCCAATCTGCTGCAGGTGCTCT